>ENA-UOOK01006250-UOOK01006250.1-fermentation-metagenome-genome-assembly--contig:-NODE-6250-length-11504-cov-12.614202_pt1 | contig 11504 bp, 10 predicted proteins | sample MGYA00245777_ERZ724023 | MGnify/ENA primary metagenome ERZ724023 (study PRJEB28704, sample SAMN03018312) | fermentation metagenome | biome: anthropogenic terrestrial biome; feature: soil... | reverse complement strand
ATGGATTAACTTTTCATAGAGTTATTCCTGATTTTGTAATCCAGGGCGGATGTCCAAAGGGTAATGGGACGGGTGGACCTGGATACACAATCAAGTGTGAAATAAACCCACATAAACACAGTACCGGGGCTCTTTCCATGGCTCATGCTGGGAAGGACACTGGTGGCAGTCAATTTTTCATCACCCACAGCCCACAACCTCACTTGGACGGTAATCACACGGTATTCGGCAAAGTAATTAAAGGAATGGAAGTAGTTAACTCTATTGAACCTGGAGACGTGATGAATAAAGTTACTGTAACCGATGAGTGATCAAAATCCTAACTTTCTTCACTTATTTTTTTCTTTTTTATTCTTCATAGCTGGTGCTGTTTTGATTTACTTAAAGAAGTATTTTTAGGACTAAAGCATAGATTGAAGCTATCTTTTCAGCAATCTTAACATGATTTTTGTTATAATCCTCTTTAGGATTCCCAACCACAATCTGTCCGAGAATTTGGTCCTTCCATTTAACTGGAACAGATAAGAACTGATTCACAGGGTCGTGACCAGGGGGAAGTCCATGTGCTGCAGAATGGCTGCTTATATCATGGACGTAAAATGATTTGCCAGTGTCTAAGGAGTAACCTAAAAGACCACCATAACTACCATCATTCAAGACTTTGAAGCGTGCTTCACCAATTTCTTCATACATTTGGCAGGATTCTGTTAAATGAGAGAAAGACACACCCACACTATCCCTGTTTTCTGGATCAATAAATGCCACGTAACCACTTTCACTTTTTAGGATCTGTTTGATTTTTTCTAAAAAAAGATCTGAAACTTCTTTAAGAGTACAATCCGGGAGCATTGCCACTATTTTCAGGGAGAAAACATCAATTTCTTCTTCAATAGACATATAATCCTCCTCAAAAATTCCTATCATCACACCAAAAATCGAATCAAGGGGAAATATTTCATCATTTTCTATTTCAACATACCAAAAATTACCTTCATGGAAAATTCTTTTCACAGAAGCTGCATGGAAAGGAAAACCAGCAACCAACGCATAAGAACCTAACAATGAATGGTTTTTTGCTTTGTCAGATACTAAAACTTTGTCGCCCATCTTCAAATGTCTAGGATTTATTTTAATCTTTAACCATCTATCTATATTTTGTTCAGCATCCAACTTCATCATGATGGTGGTTTCTCTTTGATTTCCACCAGCCCGTTTAATCTTCTTTTTTAATATCCGATTAATCAACGCTTCTACTTCCACTTGATCAATATCAACTTCGAGTAAATGGGTTAAAATTCCTTCATCAAATGCTTCTTGCAACACTCTCCCGGAGTGAATCTCCCTACACCGTGATTTATCACTGGTACTACGCATAGGACACTTCCAACAATATTTATCCTCCAAAATTTTCATTATATCATCATATGCTGTTCTACTTTCATTCTGAAAATCAATTAGACGATTTTGAAGATCTCCCATAAAATCACTATTTCACTTGGTCATCTAAGTATTATATATGATGTTTTTCATCTAAATTTCCTATTCTTAGTAATAAATGAATCCTAGAATAAGTGAATGGATTTTTATTAGAAACTCTTTAGCATTATTAAATGTAAAATAAAATAAAATCAGGAATAAATAATTCACTATAAAAACATGATAATTATTATGAGGAGACGATTAAATGGCTAAAAAAATGTTTAATGAGTTGGATGAGCTAACCAAAGAAAATATTGCCCTAGCCCTTTGGATGAAAGAGTTTAAAGCTAATAAAATACCTCCAAATATTAAAAAACATATTTTAAGTAATAAAAATAGTCCAGAAGCATTTGGACAGAGGATGCACAGCCGTATCCAATATCTCCTAGATAATCCCGATTCTTTCACCCCAACCTATAAGAAAAGATATGAAAAACTATTGGAACACTGTGATTCACTAACATCAATTCAAGCTTACGCCTTAAACCACTTATTAGGCTTAGACAGCAGCCGTGATTATCAAAACATTCCAGAAGAATCGAACATTGAATTTCCTCGAGATTTTGCCCCGCAACTTGGCTTTCAAATGGGTTGGCATTTTTTTGTGGGGAACTGTCGCGACACCCGAAGAAAGGAATACGGAATTTTAGTTTCATTTCATCGTTACTCACTCCTACCACCAGAAATGGCCTACAGTTTTGGTTTAACAGATTGGGACAACCAAATATTTGAAATGCAACTAGCCGTTTCTCAATCTGGAGAAAAACACATCCAATGCCGACCATTTGCCATTGCAGGAACCACAGGTTTATTGAATTTTTCTAACAACCCATTTCACTATGAAGCAGGAAATAACCGGATAATATCTGAAAAGGAAGATGAACTCTTTCCTCTAAGGGTGCAAGCTTGGGGAGTGAATCAGGGGGGAGAAGGGGATGTGGAAATAGAAGTTGACCTTGGATTCACTTCTAACAAAGATTTCATTCTCCATGGGAATGAAGGATGTTTCCCCTGTTGCTGTGGGATGGGAACACTCTATTACTCGGCTACAAATCTATCTCTTGAGCCTGGTAGTCTGTTAAAATTGGATGGGGAAGAAATAATACTCACTCAAGGTAAATTCTGGTTTGACCACCAGTGGGGTAACGGACTGGAACCTCTGGGTAACAGCAAGTGCAAAGTGGTCCGGGCAGCTAATGTCCTAACTAAGGCATCATATTCTAGGGGACGTGATTGGTTTATGGCCCATTTTGAAGGCGATCGTGAGATGGCACTGTATGCACCCCACACCGATGAGAACATGGAATATTATCACTTAACTGGCTCTGAACCGCCTGAAAATATGATAGTAACGGTTAAAGGACAGTTTATTGATGTTGACATGGGTATTTCGGGTATCGATGGGACACTAACCGTGAATAAATGGATTAAAAGTGTTAAATCTCCTCTTCCTGAACATTATTTCGTTACCAACACATGGTACCCTAACCATTGGGAATTCCAGTTTCAAGACACTGTTCCCGCGGATTTGCGTCACTTTACCATGACTCCTATTGTTGATAATGGGCAAACTGGTTTCAATGCCAGTGGCGTTCAATACTCAGAAGGAAGTGTTTTACTTAGAAATTCTGAGGGTAAATATCTGGGTAAGGGTTTTGCTGAATCAGTTTATCACGCTGATGCCATTCCAAACATATTCCACTTGGCAGGGCTGCCGGATAATTCCCAAATGCGGAGGTTAATGGAACCACCGGAACCATCAATTTTGTTGAAGTTGAAGGGATTATTGTACATGGCTTGGCCACCAAACCAGAGGAAGCTTAAAAAAATCCAAAAAAAGTGTTTGGAACAGGGATCACCTGCTGATTTCAATGGATAAGAAAAAAAATTCGTATTTTTATTCTTCAAGAAAATAAATAAATCTATTAAGTCAAATTCAACAAATCACATTAAACATATCCATTAATCTGATGGATAAACCATATGAACAATAATTTAAGCCTTGTTGCACTTTTCATGATTTCAATTAACTTGATACTTCATATTTACCCAGTATTAATCCTATCACACCATTCAACATACAATATCTACCCCTCCCTACTTTAACGATTTTTTTTATAATAGCTTCTATGATATTAGAAATACCTAAAAAAGGAGGATCGATCATTTTCCACGCAAAGATTTTAAAAGACCGGATGTCCTAGCGTAATGGAACAGATAGAGTTGAACATAACCAGCCCAATCACCATAATTTTCCATTCCAAATTCTCTTACTTCTTGTGGTTTTAATTCATTTTTAGAAAAGTAAAGATATTCTATAACACGTTTAATCCACACATCCACTGGGAAGGCTTGTTTCATCCCGAATCCATAGAGGAGGATGCAGTCAGCTACTTTTGGCCCCACACCAGGTAGCTCCAAAATAGTTTCGAATGCTTTTTCATATTTCATTTTTGACAGTTTTTTCAAGTTTATATCAGTCTGTACCATTCTTGCGGTATTCATGATATATTTAGCTCTATAACCCACTCCACATGCTTGAAGATTGTTTTTAAAGACGAAATCTGCTGGAAGTTCATCTTCATATCGTTGCATCTCTTCCAAATCATGTTCCGGTACATTACTAAGTATTTCTGGAGTGGGGAACGTGTGGAAATAACCAGAACTAAAGTTGTATGAATCACCCCAGTTTTCTTTAACATTTTGGATCGAACGTGTCCATCGAAGTATTGAGCAATTTGCCGACGATATTGAGGATATAACGCATTCAAATGGGTTATGGGCTTTGAAAATCCGCAAACCACTGCAAATGTCAACAGTTGAGGATAGTATGGGATCTTCCATTAAAAAATCATATAATTTATTTAAATCATCATTAAGGCTGAATATTTCCATAATCTTATTTTTTATATCTTTTTGAGGGATATCATCAGGGGATTCAGCAATTATTTTCACGGCACCGTCCTGTTCATCGTCTTTATTGCCAATCTTTACTAGGCAAGGAGCACCATCAATCACTATAATTTCCTGGAACTGTAAATTGATTTTTTTCCATGGGGGCTGACTTGTTTGGCCACTTCCAATGGTAAGAGACAGATTGAAGGGACCTTTGATTTTTTTTGGAAAGATGTAGAATTCCGTCATCATTATTTCAATACTTTTTTTACAATTGCAGTGGTACTGTGATATGAACTATATTGGAAATTAAATTTTTTATAACAAAAAAAATGTCAAGCTAATAAAAAAAATTATGTGAATTTAACTTTCAATAACTCCATCACGGATTTTCATCACTTTAGTGTCTTTGGCGGTGTCTAAGTCATGAGTAACCATAATCACGGTTGTGCCTTGATCATTAACCTCATGTAACAGATTTATAATGTTTGCAGTGGCTTCACTGTCCAGATTTCCGGTTGGTTCGTCTGCTAAAATGAATTTAGGATTGTTAACCAAGGCCCGGGCAATGGCCACTCGTTGTCTTTCACCACCGGAAAGTTTAGCGGGAAGGTATTTAATCCGGGGTGTGAGGCCGACAATATCCACACATTCTTCAGCTCTTTGAATTCTAGAAGATTTATCCAGTTTTTCACCGTTAGTTAAGTTTCTCATAGGGAATTCCACATTATCAAGCACGGATAAGGCTGGTAAAAGGTTGAATGTTTGAAATATGAACCCTATATCTTTAGCACGCATTTTGGTTAATTCTTTATCCTTCATAGACGATGTTTCCTTACCACCAATGTAGAGTTTTCCCTTGGTGGGGGTGTCCAACCCTCCAATCATGTTGAGGAGGGTTGATTTTCCTGAACCTGAAGGCCCCATTATGGATACAAATTCACCTTCATCCACCGTTATATTCAATCCTCTAAGTGCGTGAACTTCAGTGCTATCCAGTTTATAAGTTTTCCAAAGTTCTTGTCCTTTGACTAGATCTTTCATAGTAATCACATCACCAAATAAGTTATTATTCGTATCTCAAAGCATGTATGGGGCTGATACGGGTTGCTATATATGCAGGTAATAATCCGCTGAATGTTCCGATGATAAACACTATCATCAAGATTTGGATGAGGATCGGGGTGGGAATGTAGAAACTGAGGAAATTCACCTCTTTTGCACCCATTAACAGTCCTAGCATGTTGTAAGTGGGTGACATGAGTATAATACCAATAATTCCACCGATTAAACTCAAGATAAGCGATTCATAGATTATTAAAGCAAGAATTGATCGTTTCCTAGTTCCAATTGCCCGCATGGTTCCTATTTCTTTGGTTTTTTCTTTAACTGACATCATCATAACGATCATAATGAGGATAACCGAAACTGCGAATATGAAGGCACTAATCATGTTGAAAAATATCTTAATCTGGCTCAAGTTATCCTCCAGTGTTTTTCGGGTGTCATTCTGGGAATAGATTGAGTAACTTGGATATGCATTCTGTAAGTCAATCTCGGCCACATCTATGGATTCTTGGGGCACGATAATAACTGTTGATATGAGGTTTGGCATTTCCATGACAGATTGTGCATGGGATAATTGCATGACTATAGAATTGTCTATAGTAAGTGGCCAACCAGTGCCAATCTGTTTTATAATGCCAATTACCTTGTATTTATGGTTTGACACGGTTATTGTACTGCCCACAGTGGCATTGAAGTTTTCAGCAACTTGTGAACCGATGATAACTGAGTTATCACTTTCACCTACCAAAGATCCTTTACCCTCCACCGTGACGTTTTTCACGTTTTCTATGAATGTTTCTTCCCTTCCCGGAGTTAATCCAACGATCATGGTGTAACCAGAGAAATTATCATTTTGGATGGGCATGAAAAGTGCTTTGGTACTTTTATCAGGGTTTACTTCGCTACGGTTCATGACTTCGTTTCCCAAGTTTTCACTAATAATGCTTCCAGAAGGTGGGAAACCAGTCCCATTTTTTTCGAAGTATAATTTACCATGGACTGTTCCCAAGTCTCCTTCAAGACCAGATTCCATTTCGTATAAAACAAGATTTACCGTGCCAATTAGCAGAACACACGCCATAACTCCAACGATACACATTGCGGCGCGACCTTTCTTGGCTCTAAAATCTTTTAAAGCTATATCAATCATTATAATCACACTGTAATATTTTCTTAGTTAAATTATTATTCTAGTGAAACCATATATATAATTAAGAAAATTATTGCAAAGTTTTATTTTTCTTATTTTAATAATTCGATTCACATTAAAAACTATTTTTAATTAAAATCTAAATGTTCCTCAAGAAGGGATTTTGAGACGGTATAATAGGATTTGATGATAAAACATCATCCCAGATCCCGATTTTCATTGGAACATCCTGATTTTTCATTTTTCCCAAAAACTATTTAATTCCCACTATTTTACTACCTCTTTTTTACTAAATCAAGTCATTAATTATTTTATTTGTAGTTAAAACCTATAAAAATAGTTTTTTCAAGAATTCCCCATACTTACCCATTTTTTTCTTCTGATTCCGTGGTATTTCACTACAAATTACACCAAAATTCACCCAAAATTACATTACAATGCTGGCAAAAAAATGGAAAATTGAGTTAATATTTATTGAAGTGGTCTCATAATTAACTAAACATTTTTTTGAGGGGATCTTATTTTTTAAAGGTTATATTTGTATTTAAAAGATTATTTCATATTATTTAGATGTTTGTAGTTTTTTACGATGTTTTTCAAAGTTTTGATGGAAGATCGTATTGGTCAAACTTGGTTGGTGCCTAGATGTGGACTGATTTCATTCCAGAAACTCATATTTGTTATTTCATAGATAACGTTTGTATAATACATTCCTGTCTAGGATAGGCCAATAATGTTTAAAACCTAAAACTCTCTTAAAATTATTAATAATAATTAAACTTATAGAAAATAAAACATTCTAATTGGTGGGGGGATTCTGGATTAATGAATTTGCTTCACGAATAAAAGGGGTTCTATTCCGGGGCATATTACCCATTGATAAGTCTAGATTGGGGTCTGAAATGATTGCCGGCATTGTTATGGCTGCCATATTCATACCTGAGGTAATGGGTTATGCGAAGATAGCGGGAATGCCACTGATATCAGGGATATATACTATTTTAATTCCAATGGCTGTTTTTGCAATTTTTTGTTCCTCCCGACATCTTATTGTCGGTGCAGATTCGGCCACTGCTGCGATCATGTTTGGGGTACTGGTAACGGTGGCGGTGCCAGGAAGTCCATCATATCTTTCAATGGCATATATGATTGCTATTTTGTGTGGTGTATTCCTGATCATAGCCAGAGTTTTTAAATTGGGCTTCATTGGAGATTTCCTATCTCGAACTGCACTAGTAGGCTTCCTAACTGGGGTGGGTATACAAATAGCCATTAGCCAATTAGGGGGAATGTTCGGGTTAACTACAAGTGGAATAGACACAATTCCTAGAATCATATCATTCATCTCTCATTTATCCCAAACGAGCATCACTACTCTAATTGTTTCTATAATAGTAGTGTTTTCTATCCTCATATCACGCCGTATTAATGTTAAAATTCCTGGAGCACTAATTGCAGTGGTGGGCACTATTACTGCCAGTTTTCTTTTTGATTTTACCAAGATCGGTGTTTCAGTGGTGGGTGCGGTTCCTAGTGGTTTCCCCAGCATTATCCTACCCACATCATCTACTTTGGATTCATATGCATTTTTCACAGCGGTAAGTGCTTGTTTTATTGTTATATTGGCTCAAAGCGCTGCAACATCTCGGGCTTATAGTATTAAGTGTTCAGATGAGTTGGATGAAAATCAAGACATATTGGGATTAGGGTTATCAAATTTAGCGGCCGGTTTAACTGGTAGTTTTGTGGTAAATGGTAGTCCCACAAAGACTCAGATTGCAGTGTACTCTGGAGCACGTAGCCAACTGGCTACATTGGTAACCGCAGCTATTGTTTTGTTGGTGGTTATATTTTTAACCAAACCCCTTTCACTCTTACCCAACGCAACGCTTGCAAGTATAGTTTTTCTAATTGGTTTGGAAATGGTGGATATTTCTGGATTAAAAGATATTTATCGTGAAGTGCCAGTTGAATTTGTACTAGCACTCATAACACTCCTTACTGTTGTTATATTGGGCGTGTTATGGGGTATTGTAATGTCTATAATAATATCTCTTTTACTGCATCTCAGTCACTCTTACCAACCCAATAACAGTATATTAATACGAAATGAGAGGGGAGAATGGCAATTTGTCCCAATCACGTTTGGGAAATACACTCATAAAGGTTTAATAGTGTATCGTTTCAACAGGGATCTCTACTATGCCAATGCTGAAAAACTAATGAAAGAAGTAATTAACTTAGTTGAAGCCTCAGAATATCCAGTTGAATGGTTAGTGTTGGATTCTGGAGGATTTACTAGCATTGATTACACATCAATACAAATGTTAAAGGAATTAAAATATCGATTGGATGATATGAATGTATTGTTAGTCCTGACCACAGTTTTTCCTAGTTTAAAAGCTCAATTTGAACGTTCTGGATTTATACATGTGTTAGGCGAGGAAAATTTGTATAAAGGGGTTAACGATGCTATTAAATCATTTGAAAATAAGAGATCATAAGTCTATGATTTAATCCTACTTGGTTGGAAGATAACTATTTAAAAACTAAATTCACTGAATAAGCTGTTGCTCATAAAAAGAAGGTTATATAAATACTGGCAAGGTTTGACATTGACAGTATATTTCGTTTTATTTCTTGTGACGGGTAAAGTTTCATCCAGATTAAAATGAGGTTTGATTCTATTATAATTGAATTAAAGGTGTGGTTCGTTGTCTAAATCAACTTCACTATCTTCAAAATGTAGTTTCTTTTTCTTCACCCATACGAATCCATGATCTGGTGTGATTACAGCCACATTTATGGGACCACCCACTCCGGGCATGTCACCCGGATCGGCATTAATTCCGTCGCTAAAGCGTTGTATGGCGCTGGTGGTTTGTATCATTAAAGTGGCAAAGTCAATTGCGTCCTGCAAGCTCATAGTCCCCCATTGGATGGCATATTCCAACCCTCTTAGTTGGCCCTGTATTTCTTGTTCGCTACGTTTCTGAATTGCTTCTTTAACAAATTCAATATTTTGAATTCTACCATCAAAGCCTAACACAATTCGGGCAGCAACATCGCCCTGGCCGATCCATGAACTTCCATATTCCATGTTTGGTTTTTTACCGTCCCTGAGCTTCTGAACTGGGCCGGGTATGGTCACACTGTAAACTTGATGTGTTCCGTCTGGATTATAACCCGCCACTAAAAGTTCAATAGGATCTGGTCGGGCAATTCCATTTTCAATAGTTCCTTGAGGTGTTCGAAAACTGAATTTCAGTAAAGGCCCCTCTTGTTCCATTTGCAATATAGTGCAGCCCTTGGATTTAAGATCATTCTGGATATTAGCCTTAATTTGATCTAATTGTCCTTCCCACCGGTATTTTTGGCTGAAAACGTGATTTAATTTTCGTGCAACATCTTTCACTTCCATATTTTTAACTTTGGAGCCCCGTCGGAATTCTTCAATGAACTGGCTCACATTTTTCTGCACACTCCCTTCTGGGAGGAAGGCCAATCCAGTAATGCCCACGCCAATCCTTGGGTTAATTTCGAATATTTTTATGGCATTTTCACTACCTATCCGGGCCATGCCCTTCATATTACGATAACTCTGTCTGCTGTCAGCTGCAAGGACTATTCCTTCAGGGGTGGTGGTGTTTATGACTAAAGACATGCATATTCATCTCGTTTAAGTTATGTATTTTTATTTTTTCAGGGAACAAATAAAATCTCTTGTTTATCAGGATTAAATATCCTTTTTATACTCTTTATCAACTATTAATATTAATCAACCATTTTTATGGTTTTTTCATGAACATTTCACAATAGATGTTGGAAATTCCCTCTTTATATACTATATTTCAGTTTTTTATGTTAAAATTTATTTGATAAATATACATAGATTCTTTAAATTTGTAGGGCTTTCTCTGGATGTGATGGATAAAAAAAGGAAGTTTAAGAAGAATCTTCTTCCTTCACATTTTCCACGGTTTCTGTTTGTATGAAAGTCCCTAAAACTCCTCCTACTGTGCAAACAACTATTTCAATCACTATATTTATGATATAAAAGAGGAAAAGTATCGTGACGTAATTACCATAACCTTCAAGGAACATCATAGCTATTAAGATTGCATTAACTAGTATACTGGAGATCAATCCTAAAATTACCCCATTTATAGCTCCAGTTTTTATGTTGCCATTAACCATGAATCCAACTACAATTCCTGCAAATAAAAATGAGGGTAATAGCAAACTCACACCGCTTATCACGTCCCCAATTACATACATTGCTAATATGATACAAATACCAATTATTAGGGGGTTACGCTTGATAATTTCTGTATTCATCATCTATTTCTCCTTTTTTTATTATATTTAAAAAAATTCCCAAAACCTCAACAAAATGATAATTTTTTCTTGTCATAAATTGAGGGTTATTTCATGAGATATATCCTATTTTTTCAGATTTTCATCTATGTTACTATTTATGAACTAATATTTAAATAATTATGTCAAATTCGTTTCACTCATGCCTAAATCATGTTTAGGATAAACAATAGAACTAATTATAGTATTTTTTGATGTCGTCCATTTAGTTGGTAGCAAATTCTGTATTATTTTTTATTAACTATAAGTGATTTTTTTTTATTGTGATATTAAATCTTAATTTTCAATTTTGAAGCAGTAAAATTAATATAAGGGTGAGACCAGATTAATAACCATTGATTAACTTCAAACCAACTATTTAGTAGTTTTAAATATAAGTGGAACTAAGCACTTGAAATCATACGCAACATTACTAACACCACAGTTTACTTGTTCGATCCTAACCTCGGAAACATAGAAATGAGTCGAAAATAATTCAACGAACTCTATATAGGGGTTGCACTAATAATCAATGGACAAGCCCCAGCTAATGCCA
>ENA-UOOK01006248-UOOK01006248.1-fermentation-metagenome-genome-assembly--contig:-NODE-6248-length-11509-cov-5.941942_pt1 | contig 11509 bp, 8 predicted proteins | sample MGYA00245777_ERZ724023 | MGnify/ENA primary metagenome ERZ724023 (study PRJEB28704, sample SAMN03018312) | fermentation metagenome | biome: anthropogenic terrestrial biome; feature: soil; material... | reverse complement strand
CTTTTTGAAGCAGCTCTTCATGCTTTCCTTTTTCAACGATATCGCCGTCTTTCATCACGAGAATCATATCGGCATTGCGAATGGTAGAAAGACGATGCGCAATGATAAAGCTTGTTCTGCCCTCCATCAGATGGTCCATTGCTTTTTGAATGGAAATTTCCGTTCGAGTATCAACACTGGAGGTCGCTTCGTCAAGAATCAGAATCTGAGGATCTGCGAGGATTGCCCGCGCAATCGTCAAAAGCTGTTTCTGTCCCTGAGAAATATTGCTTGCTTCCTCATTTAGGATCATCTGGTAGCCGTCCGGTAGGGTGCGGACAAAGTGATCGACCTGTGCCGCTTTTGCAGCAGTAATGACCTCTTCATCGGTCGCATCGTGGCGCCCATAACGAATATTGTCGGCAATAGAAGCATTGTAGAGCCAAGTGTCCTGCAGAACCATGCCAAAGAGGGAACGCAGGTCGCTGCGATTAAAGTCACGGATATCATAACCATCCACCAGAATGGCACCCTCATTGACGTCATAAAAACGCATCAGAAGTTTGATCATGGTGGTTTTTCCCGCGCCGGTAGGGCCGACGATGGCTACTTTTTGACCGGGAGAAACGGTAGCGGAAAAGTCATTGATGATGATTTTATCCGGGGTATAACCGAAATGCACATGTGCAAATTGGACGGAACCATTGATATGAATATTCAGATCGGTATCGGGTTTGTCGGTGTGGTTCACTGTAATGGCATGTTCGCTTTCGGGAACTTCTTCCGGCAACTCGAGAAAATGAAAGACTCGTTCCGCGGCGGCGGCAGTAGACTGTAAAACATTGGAGATGTTGGCAACCTGGGTCAGCGGTTGTGTAAATTGGCGAACATACTGCATGAAGGCCTGAATATCGCCGAGACTTACGGTGCCGTTAATGGCGAGATAACCGCCGAGAATACAGACAGCGACATATCCGGCATTGCCGATAAACTGCATGACCGGCATCATCAGACTGGAAAGAAATTGGCTTTTCCATGCAGAGCCGTAAAGGTTTTCATTATAATCGGAAAACTGCTCTTTGCTCTTTTTCTCGCCGTTAAAAGCTTTTACTACAATGTGGCTGCCGTACATTTCTTCGATATGACCATTTACATGGCCAAGATATTCCTGCTGAGAAGAAAAGTATTTTTGAGAGTGACTGACAATAAAAGCAATAAAAATTCCAGCGATCGGGATAATGCAGAGAGAAACCAGAGACATTTGCCAACTGATGGAGAACATCATAATGAGAATTCCAATCAGAGTTGTGATACTGGTGATAATCTGTGTAATTGATTGGTTAAAGCTCTGTGCAATGGTATCAACGTCGTTTGTGATGTGGCTCAGAACTTCACCGGTTGTTGTCGTATCGTAATAGCCGAGCGGAAGGTTTTGAATCTTTGCTTCAATTTCCTTACGCATGCGATAGGTGACTTTCATTGAAATGCCGCTCATGATCCAGCCTTGAATATAGGAAAAGAAGGCACTCATAACATAGAGGGCAACAAGAGTCAAAAGAGTGCCTGCAATTTTGGAAAAGTCAATTCCTTCTCCTGTGCCGGCAATTTGATTCATCAAACCGGAAAAAATTTCATTCGTGGCATTTCCCAACACTTTTGGACCGATGATTGCAAAAACAGTGCTGGCGATTGCAAACAAGAAGACGACAATCAGAGCCAAGTGATATTTGCCGATATATTTGATCAGTTTGCGAATGGTGCCTTTAAAGTCTTTTGCTTTTTCACCGCGCTGCATAACGGCATTGGGGCCGTGTCCCATTGGACCTCGGTGTTTCATCGGAGGAGCGGATTTTTGGTTTTTCATTCTAATTCCTCCTTTGAAAGCTGTGAAGATGCAATCTCATAATAAGTGGGGCAGGTTTCCAAAAGCTCATGATGAGTGCCGCAGCCAACAATCTTTCCTTCCTCCAGAACGATGATCTGGTCTGCATGCATAATGGTACTTATTCTCTGGGCAACCAGAAGGATTGTCGCCGTAGAAGTATAAAGATGAAGCGCTTTACGCAGAGCAGCGTCTGTCTTAAAGTCCAATGCGGAAAAGCTGTCGTCAAACAAATAGATTTCTGCATTGGTGGCAAGCGCACGGGCAATCGAGAGTCGCTGCTTTTGTCCGCCGGAAACGTTGTTTCCGCCTTCGGAGATAGGCTCTTCCATTTTTTGCGACTTTGTATTGATAAATTCGGAAGCCTGTGCAACTTCGGCAACTTTTTCGATTTTTTCGTCGGAAGCATCCGGCGCGCCGTAACGCAAATTGGAGGCAATCGTTCCGGAGAGAAGGACTCCTTTTTGCGGAACATAGCCGATTCGGCTGCGAAGTTCCTTTTGGGGAACTTTGCGAATGTCGCGCCCATCCACCAGGATTTCGCCGCCCGTCACATCATAAAAGCGAGGGATCAAGTTAATCAGCGTGGATTTTCCGCTGCCGGTAGAGCCAATAAAAGCAGTGGTTTTACCTGGGCTTGCGGTAAAGGAAATGTGATTTAAAACATCTTCATCGGCGCCCTGATACCGGAAGCAGACGTCTTTAAATTCGATGATCCCTTTTTGGGATTCGTCAAAAGATTCCGGGTCCTTAGGGTCGTGGATCGAAGGCTTTGTCTCCAGCACTTCTGCAATACGGTCTCCTGCTACGGCAGCTCTGGGGAACATAATGAACATGACGGAAATCATGAGGAAGCTCATGATAATCTGCATCGCATATTGGATAAAGGCCATCATATCCCCAATCTGCATGGCGCTTTCGCTGATTTGGTGCGCTCCTACCCAGACAATCAGTAAAGAGACGCCGTTCATGATAAACATCATGGTTGGCATCATGCAAACCATCACACGGTTAACAAAGAGCTGTGTATTTGTAAGATTTGTATTGGCGGTATCAAAGCGGTCTTCTTCAAATTTTTGATTGCTGAAAGCGCGTGTTACCATCAAACCGCTTAAATTTTCACGGGCGACTAGGTTGAGCCGGTCTACCAGTTTCTGCATAATTTTGAATTTTGGCATGGCAACTGTGAAAATCACTAGGATTAAAGCGATCAGTAAAGCACAGGCCAGCGCAATAATCCAGGTCATGGAACCGGATTTTTTGACTGCCATGATGACTCCGCCGACTCCCATAATCGGCGCATAGCAGATCATGCGGATTCCAAAGACAAAAAATATCTGAATTTGTGTGACATCGTTGGTGGTACGGGTAATGAGAGAAGCGGTGCCAAACTTGTCAAATTCCGAGTTGGAGAAATCTTCCACATTGGAAAAGATATCCCGGCGCAGATCGCGCGAAATGCCTGCGGCGACTCTTGCGGAGATCAAACCGACCAAAACGGAGGCAATGCCGCTTGCTAATGTGATGAGCACCATCAAAAGTCCCTGATGCATAATATAATTTTGCTGAATAGAATCGGTATTGACTCCCAATTCTTCATAAAAGTTTTTCGTTAAAATGGTCCCGCTCTGTTCCAAAAGGGACTGTTGATTCTGCTGTGCTTCTGTTCGGGCTTCGTCAATGACGGAAGCAGGAATTTTCTGAAGCATAGGCATCATCTGATAGAGCTTTGAAAAATCAATGGCGGAAAGGTCGGAAGTGCTGCCGGAGTCTGAATTTCCCATTATAGGAGAGGAGGAACCAGACTGCGTCTGAAGACTTTTCATCGTATCAATGAAAGTCCATGTGCTTTGGCCGAAGATTTCGTTCAGGTGGCTGCGCGTTTCGGCAGAAACACCACTATTGAGCGTATAAATTTCTTCGGTGCTGTTAAGCGGATAACTGTCTTCTAGCTCTCCGACGGATTTAAGGGAATAAGAGGCATTGACATCCGTCTTTTCGTTTTCGTCCATAAAGGTTTGCAGAAAGGTCATTCCTTTTGCACTGATTGCATCGGGAGAGGCGTTTTCCACGCCCCCTTGCTGCAGACCGACATTGACAATTTGACTCATATAATTTGGCAGGTTCAAATCGCATGACGCCTGCACAAATAAAAGCACAATTGCAAAGAGAATCGGTGCCCAGTAGTGCCCGAGATATCGCATTACTTTTTTCATGAAATGTGTGGTTCCTCCTTTGTATGGTCACAATCCGGCTTCCAGCTTTGAGATTCATATTTTTGACGAATCCGCAAAAGGGAGCTGTAAAGATGATCGGAAAGCGCGATCATCTGTTGGACTTCTTCTTCACTAAGTTCGTCAAATATGTCATCCACCCGTTTCATAATTTCTTTTCTATAAGCCTCAAATCTTGGTTTTGCTTCGGGCTTTAGACGGACATAAATGACGCGGCGGTCTTCCGGACAAATTGTGCGTTCAATAAATCCCTTTTTCTCCAGAGAAGAAAGCATCTGGCTTACTGCCGGGCGGCTCATATGAAAATGATGGCCGATTTCGCTGGATTTTAAGCCTTCTGGATTTAAATGCTGCGCATGGATTATCATATTTAGAGTAAAAAATTCCCCTGGGCCGAGGCCTTCCGGCCATGGAAACCAATGATGAGTACTCTTTAGCTGATGAATAGACTCCATTAATTGCTGACGACGTTCGCGTTCCGTAAAAATCTCTCCTTTTAAAACGTTAATTACATTAATCATTATATACATAAATAATTAACTGTCAATACAATATTAAAAAATAAATAAAAAAAGAAGGCTCGCTTTGTGCAAGTCTTCTTTTTATTAAAGAGATTCTAAAGAATGTGAGGCGTCCAAAAGCCAGGGGGTTTGGATTTCTTCTGCTTTTCCGGCGTCGATTTTTGCAGAGATTTGCGGGTCGATCGGACAATGTGCCAACACCTTTAAAGAATAGCGAGCGGCTACTTCTTCGGTATGGCTTTGTCCAAAGGGGAAGAGCTTGTGCCCGCAGTCTGGGCATATCATGTAACTCATATTTTCGATAATTCCAAGAACCGGAATTTTCATCATATTTGCCATGGTAACTGCTTTAGAGACAATCATAGAGACCAGCTCCTGCGGGGAAGTGACAATGAGAATGCCGTCTACCGGCAGGGACTGAAAGACCGTCAGCGGAACATCGCCGGTTCCCGGAGGCATATCCACAAACAGATAGTCTACATCGTCCCAGAAAACATCGCTCCAAAACTGCTTGACCATGTTGGCAACGATCGGGCCTCTCCAAACGACCGGCGTAGTTTCTTCCTCCAAGAGGAGGTTGGTGCTGACGATCTGGATATTATTTTCACTGCGGCGCGGAACGATCAATTCGTCCTGCGAAAAAACTTTTTCATGAATTCCGAAAGCTTTCGGAATCGAAGGGCCGGTAATATCGGCATCCATGATACCGACTCGATGCCCAAGACGGTTCATCTGAACCGCCATCATGGAGGTAATCAGGCTTTTACCGACGCCGCCCTTGCCGCTGACGATCCCGATTACTTTTTTTACATGACTTTTGGGATTGAGCGGAACCCGAAAATCCTGCGGGTTTGGCTGACGGCTGGAACAGGTTTCTTGACAGTTGCTGCAGTCATGATTGCATTCACTCATGAAGATCTCTCCTTTACCTTTTATCAGATGGTTTTAAAATTCGTGTTTCAGGCTGCGTGTAAAAAGACGATTAATACAGGCGTCGGCATCCTGATTTTGGTGGATAATGCGGTCTACTGCGTCACAGATTGGAAGCTCTACCTGATATTTTTCCCCTAAGAGCAGCAGCGCTTTTACAGTGGCGGCGCCTTCGGCAAGTTCACCATAAGGCTCTTTTTTGACAAAACTTTCGCCAAATTGCCGGTTGTGGCTGTATTTACTGAATACAGTTGCTTCATAGTCACCCAGATGAGAAAGTCCATAGGCGGTAAGTTCATTTCCACCCATTGCCTTGATTAGCCGTGCAATTTCGCGGGTGCCGCGGCACATTAAAGGCCCTTTTAGGGAAGTTTTGTTTCTGCCGTCCAAAATGCCGGCGGCAATTCCGATTACGTTCTTGGAGGCAGCACCAATCTCATTGCCGAGAAGATCGTCCCCATAATAAAAGCGAATGAGGTCGCTGCCCATTGCGTCGATAATACGCGCTTTTACTTCTTCCCGATCACTGTCTACCACCATACAATTTGGAAGCCCTTTTACAAAATCCTGTACATGTCCGGGACCGACCCAAATCCCTAAATCAATATCGGGCAAAAATTCGCGGACAATCTGCGTTAGGCGCAGACCGGTGGAAGCTTCGATCCCTTTCATGCAGAGAACCATTGTCTTCCCAGAAAATGACAGGGATTGAAGCTGCGCCATCAGACCTCGTAGCCCTTGAGCACCAATCGAAATGATCACCATTTGGGCAGAAGCAACGGCTTTTGGCAGATCAGTGGTCATTTTTGTTTCCGGCCCGAACGAAACAAGACCATTTGTGCCGGTTTCCTGTAATTGGTGAAAATGAGTGGAGCTTTCACGTCCATAAATTGTCACGGCATGTCCAAGTTTAGCTGCGTACCATGCGAGGAAACTTCCCCAACGACCGCAGCCAATCACTGTTATATTCATCGAATCCCTCCAGAAGAGATAATTTTTATTGCAATTTAATTAGTATAACATGCTTCGTAAAGAAAAACCACCAATCGCTAAAAACCACAAAATAATCGATGCTTTTTACGAAAATTATTGGCACTTTATCCTTTAAAATTCAAGAGCAGCCAAAGGGAAAGAGAATCATACCCTTTCACTTTTGAGCTGCTTTTCATAAAATAAAGATGAAAAAAAAATTAAGATTGCAGGGGATCTGAGTCGGGTTGATGGGTCCCTTCCGGAAGTGCCCCTATTGGAGATTCTGAAAGAATCGGCAGACGAAACCAAAAGGTGCTTCCAACACCGACTGCACTGCGTACTCCATAGGCACCGCCGTGCATATCTAGAATTGACTTTACAATCGAGAGCCCCAGGCCAGTGCCGATTTGTGCGCGCTTATGCTCTTTATCTACCTTATAGTAACGATCCCAGATATCATGAAGCTTGTCGGCCGGAATTCCTTCTCCTGTGTCGGTCACTTCAACCGTTACCTGATGATCAGCAACAAGCTGACGAATCTGAATCTTTCGATCAGTGCCCGTATAGTTGATCGCATTGTTAATCAGATTGTAAAGAACCTGGGAAATTTTAAGTTCATCGGCAAAGACGATTACGTTGCGATCAAATTCAAAAGTCAGGGTACAGTTGGTGAGTTTGCGGTAGCGTTTCGTTGTTTCGCAAATCTCATCCGTTAGGCTGAACTCTGATTTTTCCAGTTCTTGTGTGCCGGACTCCAGCTTGCTGATATCCAGTACATCGTTTACCAGGTTGGTCAGACGAGTTGCTTCGTCGATGATGACTTGGATATTTTCAGGGGTATTTTCGCCCGGAAGATCGCGCATTACTTCGGCGTAGCCACAGATCATTGTAAGCGGTGTGCGCAGGTCGTGGCTGATGTTTGCAATCAGTTCCCGCTGCAGATGTTCCACTTTGCCCAGTTCGTGCTCCGCATAGTTTAAGGTGCGGGCAAGCTCACTGATCTCCCGATAGTCGCCTTCCTGAAATGTGACGTTGTAATCTCCAGTTGCAAGTTCTTTTGCGGCATCGTTGATCTGAATAATTGGCTTGCTGATATGTTTGGAAAGATAAAAGGCCAACAATACGGCAAAAACCAATAGAATTCCAGTGATCAGAAGCAGCTGAGAACGAATGGTACTAACGGTTGCGCTCAGCGGCGTAATGACGCTGTAGAGAAAAATCATATAAGGACTTCCGTTGGAATCCTGCCGAATCGAATTATAGATAAAGGCACGACTGCGGAAAAGCGTGTCCCAGACAGAAGAACTTGCATTTTGAGGATTCACCAGTTCAAAGTGAGTTCCACCCTCTGCCTGTGTGTTTTGATAAAGGAAATTGAGAAACAGGCGGATAGAAGATTCTCCCATTTCGGTGGAGAGACGGTTTGGAGAGGCATCTGCCCCATAAACGTTTCCATTGCTGTCCAAAATCAGGATACAAAGCTGATTGCGCTGTGCCTCCTGTTTGCAGAGTGCTTTTAGGTCCTCTGGCTGCATATCACTTGAAACCGCTTTTTCTATCGTCGAGGAAGAGCCTAAAATTTCTTTTTGCTTGGTATTCTCGTAAAACTGATTCAGAAAAACAGTTTGAAATAGCCACAGTAAAATCAGAACAAAAACAATGAACAAAACGAAAATACTGAGAATCCGCCATTTGATACTGATCTTTTGCCATCTTTCACGCATGGAGCAAACCAATTTTTTCGGCGATTTAAGCTTCAAAGCGATAGCCCACCCCTCTTAGTGTCACAATAAATTTTGCGTAGGGGCCAAGACTTTTGCGGAGTAATTTAATATGGGTATCCAAGGTGCGGTCGTCTCCGTAAAAATCATATCCCCATACATTTGTAATCAACTTTTCGCGAGTCAGTGCAATATTGCGGTTGTCTGCAAGATAGAAGAGCAGATCGTATTCTTTTGGAGAAAGATCCGCCTTTTTGCCGTCAATGGTAACGATTCGTCCAGTGAAATCAATATTGAGACCTTCAAAGGAAAGAATCTTTTTTTGAGCAGTGTTTAATTCAGGGTGCGTGCGCTTGATAATCGCGCTTACCCGCATCATCAATTCCTTTGGGGAGAAAGGCTTTACAACGTAATCGTCAATTCCAAGTTCAAATCCATGAATTTTATCATATTCTTCTCCGCGGGCAGAAAGCATTAAAACCGGAGTGGAGCAGCATTTTCGAATCTCACGCACCGCCGAAAACCCGTCGAGTTCCGGCATCATAATGTCCATAATAATTAAGTCATAGTTGTGAGGATGCTTTCTGCAAAGATTTACGGCAATCATGCCGTCCGAGGCTTCTTCCACAAAATAACCTTCAAATTCTGCATATTTGCGAATCAACAGGCGAATTTTATCTTCGTCATCTACTACTAACAGACGGTTCATTTTGATCCTCGATCTCCTCTCATGTTTTAATTTTTTACTCTATCAGAATTTTGTGAAAAGTACGTGACGAATAGCTGAATCGTTTTGCTATATTAAAGGAAAAGCGATTTCTTGACTTCTGATACAAAAATAGTATACTGAATTTTGGGAAAAATCAACTAAAATCCGGCAGAGAAGCTCCTTTTGAGACAAAATTCCAAATCGCAGGGAGATTGTCTTTGAAAGGGCTTTTTTAGATGAGAGCAAAATTAGAAAGAACACCTAAAAATTTAAAATGGAAAGGATGCGTTTTGCATGAAATCGTTTGAAGAACTGCATCAGCAGGCAAAAGCAGCAGCGGCTGAATTGCTCGAAGCCGCGCATGCGAAAGCAGGGCAGCTAATGGTAGTTGGCTGTTCCTCGAGCGAGGTCGTTGGAAAGAAAATTGGAACCGACAGCAGCCTAAAAGCAGCACAGGAAATCTTCTCCGGAATCTATGAAGAAACACAAAAAAGAGGCGTTTATCTGGCGGCACAATGCTGTGAACATTTGAACCGCTCATTGATCCTTCCGCAAGAGGCAGCCGAAAAGTTTCATTATGAGCAGGTAAATGTTGTTCCACAACCACATGCTGGTGGAAGTTTTGCAACAACGGCCTATCAAACATTCGAGCACCCGGTGGCGGTGGAAGAAATTCGGGCTGACTGCGGAATGGATATCGGGGGGACTTTGATCGGGATGCATTTGAAGCGGGTAGCGGTACCAACCCGCCTTTCAATCGATCATATTGGAGAGGCTGTTTTGATCTGCGCTCGTACCAGAGCAAAGTATGTTGGAGGGCCCCGCGCCCATTATGATGACCGTTTAATGTGAGAAAAATAAAAAATTAACGAAAGATTAAAAAACTCTTTGGTGAATTTTTTATTGACATTCTTGCATTTTTCTGATATTCTATAAATACCTTCAAGGAACAATAATGATGTCGCATAAAGAAATATGAAACACTATTTTGTATCTTGAAAGTTTAACATGCTTGCAAGTGCTTAGAATAGATAAGCCTCTCTTTTCTTACAACTGCGCTTTTTTTAAAAGCGCAAATCCTCCGATCCAGCCAGTCGGAGGATTTTTCTTTTTTAAGAAAAGCCTCCTGATTGACAAGTATTTTGAAATTGAGTATCATTGGAGAAGCGAAAAGGAGGGCGGCTGATTATGCGCGTTTCCGCAAAAGGAAAATATGCTTTGGCAGCAATGGTTTATTTGGCACAGAGCGGCCACGATACTGTAAAAACGGTAGCACGAATCTCTGAGGAGCTTAATATCTCAAAGATTTATTTGGAACAAGTGTTTTCTTTATTAAAAAGAGCAGGATTGGTGCTCTCAACAAAAGGGGCACAGGGCGGTTATCGGTTGGCGCTGCTGCCGGAGAAAATTACCGCTTATGCAGTGCTAAAAGCCTGTGATCAGTCACTTTTTGAAAAGGCTGAGCCAGTCCTTAATGAAGAGCATCAGGCACTCAATCATGTTTTGGATACCGTTTATCAAAAGATGGATGAAGAGATCAAAACATCTTTGGAATCTTTTACGCTTTCCGACTTGGCGGAAAAGGTTGCCGGCGAGCAGAATTCTTATATGTTCTTTATCTGAAAAGTCCAATTAGTTTACATTATAAATAGAAAAGGGAACCACCTATTTCATTTGTGGTTCCCTTTTCTATTTATATATATGGATTGAGGCACGAATCATTAGATAGAAGGATATCCTTCGGCTTCCAGCGCACGGCGAATTTGTTCGATATGTTCGGCGTTGCGGGTTTCCATTCGGATTCGCAGAAAACAGCCGGAGACATCGGTTTCCAAGTCGCTGCGGTCGTGATAAACGCCGACAACATTGCCGCCGAGCTTTGCAATCGTAGAGGAGATTGTGCTCAATTCACCGGGACGATCCAGCAGCTTAAAGGTCAGTTCTGCAGAGCGGCCGGATTTGAGAAGGCCGCGGCTGATGACTTTGCTAAGAATGGTCACATCAATGTTGCCGCCAGAGAGCAGACAGACCACTTTTTTTCCTTTGAGATCCAACTTGTTTGCAAGAACTGCCGCGACAGAGACAGCGCCCGCACCTTCTGTAATCAGCTTTTGTTGTTCAATTAAAGTCAGGATTGCCGCCGCAATTTCATCCTCAGAAACCGTAATGACGCCGTCTAGATATTTGTTGCATAGTTTATAGGTTAGATCTCCTGGACATTTGACCGCAATGCCATCTGCAAAGGTATGCACTTCTTCTACCCCTTCCGGTTTTTTTGTCTGAAGGGCATGCTCCATGCTGGCAGCGCCGGCTGCCTGTACTCCGTAAACTTTACAGTTTGGACGCAGAGATTTAATGGTAAAAGCGACTCCAGAAGCAAGTCCGCCGCCGCCCACTGGAACCAAAACGACGTCGGCGTCCGGCATTTGATCCAGAATTTCAAGACCGATTGTTCCCTGACCGGCAATTACATCCGGGTCATCAAAGGGATGAATCAGTGTCCGGCCAGTTTCTTTTTGAAGCTCTACAGCCTTGTCATGCGCATCGTCGTAAACGCCCTG
>ENA-UOOK01006247-UOOK01006247.1-fermentation-metagenome-genome-assembly--contig:-NODE-6247-length-11509-cov-8.134800_pt1 | contig 11509 bp, 14 predicted proteins | sample MGYA00245777_ERZ724023 | MGnify/ENA primary metagenome ERZ724023 (study PRJEB28704, sample SAMN03018312) | fermentation metagenome | biome: anthropogenic terrestrial biome; feature: soil; material... | reverse complement strand
CAGCAGGAATTACAAAGATCTTTTGGACGAAGCTCCCGGCGCCTACAAGGACATTGACCAGGTGGTGAACACTCTTGCTGACATCGGCCTGACCCGCCCGATTGCAAGATTGTTGCCGCTGGCTGTGATCAAAGGTAAAGATTAGGAACTTAATCTAAACTGTGTTCCATCATGTTTGCGGCCGGATCAAAACACACGTAGTTGGTACAATAGGTTAATGGAAACCATTATTTGACAATTTTGTGTTCCTCGCTAGATGTTCTCAATGATATTGATTTTGTTTACTCCATCTCTTTGTACACCACGCTTAAATTTGTAATTTGGAAAGCCAAAGCCAAGCATACTGGAAAAGAAATGGTTTTCGGGAATATTTAGCTTTGCTTTTATCTCCGGCATAACCTCAAATGCAGCCATAGCAAAACCCAGATATATGCTCCCCAGTCCATTGGCAGCAAGGAGCAGCTCAAAATAGGCAAGAGCAATATTCACATCGGTAATCCATTCGCCACGGTTTATCGGTGCATGAGCGACAAGCAAATGAGGTGCAGTTGCAAACAGCATATCACCGTCATATTTGGTGTTTTCCCATGTTTTCATCTGTTCGTACTCGCCTTTGCTAAAGCGATGGGGGTATATTCCTCTTAATGCCAGTGCTACCAGTAATTATATTGGTGGGATCAGTGGAGGAGTATATTATATAGTAAATGTTGATCAGTATATTGACCATAATAATGTTCAAGTAAATGTCACTGGACAAGATTATATTGGAGGATTAAGTGGAGGAGCAAATGAACAAAAACAAAATCTATTTAACGTAACTAATAATGTATATGAAGGAATAATAACTGGAAGGAGCTATATTGGTGGGTTGGTGGGTGTAAGCAGATATACCGATGATGCATCCACTATACAGTATAATACGGTTAATGCCACTATTAATGCCACCGGTAACTATGTAGGGGGTGTTGCTGGTATATTTGAGAAAAATATGCGTCACATGGTACTTGATAATATAATTATCAATGTATCAGCAACCAGTAATTATGTAGGTGGTGCAGTAGGGGCTGTGCCTAATGCTGCATATTCTGATGGTTGGTTTGAAGATATTATAATAACAGATATCCAAATATCAGGACAAGATTATATTGGAGGATTAATAGGACAAGTTGAAACAGGAAGCCATGGATTTACTGTTGATAATTGCATAGTTAAAGGAATAATAAGTGGTAGAAATTATATTGGTGGACTAATAGGATATGAGGGATTTAACAGTGGTTCATATATAAGAAAATCTTACACAGAAGGTACAGTAAACTCTACAGGACAATATAGTGGTGGATTGGTAGGACAATGTAGATGTAATATCCAAAATAGTTATAGTTTCGTGACAGTAAATGGTGTAAATACTGTTGGTGGATTGGTAGGAAGACAGGAAATATCTGTTATCACAAACTGTTATTCTAAAGGACACGTAACAGGAACAACAAGTGTTGGTGGACTGGTAGGAAGCATTAATACTGGATCACAAAGTAATTGTTTTTGGGATACACAAACCAGCGGACAATCTACCAGTGCATTAGGTACAGGTAAAACAACACTTCAAATGAAAAATATTTTAACATACTTACCAAACTGGAACTTCGATACTATATGGTATATTGATAATTTAAATAATTATGGATATCCATTAATATTAGGAGTTACACCTTCTATTACAATATTATTTAATTATTTTCGAGGTAAATTTAGGGTTCTTGAAACAGTTATTAAAAGTAATTATTTTCGAGGTAAATTTAGGGTTCTTGAAACAGTTATTAAAAGATTCCGTGGTAAGTTTGAAGTAATACCAGAGAAAATAAGATTCCGGGCAAAAATAGATGTGTATGAATCTGCTTTTAAAAGATTCCGGAGCAGAATCAAAATACTACCAATTACTCCCACATATACAGGTGCAATAGCAAGATTCCGGAGTAAGATATCATTAACAGCATTGGAGAAAAAGAGATTCCGGGCAAAAGTGAATATTGATAGTGGTAAAACGAGAATAGAATTATTTGCTAATGTTAAATTAAGACAGAGTGAATTTGAGGATAGTTTTGAGGATTTCGAGTTTACTATAGGTGATCAGAAATATGATACTTAATGCCAGAGGTGTTGATACTTTTAGTGTGGATAAAAGGATCGATGTTAAGATTACCAGTTTCCAATTTGGATTGTTAAGTAAATATAATCCCAGGGAAATAATGGACGGTACAAAAGTACAATTTCTTTTGAAAAATTTGTATGGTTCTTTTGGTGGTGGTATCTTATTTAATGGACGTATTGAGAAAATAGATGATACTATAGATTATAATAAAAGAAGTTTTAGTGTATCTGGTAGAAATGTGGCTATGTTTTTGGAGGAGCAGCCATTTTATAGTCCATGTTATAAGGTATCCACTGGTGTAAAAAGGGACAGGACATTATTATGGTTACTTAATCGAATTAAGACCGGTACTGGTTGCCAGATTGGACCGGAGGTAACTTTACTTACAGATCAACATTTTACTAATGATCCAGCAGATAATAATCATTATTGTGGTATGTTTAAAAAGCGTAGTGATGCTATAGATTGGCTTTTTCAACGATATGGGGAACTTAATAATAAACCTGCTGGATGGTTTCATTGGTGGATTGATACCGCAGGATATATAAGGTTATTGGATACTACCATGACACAAAATTTACCCACCATGAAGATAGTGGAATTTCCCAGTGCTGGTATAATCAAAATAAAGATAGGGGTAAATGTTCAAACAATAGAAAATGATGTTACAATAATTGGTGGGGAAAATAACGATATAAGGGTTAGAAAATATGATAAGGATAATATTAAAAAGTATGGTCGTAGACCAGCAGATCCCATACAGGATAATAGTTTAACCACCACATCACAGGTTGAAGCCAGAGCTAATGAAGAGTTAGAGAAACGTAAAAAACCAGTATTGGTTGGTGAGATTGTAACGGTTGGTTTTCCTACAACAGAATGTGGATTGGGTGTTGAATTTTATTTTAGTGAAAGATATAAGGATATTAAATTTATTATCACATCAATTAAGCATGGTGGTAAAGGTGGGAATTATACAACTACTTTGGGAGTTAGTACGGATAAAAATGTGTTAATTAATCCTAATTTATCTGATATTGTGGAACAAATTATTAAGGCAAGAACACCAGTGATAAGTCCAACACAAGCCACTGTAACCAGTGTAAATACTCAAACAGGAAGTGTATATGTGACACCGGTATCTGTTATGGATAGTGGAGTTAAATTACAGAATAATGGTGCTTTAGCAGGTAGAGGATCATTACAGGTAAAGGTGTTATGAGTTATGGTAGATCTTCCAGATATAGGGGATAATGTGCTTATTGTACCAATTGGTAATGAATTATATATGATACCCAGGGGAGATATACCAGAAGTAGGGGATGACATTAGTATATTTCAATTACCAGACGGAACAATAGTAACTACTGGTAAAAGCGTACCAAAAGAAGATAATGGAGCAATAATTTATCCATTATCATTATCTCCTAATACAGATGGTTTTAAAGAAGTGATAGCAATAACTGGTGGTGAATGTCCGATTATTTCAACAAAGATTAGTGATGGATATAGTAGAGGTGCTTCAGTAGGTACTGTTGATAATTTGGGAACATTTACGGTTGACTGGAAATGTGGTAAAGTTTGGATTGTATCATCACCAACTGCGGATATATCTACAGATAAGATATGGGTCGATGATATAATCCGAGTTACTGGACCAAAAGGCACTATCGAAAAACACAATATAGTTGGTGGAGTTATAGGACCTATTCCATGTTTTGAGATTACTTCTATCCTAAATTATGGTATAAATCAAGTGCAAATACAAATTATTACAGATGCCCCAACACATATTGGTTGTAGTAGTTTATGGTTTGTGAGGAGATAAAGAACATGGTAGATAAGGTTGGTTGTCCGGGTTATAAGCAGTTAAGACCATTTACTTTTGGTGTTTATCAAGAAGGATATTATTATTTGATAGATAATATTAATGAAAAATTGGTTAAGGTACAAGTTGAAGAGGATAATGATGCTGTGATCATGGTTTGTAATAGTGATAATCAGTACCTTTTTTATGATGAGAATATGGAATTGGTAGATGTAGAACATAGTGTTAAAGGAAGTGTAGATCTACCAGATACTATTAATCCTTATTTCCCAACACAAAAAGGGGGACACCATATTTGCATAGCCCAAACATTAACTGATTACTATATTATTGTTACTGGATTTCAAGTAGCTGGAACAAATAAAATTGGATTACAATTATTTAATATGGATTTAGAAGTGATTAATGAACATATAATAGAATATGCTAATGCTGTAGCTTATAATGATAATAACAGAGTTATTGTGATGGTAGCAAGTGGGGGCGGATCTACGATCTCGATTTATGAGATTGATCATGAACCTACTATTGATCATTATTCCCATCCAGCAGATAGTAAATTAAATATCCTGGTTGCTGATGGTATTTTTGGATGGGATAAAAGGGAGTGTTTATATTTGGATGGTTATCTTTGGATTGTGGATAATCATTATAGGATGTTAGAAAAGAGAGCCACTAATATATTAAGACCACCATTGCCTACCAGTTTACATAATATTGCTTTAACTATAGATGATAGTGGAGGGGAACAGTCGAGATTATATAATTATAAAGGTAATGTTTTGGCTGTTAATAAGATTAGTGCATCCTGGGCTAATTGTAAATTTAATCTGTTTAATTCAGTTACAGGGGCTTTAATTAAAAGAGTAAGTTTTGATTATAATCCTCCCAGAGTAATTACTACCATGGGAGATTATATTTATTTTATTAAACCTAATGGTGATTTATGTCAGATGAATAGTAATTTAGAAATAGTTAATACGGTTTCTCCAAATTTTATTGGTTTGGTTGCTTTACAATAGTACATATTTATATTATTATAAGTGATATTTATTCTTTGGAGGTGTATTTGTTTTGATAGTATTATATCCCCCAACGGTAAATTGGAATTTATTATTTCAAAGACCCAACCATATATTGAAGGTAATAGCAGCCCAGGGGCATACTTGTTATTTTATGAACCATAGACCATTTATAGATGGAGAATATCATAACAAAGATATGGAGGAAGTGGAGGAGAATTTATTTATTGTACCATATGGTAAGCAGTTGAGATTAACACCAGATATAATATATTATAGTTATCCTTTACATTATGATTATGTTAAAAGTATAAAATCGAAATATACTATTTTTGATGTTATTGATGCGCCGGTAGATGAATTTGAACCATGGAAAGATAACTGGGAAAAATGTATAAAAGATGCAGATCTGGTAATGGCAAGTGCCAAGAAATTATATGATGACGCATTGGAATACAATGATAATGTTATTCATGTACCTAATGGTGTTGATTATAAACATTTCCAAAGGAAAAGAAGAAATCCATATCGGAAATTAAAAGTGGATGGATTTAAACGTAAAAATCCAGTGGTTGGTTTTAGTGGTGCTATTGCTACTTGGATTGATATAGAGTTATTATATAAATCTTGTTGGGAATATCCGGAATATAATTTTGTAATTCTGGGTTTAGAATATAACCTTAAATTATCTAAAACACCAGATAATCTTTTCTTCTTGGGGCATAAACCATATGAAGAGTTATCTGGTTGGATTAATTATATGGATGTATGTACTTTACCTTTTATTCCACATACACCTGTTGCTGATGCCTGTAATCCGTTAAAATTTTGGGAGTACCTGGCGAGTGGTAATCCAGTGGTGAGTACAGCTTTACCAGAAACTAATTTTAGTAGTGTTTATTGGTGTGAAAGCAGGGAAGATTATATAAAAAGTATAGGTCTTGCCATGGATGAAAAAAAGAAGGGTAATAAGGGTAAAGTGGAAAGACAGGTTTTAGCAAATAGACATAGTTGGATTAATAACTGTAAACCATTATTGGAGAGGTTGAATGTATGGAGCAGCCAGTAGTTTGTGTTGGATGTCCAATACAAAATAGGGATTTTATAGTTAAAGAGTATCTACAATGTATCTATAATTTAGATTATCCAAAAGATAAATTGATACCTGCCTTTTTTGTTAATAATACCAGTGACCAAACGGGAAAGATTATACAAGAATGGATGGAAAAGCATCGGGAAAAGTATTTTAACATATTATATTTTGAAAAGCAAAAGGTATACAAAGGTAAAATTGATAGCCAGTTAAGGGATAAAAGGGATTTCACATTATTTGCAGTGGTAAGAAACTTATTTTTAAAATATATAATACCATATCCTTTTCATTATTTTTTCAGTGTTGATAGCGATATCTTATTTCCCCCAGAAACACTTAAACAGTTATTAAGTCATCATAAAGATATTATTAGTTGTTTGGTGTGGAATGGTACAGTATTTGGTGTGGATAATTATAATTATCGTAAATATATGCAAGATAATAGGGGTGTATACAATTATTTTCAATATCAGATCCAACCAGGGGAACTTTTTGAAGTGGATATAACTGGTGCTTGTTACCTTATGAAAAGGGAAGTATTGGATGCGGGTATAAGATATAAAGCTCATAAGAAGGGTGAGGATTGGGAATTTTGTGTAGCTGCAAAAGAGAGTGGATTTAAACTTTATTGTGATCCTACTATACCTGTTGAACATAAAGCAAAATGGGGATAATTATGAATAATCATTATGATTATCAAGATATTTGGATAAAAGGACAGGTAAAAAAGAAAGGTAATCGAGAATGTGAACAAAGATACCAATGTATTAAAAATTATTTACGACCATATAAAGGGTTGCCTTTAAAGATACTGGATTTTGGTGCTAACAATGGATATTTTGGTTTCAGGATAGCAGAAGATAATCCAGAATATGATGTTTATATGGTGGATTATAATAATTTTTTACCAAGGATTGTAGATCAAAATCAATTAGAAAATGTACATTTATTTCATCAGTATATGGATGAAAAGCAGTTAATAGACCTGGATAAAGAATATGATTTTAATTTGGTATTGTTGATGAGTGTATTACATCATTTTAAAGATCCAATACAAGTAATGAATCATTTTACTATGGGTAATGGTAAGGTGATATTTGAAGTAAGTTATCCAGAGGAAGATGTAATATCCAACCCCCATAATAAGATGGTGATATGGGATTATTTACAGGATTGTAATCCAATACAACTTAATTTAAATATAGAACATGATAGACCACTATTTTATACTGATAAAAATAGCATTAAATTACAAGGTAAGATCCATAATGGTTGTGGTGTAGCATCACAAGTTATCAGTGAAGATATTAGTGAAGGATTATTCCAAACAACATATAAAAGATTTTATCCAGGTACATTAAATGTTACACTGGAAAAATTAGTGAAATTTAAAAATTTAAGTTTGGTATCTACTTATTATAAGATATTTCCAATGTCAATAAACGGATTATTAGTTTATGGAATATTAACGTATTTAAAAGGAAATACTACTAAAGAATTAGAGATAATATCAGAATACGGATTAAAAGATATGTTTAATTATGAAAATGGTGATGAATTGACAGTAGCAATTAATAAAAGATTTATTGATCAAATATTTGTATGAGGGGTGAAATTATGGATTGGTTAGTAGTTCTTAATGAAGTACAGGATAGTATGGAACCTTTTGCTAAACAACATTATAAGACAGCTTATAGGATAGAGGAGATTTATTATTGGTATCATGTAGCCAAATGGATAATTGAAGATAGTCAAAATGCAGATATAAATAATATTCTTGATGTAGGATGTGGTCATGGTACGTTAAGTGTATTTTCTAAAATGTTATACAATTGTGATGTAACCTGTATTGATGCTATTAATTATATGAGCCAGGAAATGGTACAGCATTTTGAATTAAACTATGAATTAATGGATATTGAAGTAAATATGGATAAAATTTACCATCCCAAACATTATGATAGGATTATATTTACAGAAGTGATTGAACATTTATACTTTAATCCAGTACCCACCATGGAAAAGTTACATGAAATATTAAAAGATGACGGTAAGCTTTTTTTATCAACACCAGATAGTGTTGAATGGGGATATCTTAATGGTTTTTATAGTCATGTAGGGCAAATGCCCAATCCTGGAGATATAGATAAACCTGATTTCAGTACAATCGACCAACATATATACCAGTATAGCAGGGGAGAACTTGAACGAGTAATACAAGAATCTGGTTTCTATATAAACAAATTTAGTTACTGTAAAATTGGTAATAGAGCCAGACACTTAAATTATGAGTTGATAAAAAAAATTTAAAACAAAAAAAAGAACTAACTGGTCGGATAGGAGGGAGATTATACTGGAAAATATAGATAAAGATAGTGTACCTAAATTATCCAAGGAACCAAAAGATGTCAAGGACATGATACATTTACACGATCAAACACAAGAATACTGGCTTGGGAAAGTAATCAAATTTAAGGATAAATTGGATAGTATAGATCGTAATATTAATATGCTCAAGGAGGAAATAGAAAAGAAATTAGGGATACAAAACCAAGAAATAGAGGATATAAAAGAAGAGATAAGGATATCCAAAATATATAATAAACAACAAGGCAAGGATATAATCCAATTAAGGAATGATTATCACCAATTAGTAACCAATATAAGGGAAGATTACCAGAAACTGGATGAAAAATTAGAAGATAACCGGAAAGAAAGAAGACAAGATATGGACAATATAGATCACAAAGTAACCAATGGATTAAAACAAATTGAAGATAAAGTGGATGCAGGATTTAATAATTTCAAAAGCGAGAGTATGTATGTAGTACAAGAGCAAAAAAAGGAAAAAAGGGATAAAAGAAATTTAATATTAAAAATAATACTTGGAATTATATCAGCCACAGGAGTAATTGTAGGTGTTCTTGCCGCCTTTCATGTGTTGTGATTATTATGCTGTTCGATTTAAAAATATTTAGTGTATTATTGTTTATTTGGGCTGTCCTTAATCTGCTTAATGGTTTTTTAATATTATTGGTAGATGTTTTTTTGATACAAGTACCAAATTATAATATGATTAATGCCAGTATAAGGATTTTTATTGGATTGGATACATTAGTAATGTTTGCTTATGTCTGGATAAATGGTGACAAGATAGTTATTTTATTTAAAAAAACAGTATTAGGAGATGAAACCGATGGTAAATTACACAAAAGTACAGATAGCAGAAGCCGGGAAGAGAATTAAGGAATTTATGGAAAAACACAACAGAATACCTAATAATGTAGCGATCAATGGAATTAAAGTAAACATATCTGATTATTTATACCTGGCAACCAAATTAATAACAAACACCAACATAAATTCTATTACACAAAGAACAGTTAAAGCAGCAACCATAATAAAAGGTGGATACAAAGCGGGACAATTAGATAAAAAAAGTTATATAGATTTAACAGATAGAGTATCTAAGTTTATTGAGAAAAAAAATATATCTCCCAAATATGCAGATTCAATTTTGGGAGATATACCTTATGTTGATCTGATTTATATTTCATCTAAAATCCTAAATTTCTTTTTCCTTAATGGTAGATTACCTAATTATGTAAGTTGTACACCATTTGGTACGTATACACCACCAGTTATTAGTGTTATGCAAACTAACTTACAGAATAGGACAGGTATTAAATTTAAAAACATATCTGAATTGTGTAATAAGATTATTCGTCCATTTGTGAAGTATAGCAGTCCAATATATTATAATAGTAAAAAATCACTTAAACAGGTTGAAAATGCTATAGTAAATAATGTTAAAGGATTGTATGTTGGTGAAGTAAATCAAGTAAATTGTGTTGATATAGCCCAGTATTTAGCAGAGATGGGTAAACAGATGAAAATCTATGATCAAGTGACTATTTGGGCTTTAAGATGTACTTCATTGGATGTTTATCATGCTGTTGTATTATTTAATGGTGGAGAATTTCAAGGGAAAAGTGTACAGCTCCGGGAAAAGCAGTATGGACCGATTAAAACATTTCCAGGGGTTATTGTTGATGGTGCTGCTATAGCAGAAAATAGTTACGCGGTGGGTGAATCATGGTGTAGTCGTACCCATGAATTAGTACATCGAGAACCACCATGGGCTGCTTATGAAAAATACAGTTAATTAAAAGCAAACCTATTTATATGGGGATATTGTATATTATGAAATAGATCAAGATGCAACAGAATCATCTTCCAAAGTAGAAGATTTAACTAATTTTAAAACATCTGAGCTAAAATTGTCTTTCCTATGTGTAGATAGCAAAGGAAAGAATACAACAGGCAAACCAGTAGAATGGATAAGGGAAATTAAAGTCAAATACAATCCACCATATACAAAAGGAGAAAAAGAAATTATAGAGCTTGAAACCAATGCACCTAATGCAAAGATACTTTATACAACAGATGGTTCTAATCCTAGGGAAAATGGAGGAGTTTACGATGGTGAAATAGAAATACCAGCAGGGACAAAGTTTATTCAAGCAGTAGCAGTCAATGAAAAATTAGGCATATATTCAGAACCATTACAAATAGAAATAAAGAATAAAAAATTTGAAATAGATAAGGATAAAAAATTAGAAATAATAGAACCAACTATGTATAATAGTACAGCTGAAACTTTCAATGGATTAGAAGAATTAGAAGAATTTGATGCTAGTATATCTGGTATTACTCTAGGAATATCAAATAATGAAAACAATATGGTAAATGAATTTATAGAACTTTCTATGGGTGGATTTAATATTGATAGTCCAAAGCTATTAGAAAGCCAATTAGAAAGTATAATAGGGAATTTTTTTAATGGAAAGGATTTTGAGGTAAATTTGAGTATAAATAAAATTATATTTAAAATAGGGGCTGACTTTGAAAGATGGGTTTCAGGAAAAAAAGAAAATATAGAAAACTATAAAGATGTGATTAGACAATAGGGAGGTTTTAAGATGGCGAAAATCCAAGGAATTGGATTTGGGTTTATACCAGAAGAAACAAGCCATCATTTTTTAGTTAAGATACCAAGAAGTCAGCAGGAAAAGGTACAAGTATTTGAAAGATTTCATTGGGATGATGGTGAACAAAAGACGGATATGAATTATGAAAATACAAAAGTCATAATTACTCGATATAAATGGGATTTAGTAAAAGATGCTATACAAAATGAATTAAATAATACATTGAGAGAAAACAACACCATAATTGGTAAGTTTAAATTAGGGGATAAAATACCAGTTGAAAGGCTACTTGGCAAAGAAATGATACTACTACTTTGGGCCATAGAAGATTCCGATCCAAGCCTTATACCAGTTGCCATAAGAAACTGGTTAGGTTTTAGTAGAGAAGAAAGATGGTGAACCGCGTGATGTTCCAGGCAGCGGCCGAGC
>ENA-UOOK01006246-UOOK01006246.1-fermentation-metagenome-genome-assembly--contig:-NODE-6246-length-11511-cov-12.089909_pt1 | contig 11511 bp, 10 predicted proteins | sample MGYA00245777_ERZ724023 | MGnify/ENA primary metagenome ERZ724023 (study PRJEB28704, sample SAMN03018312) | fermentation metagenome | biome: anthropogenic terrestrial biome; feature: soil... | reverse complement strand
CCCCGATGCTCATAAAGCCCGCGTGGCCCAGGGAAAGCTCGCCCAGGACGCCCACCATCAAATTTAAAGACAGCGCCATGACGATATACGCGCACACGGGCACCAGCATTCCCTTCATGGAGGAGGTCAGCGCCCCGCCGGAAAGCATCCCCTGCATCACGGCGTACACCAGAATCACCATGGCGTAGGTGATCAAGCTGGAGCGAGAGGAGGACGACATCCGTTTTAATTTCATAGCCATTCCTCCCACCTCAAACCTTTTCGCGCAGTTGCCTGCCCAGAAGCCCGGTGGGCCTGACCAGCAGCACCACAATCAGCACGCCGCGGATGAGGCGGGAGCCTTTTTTGATGGCCAGCGACGAACCCAGCCAGTTGCCCGCGATGCCAAACAGCGCCGCCGGCAGCCCCAGCGCGTACAGCACATGCCCTTGCAGCATGAAGTTAATCAGCGCGCCCACGTTGCTGCCCAGGTTAATCAGCCGCGCGGCGCCCGATGCCTTGAGCGCCTCGGTGCCCAGCACCGTGACAAACAAAATCTGGATAAAGGTGCCCGTGCCCGGCCCCACCAGGCCGTCATAGGTGCCAATCAGCAGCCCGATGCCAAAGCACACGGGCAGCGTCAGCTTTTCGTCGATGCGCGATTGGGTGTTGTTGAGGCTGTCCTTCTTGCGCAGCACAAAGATGGTGACGATGGGCAGCGCGCACAGCACAATCAGCCGCACGGTCTGCTCGGGCAATATGCTGACCAGCTGCGCGCCCAGGTAGCTGCCCGGCAGGCTGCCCGCCAGCGCGGCCAGCGCCAGCCGCCAGGGGATGAGCTTCTTTTGCGCGTACTTGCCCGTGGCCACCGCCGTGCCCGCGAAGGCGCCGATGTTCATCATGCCCTCGATGCCGATGTTGACCACGCCGGCGCGCTCTGAAGTCACGCCGCCCAGCGCCCCGAAAATCAGCGGCGCCGAGTACATGAAGGTGATGCTGATGAGCAGGGTCAGGTTATTCAGCATGGAGCGCACTTCCTTTCGCAAGTCTGTCCGCCAGGGTGGAAATCAGTTTGGAAAGCGCCATGAAGAACACGATCGTGCCCATCATGATGTTGATGATCTCAGACGGGGCGCCGACGTCCGCCTGAACGGTCTGGCCGCCGTACAGGAAGCCGCCGAACAGCAGGCCGGCAAAGATGCACCCGACCGGCGACCCGCCCGCGATGAAGGCGACCGACAGGCCGTTGAACCCGTTGTTCTCAAAGGCCGCCAGCGTGGAGATGTTGTGCGGCGCCGCGCCCATAATCGCCACGCAGCCCGCAAGGCCCGAAAGCGCCCCGGAAATCAGCATGGACTCCAGCAGGCTGCGGCCCACGTCGATGCCGGCGAACTGCGCCGCGTCCCTGTTGAAGCCGACCGCCCGCAGCTCGAACCCCTTCGCGGTCCGGTACAGCACGAACCCGACGAGGACCGCCATCAGAATTGCAATCAGGATGCCGAAGTTGAAGTCCGTGCGCATCATCACTTCCCGGAGCCACGGGATGCGGCTCAGGGCCGCCATGCCCTGCGGCGACCGCTTCCAGTTCGGCAGCAGCATGATATAGCCGGATTCCCGGATGGGGTAGGTGCCCGTCGAATCCGGCTGGTGGAACGCGGGCAGATTGACGATGTAGTTGGAAAGGTAGAACGCGATCCAGTTCAGCATAATGCTGGTGATGACCTCGTGGATGCCGTATTTCGCCTTCAGAAGGCCGACCAGGCCGCCCCAGACGCCCCCGGCGAGCATCCCCGCCGCGAGGAGGACCGGAATCAGCAGGGGGGCCGGCAGGTTCAGCCGGATGCCGAGGATGGTGACCACGATGGCCGAGACGATGTACTGGCCCTCCGCGCCGATATTGAAGAGGCTGGTCTTATAGGCGAACGCCACGCTCAGCCCGGTCAGGATGATGGGGGCCGCCTTTATCAGGACGTTGGAGACGTACTTGGGCCGAGCGAACATCCCGCTGAAAAGCGCGCCGAACGCCTGCCACGGGTTGTAGCCGGCGGCGGCGAGCACCACCGCCGCGACCAGAAAGCCGCACACAATCGCAATCAGGGCCGAGGTGATGGGCTTTTTCAAGATTTTAGCCGTTAACCGCATGTTGTTTCCCTCCCGCCATCAGCAGGCCAATCGTCTTTTCATCCGCCTGGTCCTGCCGAAAGGTGCCCAGAATCGAGCCGCCGTAGAGAACCGCGACGGTGTCCGAAACGCTCAGCACCTCGTCCAGTTCCAGCGAAATCAGAAGGACCGCCTTTCCCGCGTCCCGCTCATGGACCAGCATTTTATGGACGTACTCAATCGCCCCGACGTCGAGGCCGCGCGTGGGCTGCACGGCAATTAAAAGGTCCGGCTCGTTGGAGATTTCCCGCGCGATAATCAGCTTCTGCTGGTTCCCGCCGGAAAGGCTGCGCGCGGGCTGCAGCGCGCAGGTGGACGGCCTGACGTCGTAATCCCGAATCAGCTTTTCGGCGTAGGCGGCGATTTCGCCGTTCTGAAGGACGCCGCGCCGGGAGAACGGGCTGGAGCGGTATTTTTCAAGAATCGTGTTCTGCTCGCACGAAAAGTCGAGGACGAGGCCGTGCCGCTGCCGGTCCGACGGGATGGTGGAGATTTTGTGCCGGATCACGTTCTGCGGGGTTGTGTTCTGGATTTCCTCGCCGTTGATTTTGATGGTCCCGCTCTCCGCCCGCGTCAGGCAGGTGATGGCCTCGACCAGCTCGTTCTGGCCGTTCCCGTCCACGCCGGCAATGCCGAAAATCTCGCCCCGGTGGATTTTCAGGGAAAGGTCTTTGACCGCCGGCAGGCCGCGTTTGTCGCGCACCGAAAGACGGTCGATCTCGAACACGGCGTCTTTGGGCTGCGCGGGGGTCTTTTCCACCACAAGCCGGACCGGGTGGCCGACCATTTTGGCCGCGAGCGTCTCTTCGTCTACAGTTTGGGGATTGACTGTGTCAATCAATTTTCCTCTGCGGATAATGGTGCAGGCGTCGGAGGACTGTTTGATTTCCTTGAGCTTGTGCGTAATCAGGATGATGGTTTTTCCGCCCGCCGCAAGGTTCCGCATGATGCCGATGAGGTCGTTTGTCTCCTGGGGCGTGAGCACGGCGGTCGGCTCGTCGAGAATCAGGACGTCGACCCCCCTGTACAGGGCCTTCAGGATTTCGACGCGCTGCTGCATCCCGACGGAGATGTCCTCGATCTTCGCGTCCAGGTCCACCTGAAAGCCGTATTTTTCCACAATCCGCCGGACGTCTTCCCGCGCCCGCTTCATATCCAGCACGCCGAGCGAATTGGTCACTTCCCTGCCGAGAATCACGTTCTCGGTCACCGTAAAATTTTCGACCAGCATGAAATGCTGGTGCACCATGCCGATGCCGAGCCGGATGGCGTCGTTCGGGCCCTTGATGCGGACCCTTTTCCCGTTTCGGTAGATTTCGCCGCCGTCCGCCTGGTAAAGCCCGTAAAGGACGTTCATCAGGGTGCTTTTTCCCGCTCCGTTCTCCCCGAGCAGCGCGTGGATCGTGCCCTTTCTGACGTCGAGGTCCACATGATCCAGCGCGCGGAGGGAGCCGAACGTTTTGACAATGCCGCGCATCTGCACGGCGTATTTGTCGCTGATTTGCATAGGCAGAGCCCTCCCGCAGCTAAAATATATGCCCCCGTTCCCTTCGGCGGGGGTGGGGCGCCGGCGGCGCCCGCGTCTTCGCGCAGAGGGAAAACAAGGGGGGCATGGGGTTTTCAAAAGCGATTACGCTTTAAATTTGCCGTACGTGTCTTTGTTGTAGGGCGGAACAATCTCGTTGTCGATAATCTTCTGCTGGAGCTTGATGGCGTCGTCGTAGACTTCTTTCGGCAGGTTCGGGTTGTTTTCGGGCAGGCCGACCGCCTTCTCCTTCAGGCCGAACTCATAGGTCTTGCCGCCGACTTTCTTGCCGTCCATCGCGTCTTTGGAGACCATCTCGACGGCCCTGCCCGCGAGCTTCACCGCGGAAGTGAGGACGTTCTTCGGGGCGAGGTAAGCCTGGTCGCGGTCCACGCCGATGGCGTACTTGTTGGCCTCTTTCGCCGCCTGGATCACGCCGACGCCGACGCCGCCCGCCGCGTGGAACACGATGTCGCAGCCGTCGGAGAACATCTTGCTCGCGATGGCCTTCCCTTTGGCGGAATCGCTGAAGCTTTCGGCATACTGGACCGAGACGCTGATTTTCTTGTTCAGCTCTTTGGCCGCCCAGTCCACGCCGGCCTGGTAGCCGTACTGGAACTGGTCGATGATGGCGCTGGTCTGGCCGCCCACAAAGCCGACCTTATTGGTCTTCGTCACGCGGCCGGCGATATAGCCGACGAGGAACGACGGCTCCTGCGCGCGGAACATCACGCCCGCCACGTTGGAGGGCATGGTCTTCGGGTCGTAGCCGTTGTCCACAATCGCATACTGAAGGTCCGGGTTCTGCTTGGCCGCGTTGCCGATGGCCCCGGCCATCGCGTAGCCGATGCCCCAAATCAGGTTGTTCTCGTCGTCGGCCAGCTTGTCGAGGTTGGTCGCATAGTCCGACGCCTGCTTGGATTCCAGGTAGCGGACCTTCGCGCCGGTCTCCTTCTGCAGGCTCTGCAGGCCCTCCCAGGACGACTGGTTGAACGACTGGTCGTTCACGCCGCCGGTGTCGGTGACCATCGCCGCTTTGAAATCCGCCGTTTTCTGCCCGCCGGACGACGGCGCCGACGATGCCTGCGACGCCCCGCCGGACGACGGCGCCGCGCTGGACTCGCCGCTCGGCGAAGAGCACGCTGCGGCGGAAGCCAGCAGCCCCAGTGTCAGGACGACCGCCAAGAACTTTTTCATTTTTTTCATAAAGAGCCTCCCTTTTTGTCTGCGCGGGCCGTTCAGGCGGCCCGCGGCCGTTGGTTGGAACCGTTCTGGTATATTGGGGATAACGGACGGCTGCGCGGCAGCAGAAACAGGCCCTGCCACACGGTTATCCATTATACAATACTGTCACGCGATTGCCAAGGCAATCCGGATCATATCGTTGAACCCGGTCTCCCGCTCTTTGGCGGGCAGGCTCTCCCCCGTCAGGGGGCAGTCCGATACCGTGAGGATGCAGAGCGCCTTTTTCCCGCACCGGGCCGCGTTCATATACAGCGCGGCGGCCTCCATCTCCACGGCGAGGACGCCCATTTTGCGCCACTGTTTCAGGGCGTCCGGGTCGTCGCCGTAGAACACGTCCGACGAGAGGACGTCGCCGACCGCCGCCCGGATTCCAAGGTCCGCGGCCGCCTCTGCGGCGGCGCTCAGCAGGCCGTAATCCGCAACCGGCGCGAACGTCCCCGGCAGGCGGTACTGCGCGGCGTAGTTGGAATCCGTACAGGCCCCCATCCCGAGCACCACGTCGCGGACATGGACGCCGTCCGCGATGCCGCCCGCCGAGCCGATGCGGATGATGTTTTCCACCTGATAGAAATGGAACAGTTCGTAGGTGTAGATGCCCACCGAGGGCATCCCCATGCCGCCGCCCATCACGGAAACTTTTTTCCCGTGATAGGTGCCGGTGTACCCGAGCATGTTGCGCACGGTGTTGAAGCACTTCGCGTCTTTCAGATAGGTCTCTGCGATGTACTTTGCCCGCAGAGGGTCGCCGGGCATCAAAACGGTTTTTGCAATCTCCCCCGCTTTTGCCTGATTGTGGGGTGTCGGTGTCTGAGCCATAGTTGCCTCCATTCAGTTCATCGGTTTTTCGCGGCGGGCGCCGGCTGCCCGATTTTGAGCCACGCCAGCAGGTATTTTTGATGGGCTTTGGTGAGCCGCTCAATCAGCGGGCCCGCGAGGACCGCGGAAAGGACGGTGACCGCGCCGAATTTCCCGCCCAGGGCGGCGCCCGCCGCCAGCGCGGCGAGGTCGCAGGCGATCTTGACCGCCCGATAGGAGCAGCGAAGGCGGTCTCTGAGGACCAGGATGAGGCCCGTCAGGGGGTCGACGCCGATTTTCAGCGAAATGAAAACGGAAATCCCGAAGTAGAGCAGAAAGTATCCGCAGCAGGCGGAAAGGATGCGCCAGGCGAGGGAGCCGGGCAGCCGCAGGGCGCCGTAAAAGGCCGAACCCCAGTCGACGAGGCTGCCCATCGGCAGGGTGTACAGCAGCGTGCCGATGTTGACGTACCGCCGGTCCAGCAGAAAGACGAGGGCCATCAGCGCGTAGTTGATGAGGTTGGCCGCGACGCCCAGACGCCCGGGCGAAAGCCGCAGCGCGTTCCGCAGCCCGTCGTAGAAGACGGCCACCGGGTCGTTGCCCAGCCCCGCCGCGGCGTTGAATGCGATGCCGAAGGCGGTGCACGCCGTCCCCGCCAGCGCCAGCAGGATTTTTCTGCACCAGAAGAACGCACGCTCTTTTAAACTGCCGGGAAACCTCATTCGGCGGAAACCGGGCCGAGCAGCGAAGTCCCTTCAATCTTCTGCGGAATGCCGAAATACTCCAGAACCGTCGCGCCGATATCGGAAAACGTGGGGCGCGTCCCAGCGTTCACGCCCGCGCGGACGGGGCCGCCGTACATCAGAAAGGGCGTGTATTCCCGCGAATGGTCGGTGGACGGGGTGCTGGGGTCGCAGCCGTGGTCGGCGGTGATCATCAGGACGTCGCCGGCGCCAAGGCCCTTCAGAATTTCGGGGAGGGCCCCGTCGAATTCGGTCAGCGCCTTCGCGTAGCCGTCCACGTCGTTGCGGTGGCCGTACAGCATGTCGAAATCGACGAGGTTCACAAAGCACAGCCCGTCGAACCTGCGCCCGGCCAGCTCGACGGTCCGCCGGATTCCCTCCGCGTTGTTCCGGGTCCGGACGGCCTCCGTGACGCCCTTGCCGGCGAAGATGTCGTTGATTTTCCCGACCGCAATCACGTCTTTCCCGGCCTCTGAAAGCTGGTCCAGCATGGTGGTGCCGGGCGGGGTGAGGGAAAAGTCGTGCCGCTCGGACGTGCGGACGAAATCGGGGTATTCGCCGACGAACGGCCGCGCAATCACCCGGCCCACGGCGTATTTGCCGGTCAGCATGGCCCGCGCGATCCGGCAGTAACGGTACAGCTCCTCCACCGGAACGACCTTCTCATGCGCGGCGATCTGGAACACGCTGTCCGCCGAGGTATAGACGATCAGCGCTCCTGTTTTCAGATGCTCCCTGCCGTAGTCCCGAATCACTTCCGTCCCGGAATACGGCCGGTTGCACAGGACCCTGCGGCCCGTCCGCCGCTCGAACTCCGAGATGACCTCCGGCGGGAAGCCGTGGGGAAAGGTCGGCATGGGGCGGTCGGAGCGCAGGCCCGCGATCTCCCAGTGGCCGGTGGTGGTGTCCTTTCCGCAGGAAGCCTCCGCCATCCGCGCAAAAGCGCCGGCCGGATGCGGCTCCTTCGGGCGGCAGTTCACGCCGTCGATGTTGAAAAGGCCCAGCCGGGACATGTTGGGCATTTTAAAAAACCGGCTCTTCGCGGCCGCCGCGAGGGTGTTGCTCCCCTCGTCGCCGTATTGCGCCGCGTCCGGCATCTCTCCGATTCCCACGCTGTCCAGAACAATCAAAAAAATACGCTTCATTCTTCCACTGCCTTCCAATGACCTGATTTTCCCGTGTTTCTTACGGTTTGATTTTCGTCGTCTGCCTGATTTTGAGCGAAACGGGCAGGATGCTGACGGGCTGGCAATTCGTGCGGCTGCGGGCCGGCCCGATGAGGAGCTTCACGGCGAGCCGGCCGATTTTTTCGACCGGCTGGGCGATCGTCGTGAGCTCCGGGGTGGAAAGGGTGCTCAGCCGGATGTTGTCGTAGCCCACAATCATCATCTCGTCCGGCACGCGCGTGCCCCGCTCGCACAGGACCTTGTACAGGGAAAGCGCCGTCATGTCGCTGGAGGCCAGAATGCCGTCCGCCTCCGGGAAGCGCTTCAGCAGCTCCCGCGAGCAGGCGAGGCCGCTCTCAAAGTCGTAGCCGCAGTCGATGTACGCCGGCTCCCTGCGGTATTTTTCGCATGCGGTCAGGTATCCCCTGAACCGCTCCACCCCGCTGATGTATTTCTGCGGCCCGCGCATGTGGACGATGTGCCTGCACCCGCACCGGACCAGGTGCTCCGCCGCGAGGTAGCCGCCCTGGAAGTTGTCCGCCTGGACGGAGGCCGCGAAGTGCCGGGCGTCGATTTTCTGGTCCAGCACGACGACCGGGATGGGGCACTCCCGCACCTCCGCCTCGAGGCTGTCGTTGTTCGAGATGATGATGATGCCGTCCGCGTTCATGGAGACCAGCATGTCGATATAGGCGGATTCTTTTTCGGGGCTTTCGTCCGTGTTGCAGAGGATGACCTTGTAGCCGTTGTCGAACGCCTCTTCTTCGATGGCCCGGCCGATTTCGCTCAAAAAGATGTTTAAAATGCTCGGGATCACATAGCCGATGATGCGGGACGATTTTTTATAGAGGGAGCGCGCGATCTCGTTCGGCCTGTAACCGGTTTCAGCGATGGCGGCCAGAACCCGCTTTTTCTTGCTGAGGCTCACGCCTCCTCTTCCGTTCAGCACTCGTGATACGGTCGCGGGTGAAACTTTTGCCAGTTCGGCAATATCACGAATCTTTACCATGGGGCACCATCACTCATTTTTAAACAAAATCTTTATTTTGAAAGCGGTTTCATTTTAGCATGTTATCCGGCGGATGTCAACAGTCCGCCAAAAAATTTTTCAATTTTACTGAAAATCGGAGGATCTGCGCAGGAATCCCCCGTTTTCTCCGCGGCCTTCTCTTTCCGGCAGGGCGCAAAAAACGGAGCCGGGACGCTTGACATTGCGGCCGCCGGGGTGTAGAATGAGGGAAATTTTATAGCACGAAGAAACCGACGAGTAAGAGAAGTAAGCATCGCCGCCGATTCACAGCGAGCCGCAGACAGTGGAAGCGCGGCAGGCGGGGCCTTGCCGAATGGGCTTACGAGGGCGGGGAGAAAGGCGGCGCGGCCGCCGAGTAATGCCCGACGGGTTTTCCGCCCGTTACCAACGGAACCTATATGACGGTATAGGGAGTAAGTGGGCGCATCGCGCCAATCTGAGTGGCACCGCAGAAGAAAAGGCTTTTGTCTCAGGATTTTCGCTGAGACAAAAGCCCTTTTTTATTTTATTTTTTCCGGAAAGGAGAAATTTTTATGCCGAGGAATATCCCGCACAAACTGTATCTCAATGAGGACCAGGTCCCGAAGCGGTGGCTCAACATCCGCGCGTTCATGAAAGAAAAGCCGGACCCCATGCTGAACCCCGCGACCGGCAGGCCCATCCGGGAAGAGGAGCTGTACCCGATTTTCTGCAAAAAGCTCGCCGGGCAGGAGATGGACGACAAGACGCCGTACATCGACATCCCGGAGGGAATCCAGGAATTTTACAGGATGTACCGCCCGTCGCCGCTGGTCCGCGCGTACAACCTTGAAAAAGCCCTGAAGACGCCCGCGAGGATTTACTACAAATTTGAGGGCAACAACACCTCGGGCAGCCACAAGCTCAACTCGGCGGCGGCGCAGGCCTATTACGCGAAGGAGCAGGGGCTTACGTCCCTGACCACGGAGACCGGGGCCGGCCAGTGGGGGACCGCCCTGGCGGAGGCGTGCGCCTACTTCGGCATCCCCCTCACGGTGTTCATGGTCAAATGCTCCTACGAGCAGAAGCCGTACCGCAAAAGCATCATCCAGACGTTCGGGGCGAACATCGTCGCAAGCCCCAGCAAGACCACGAAAGTCGGCCGGGCGATTCTGCAGAAAGACCCGGGGACCGGGGGCAGCCTGGGCTGCGCAATCTCGGAGGCGGTGGAAACGGCGGTCGGCACAAAGGGCTGCCGCTATGTGCTCGGCTCCGTGCTCAACCAAGTGCTGCTGCACCAGTCCGTCATCGGGCTGGAGTCGCAGCAGGCGATGGAGATGCTGGGCGAGTACCCCGACGTGATCATCGGCTGCGCGGGGGGCGGCTCCAACCTGGGCGGGCTGATTGCGCCGTTCATCCGGGATAAGCTGCTCGGCCGGGCCTCGCCGCGGATCATCGCCGTGGAGCCCGCCTCCTGCCCGTCGCTCACGCGCGGCCGGTACGCCTATGATTTCTGCGACACGGGCAAAGTCACCCCGCTGGCCAAAATGTACACCCTCGGCAGCGGCTTCATCCCCTCCCCGGACCACGCCGGCGGCCTGCGGTACCACGGCATGTCGCCGATTCTTTCAAAGCTGCACCACGACGGCTACATCGATGCGGTGTCCGTCAAGCAGACCAAGGTCTTCGAGGCCGCCGTCTACTTCGCAAAGCACGAGACGATCCTGCCCGCGCCCGAATCGTCGCACGCCATCCGCGTGGCAATCGACGAGGCGCTCCGCTGCAGGGAATCCGGAAAGGCCGAAACCATTCTGTTCGGCCTGACGGGCACCGGGTTCTTCGATATGGCCGCCTATGAGTCCTACCTGCAGGGCACCATGGTCGATTCCGTCCCCAGCGATGCGGACCTGCAGAAAGGGTTCGACGCCCTGCCGAAGCTGCCCGGCATCCAGTAAAGGCGCCCGGCCCGGCGCAGAATCCGAAAGAAGCCGCGTTTTCCCCTTTTTCAGGGAGAAACGCGGCTTCTCGGTTTTCAGTTTCTAAACAGAATGCGGCGGATCTTTTTCATCGGTTTCAACCGGCGTCGTCTGCCGGCTCGGCGGGGCGGCGGGCTTGCTTCTGAAAAACATGCCGGCCATCATGCCGATCATCAGGACGGGACACAGAAACGGCACCAGGGCCGCCAAAAACGTGCGCACACCCGGGCCGCCCCAGCCGGGCAGCGAAAGCAGAAGGACCGCCAAAACCGGTATCCCACAGCACAAAGCCATCTTCCACAGATGGGACAAATGCCTTCCGCCGCGGCGGCCTTTCTCTTCATGGTTATGGTCACAGCAGTTCATGGTATCAGCCTCCTTATTCATCCGGCGGTTTGATTATACCCCTTCCATGTGAAGACCGTATGAAGGGGAACAGATTGCAGTGTCTGTGTACAATTGTGCTATAATGTAAGAAAGGGGCGAAGAAGCATGGTCCATGAAAAACGGATTGGAGAATACTGCAATTATTTAAAGCAATTTGTTCCCGTGCGGTACCGGTATTTCCCGGACAGCTCTTCCGAGAAAACCTGCGAAAATTCCACATGCGGCAATTCAAGGTGCTGCCTGTGCGACAGCTTCACGGGGAACCGGGACACCGGAAAGGATTTTCTGGGTCAGCCGAAGCCGGGAAGCGAATGACAGGCGCGCCCGGCGCCGAAAGAACAGAATCCCCTGAAAAAGCGCTCTGCAGAAAATTTTGCGGAGCGCTTTTTTATGCCCTTTCAAAAAAGCGCGCAGGCAAAACGGCGCGGTCCGCCATGCCATGAATTCCCAGGTCAAAGCAGCGCGAAAATCGTTGACGGCTGTGCAGGCCCGGCCGTAGAATTATAAGTGGCAGGCTGCTCAGCACCACCGGCTCCCTGGCGGACAC
>ENA-UOOK01006244-UOOK01006244.1-fermentation-metagenome-genome-assembly--contig:-NODE-6244-length-11512-cov-10.323034_pt1 | contig 11512 bp, 11 predicted proteins | sample MGYA00245777_ERZ724023 | MGnify/ENA primary metagenome ERZ724023 (study PRJEB28704, sample SAMN03018312) | fermentation metagenome | biome: anthropogenic terrestrial biome; feature: soil... | reverse complement strand
TCGTCAATCCCATCCATGGAATTCCCTTCCCGAATCATGTAAGCAGCCATAATAACGATATCCATTGCATTATCACCAAATGTCTGAAAGAGACAATCAAACAAACCTGAATCGTGACAAACCTTAAGAACGAGGTACGTATAACCGTAATCCCAAACCGAAATATCTGGCAGGGAAGGATCCAGGTGATAACTATCATAGTAGTTATTGTTTGGGTACATCTTGCCCGATTCTGGATCAAACTTTCCGATTGCCTTAGCCTTATTCCGCGGTGCACCATCAGCATTTCGAAAATATCTTACATATTTGTAGACGTACTTTTCACCTTTAGCACCCGCGGACTTTATGTGAATACCTTTGTCATCGGGAATTTCGACGAGAGGTTCCTTATATGAAGCCATAATCTCTTCCTGTATACGCTAATTATAGCGTATACAGGAAGAGATTTCAACACCATAATAATAGTTGAAAAGGCTCAAAAAACGTATAGCCTCAGTGTTTCGGCTCAAATCCATCAAAAACAACCGTCTACGCTAAATTTTGATGGGAATTTAGGATTTATATAAAAGTGTTATGGAAAAATGAAAGCTCCTATATGGATTAGAAAAGGCAGATTGTTGACAATGGGATCAGGCGAACATGATTTGGGAATAGCCGAGCTAGCTAGAGAGCACACACCCGACATATTGACGTTCCAGATCATCATAACATTTCCTACTAACATTAACTGAATCACTACCGGCTGAAAGCCGGTAGGTTCCAATCCAAAGTTATCGCTTTTCATATTCTCTTCTATATCTTGGTTTTTGATATATTGGGCGATAATCTCATCTGTTACATTTCCAGTACTCGCAACAAATAGCCCCTTGCCCATAAATGACGTCCCCAAAATTGCTTGTTTAACTCCTTGTATTCCATTTGCAGCTTCCTCGAAGTATGGCCTTTTATATATTGCACAAGCTTGCTAGCCGACAAATGTGGAGGAGATGATACTAGCAGATGTATATGATCCTTTGATACATGTCCCGACAATATTTCAACCTCATTGTATTTGCAAACTCCTCTTATCAGTTCCCTTGCTCGCTCAGCAATCCTACCTATTAACGCTGGTTTGCGATATTTTGTTATCCAAACCAAGTGATACTTTATATCAAAAGTACAATGCGATGATTTTCTGTAATGTTCCATGTCCTCACCTCTTGCTTAGTCTTTCACAAGAGGCTTAACATATTCCTCCATCGGGTTGACCTAAAGGTTTCGCCTGGAAGGCGAGGGTTTTGACCCCATTATACAGACAATAAGCTCAAAATCAGAGCATCGGCTCATCTTCTTCTTCGCCCATGCTTGTGGCAACACGGATTCTTTTAGGTAGCTAATACAATCATGAGAAAAGGGGGAGTTTTCAATGTGCAAGCGTTTCATCTACCTTATCACCTTCTTGAGTGTTTTATTGATCCTGGGCCATTTGCCGGCCTGGGGAGGAGAACTAGATGACATTGATGCCCTGATTATGACCTATCAAGTTGGTGGGATCCGGGAAGCCATCACACTTTTAAAAAACCGGATCAATAAAAAACCTTCTGATGGTAATGCCCTCTGGCTTCTGGCAAAAGCCCATCATTATTTGGGGGATGCCGAAACAAAGAACAAACTGGCCACTTTTGAAAGCGGAAAGGCCTATGCTGATTGGGCTGTAAAACTTCTGCCCAAATCTGCCCACGCCCATTTTTGGCAGGCAGCCCTCACCGGGCGGATTGGGCAGACAAAAGGGATTTTAAATAGTCTTTTTATGGTCCGTCCTTTTAAAAATGCCATGGAACACGTTCTAAAACTAGACAAAAACTATGGCGACGCTTATTGTGCCCTAAGCCAGCTCTATATGGAAGCTCCGGGGCCTCCTCTTAGCATTGGCAATAAAAAATTGGCCTTGGAAAACGCCGAGAAAGCAGTGAAAACTGCTCCGAAAAACGTGACATACCTTCTACAACTTGCCAAGGCCCTAGATCATAATGGCCACAAGAAGGAGGCCATGCAAAAAGTCAACGAACTACTGCGGATACCCGCCATTGAAAAGGCACCGCCTATAAAGAAAGAAGCCCGGGCGTTGCAAGCTCGGCTCAGCAAATAAGAACGACAAAAAAGCCCGTTTAAATGGAGGCTCCCTATGCAGCGAACGCGATTTCTAACAGCTTTGGTGGGTTTGCTTTTGATAACTAGCCAATGCTTTGCCGCACCTAAAGTTAGTGTTCTTGGGGGGAGGGGCCGCCCTGAGCTTCAGTCACATCGGGTTTCTTCAAGCTTTGGAAGAAAATAGTGTTCCCGTTGACATGCTGGTAGGAACCAGCATGGGAAGCATTGTTGCTGGTTTTCACGCAGCGGGATACTCCGTAGAAAACATCAAACAAATAGTGGGCACTTTGGATACCGGATCTCTTACGGATATTACGCTCCTGCCAAAGGGTGGCTTTATGGATGCTTCCCGCCTTCAACAGTACTTGGACGTACTTTTTTAGCGCAAGACCTTCCCCAAGATGAAAACCCCATTTTATGTTGTAGTTACCAATATGCTCACCGGCTAAGAGGTGGCACTCCAAGATTAAGTCAGTACCGGTGTTCAGGCCAGTATGTCTATTCCTGTACTTTTTCCGCCTATATTGATCGATGGTCAATACTATATAGACGAGGGCCTGAAAAATATGGTGCCAGCTAACATAGCCGCGGATTATTGTGCAGATGTGGTGATCACCGTAGATTTAAAAAGAGAGCTGGAAGATATTGATTACGGCAACATCCTGACCAATTTCAAACTATCCCTGTGGCTGATGAACAATGCAAATATTTGGTTTATATCCTCTTGATCTGTTCTTAGGAGTGAGTGTTCACCCCCATCAAGCCTTATCCTGGAAACTAAAACTTCAGGGAGGAATTTTCTGAGGTGATGTGATTTAGGCTACATTGCAGCACTATAAAAGTCAGAATAGGTTCTGAAAATATTTAAAAAGTTCAATGCGATTCCGTCCGATTAAAAACACACCTTGGAAGGTGGATAATGTCACTGGAGGATGTATTGAATTTTAAGCCCTGCCGCCTTTAAAATGTGATGCAAGGTATCAGCTGGAATGTCTTTCTTACCTCGTGTTATTGGAATTTTTACCCCTGGATGCTCCGGATGAGTAGTGAGGAGATGCTTTGCTACTGATGATATTTGCCAACCGTTTGGTATATTTTAATAAGCCCACAAATTATTCACTGAACTCGCCCTTGAGGCGAGGTCTTTTTTGTGTGCCCAGCATGTCTGCTGAGCCAATGGGTTGTAAGAAACCCTGTCGCCTAACTAGCGGGAAGACAATCCGTAGGCAAGGGCGTCACTGGTAACGGTGGGGTCTGAAGGAAGCTTAAGGAATAGCTTGGAACGTAGCGCGAGTAAACCGAAGTTGGCCTGTTGGGTGGGTAACCCTTCAGAATATGGGAAAGCCCAAAAGCTAGATAACCCAAGAGGTTAGGACGGACGGATTCACGCTTGGGCAGGCAGACTTACCTGGGGAAGCCCTGTATCATCCAAGAAACTTGGTAAGCTCAAACAAGCTGAAAGGCAAGGGAGAGCATAAGTGGTGCAGGGTTGCAGACGAACCCGTAGTAGTTATGAACCCTCGGCCTATGAAAGCTGGTAACAGTCTGGAGGATAAAACTGAGGGGACAGGTGCCTTTATGGGCCTGAGCCACTGACGCCAAAAGCGTCATTGGTTGCGAAGGGGGGAAAACAAAACTAAAGTGTACAACCGCGTAGCGAACAAACATGAGAGAGGAAAATCTGGGCTGAAATGCTCAGAGGAACGGGATTGCTGGGGGTGACGAGCCTACTAGAATCTGCGTCCGCTCAGCAGAGTACCTTTGGCGAGTGTGGTAGATTGCCATAGAGCTAGAGACGCCACACGAATCAAGGAAAGAAACTGCAATCATGTGAGGGAGAGCGTAGGAAGTGCAGCGAGATGAAGGAGTTAAGATGAAGTACTATAGCTTGATTGATAAGGTCTACAATCGAACAAATTTAGTAGAAGCTTATCAAGCCGTAAGAGCAAACAAAGGCGCTCCTGGAATAGACAGGCAGACCGTGAATGCCTTCGGTGAAAACCTAGACAAAGAGCTAGAGGCACTCCACCTTGAACTCAAAACTGGTAAATACGTTCCTAAACCAGTGCGCAGAGTGGAGATACCCAAACCAGATGGCAGCACACGCCCTTTAGGCGTGCCCACCGTCAGGGATCGGGTAGTCCAACAAGCATTACTAAACGTAATACAACCAATCTTTGATCCAGAATTTCATCCATCTAGCTATGGCTATAGACCGGGACGCTCCTGCCAAATGGCAGTAGCCGAAGCGGAAAAATATATGAACCACCGCGGATACAAACACGTGGTGGATATGGATCTTTCTAAATGTTTCGATCGTCTAGATCATGAACTCATAATCGAAGGAATTAATCGCAAGATAAGCGACGGAAAAGTCCTTAAACTTGTCCGCCAATTCCTAGAAGCCGGGGTCATGAACGACGGAACATTTGAAGACACTAAGGTCGGAAGCCCGCAAGGAGGGGTAATATCCCCACTAATTGCGAATATTTATCTAGACTATTTCGACCAAGCCATGAAAGAGAAAGGAATCCATATTATCCGTTACGCTGACGACATATTAATTTTCGCACGAACCCAACGCCAAGCAAGAAGGTACAAGGAGATCGCTTTTGGGATTCTTGAAGATGAGCTTAAGCTAGTCGTAAATCAAGAAAAGACGCAAATAACCAGCGTCGATCAAGGTGTAAAATACCTTGGGTTTGTAATATACCCCAAGTACGTCACTATTGATCCCCAAAAGATCAAATCTCTGAAAGATACCATTCGCAAACTAACACCCAGAAATCATCCCATGAATGTAGAGGCCATCGTCAAAAGGATAAATCCTATACTAAGAGGATGGATTAATTACTTCCGCGCAGCAAACTGTAAAGGAGTAGTTCAGAAATTGATGGGGTGGATACGCAGGCGACTAAGGATGAAAAAGATGAAGGAATGGAAAAGTTGGAAACCTCTTCACAAACAACTGCGTAGACAGGGCTATAAGGGAGAATTTAAGAAGATTTCCATGCGAAAATGGAGAAATTCAGCAAGTCCCCTACTATCGATGGCCCTGCCCAACAGCTGGTTTGACGAAATCGGTTTAGTAGACCTCACAGGATATGAGGTCGGAATCTTGCATTGTTATTATCCAAACAACTGAAGTTTTGTTAGGAGCCGTGTACGAGGTCCGTACGCACGGTTCTGTAAGAGGGATGACGCCTGGTTAATTCCCAAGCGTCACCCTACTTAATATTTAAAAATATTTAAAATTTAAGCAGGACTTTCTAGATAAAGGTTGAATACTATCATTGACACGTGTCAGTAACACGTGTCAGGAGAGATGCTATGAAAAAGAAAAATCCAACAAGTAAAGACGTAGCCCGCCTTGCGGGAGTATCCCGCACAACTGTCTCCCTTGTCCTCAACAGAGTAGAAGACTCTGGAATCAGCGACAAAACAAAGGAGATAGTCTGGGCTGCAGCAAAACAACTCAACTACCACCCTAACGCCATGGCCCGTGGCATGAGAATGCGCCGTAGCAACACCATCGGCCTCGTTGCCCCCTGGGCAGGATCTGAATCTGTATTCGGCAAAGCTGTAGAAGGAATACAAGAAGCAGCATTCGATCATAACTACTATACTCTTCTGTGCCATACAAAAGGGGAACGCCGAAGAGAAGATGTCTATGTCCGTTATTTTATGGAACGCAGAGTAGATGGGATTGTAGTAATTACCTCCACAGGCAGACAAGACTATTCTAACTGGGAACCCCTCTTAGATCAAAAAATTCCATTTGTATTGGTAAACAGTGGCGTGGATGATCCTAGAATGTCATCTGTCTATGTAGATAACTACCTGGGAGCCAAAATGGCAGTGGAGCACCTATACGAAAGGGGACACCGTAGAATCGGTATTACCGGAACTTTTAAAATTGGCGGCAAGGCACTCTACGATCGCCTTCGCGGTTATAAAGATACCATAAGGCAACTCGGCCTTCAGCCCATGCTACCGGAAGAATCTGGAAATCAAAGTTCAAAGCTCAGAGGACGGCTACAGTTCGAAGAACTACTTGCACTTGCGGAGCCACCAACAGCCATTTATGCAACAAGCGATCTTGCAGCCTTTGGTGCCTATGAGGTAGCTCGAGAAAGAAAGGTGGTGATACCACAAGAGCTAGCAATCGTTGGCAATGATAATTATCCTTCTTGTGAACACGTATTGCCCCCACTGAGCAGTATTGCTCAGCCCCTATATGTTGCAGGTCAAGAGGCAGTCAAGATCCTCATGTCCGCAATATCAGGAGAAAATACACAGCCGCAAAAAATAACTTTGCCCCCAAAATTGATTGTACGGGGCTCATCTTGAGAGGAGGAAGATAAGTGAAATTATCTATTTTCACTTTGATTTTACAAAAGTACACTCTACCTGAAGCAATTAAAATTTCCAAAGAGATCGGTTTTGAAGCAGTGGAGCTCATGGGTCGCGATCCTCATCTTGCTGCAGATACCACAGCAAAAAAGGCAAAAGAAATTCATAGCATGATCCAAGGAGAGGGCCTAGTTACAAGCTGCCTTGCAACTTATACAGGAGGCTACAGCACCAAAAGCGATGATGAGTGCGAACAGCAGCTGGATCAGCTAAAGCATTTTGTGGAGCTAGCCACAATTCTAGAGGCCAAACTTGTCCGTCATGCCCCAGGCGGTCCCAGAGAAGGGGAAGCAGACGATAGCCACTATAGGCGGGCTGCAGAGTGGATGCAGAAAGCAGCAGATTTTGCAGCACCAGCCGGCGTGAATGTGGTAATGGAGATCCACGACGGAGGCCTAATCGAATCTGCATATGGCGCCAAAAGGCTCCTAGACCTAATTGACAGACCCAACGTTGGTGTGATCCATGATGCAGGGAACATGTATATCTCCAAAGCAGACTATGGCGAAGAATCAGTGAAAGTTCTAGGAGACAAACTCTTTCACGTCCACGTGAAAGATGAGTTGAAAGTCGATGATCTCTCAGATCCATCATCTTTTAAAGTGCGAGACGAATTCTTTTGTCACAAGCTCCTAGGCCAGGGTGGCGCAGATCACCTGCCTCTATTTAAGGCTTTGATCAAACGGGGATATGATGGCTATCTATCATCAGAGTGCCACGGAGCCATGGATCCGGTGGAAACAGCAAAACATGAATATAAGGCAATCAAAGAGCTTATAGAAAAAGCGAAAGGGGAACTTTAAAATGACAAACTTTGGAATCGTTGGTTGTGGTGTAATTTCGTCTTCACACGCAAAGGCAATTACTGCAATTGAAGGAGCAAAGCTACTGGCTGTTTGCGATATTATTCCTGAAAAAGCCCAAAAAACAGCAGAGGAATATGATGTTCCTCACACTTTTACAGACTACAACAAAATGTTAGAGCTAGAAGACCTCGATGTGATTTGCATCTGTACACCTAGCGGCATGCATAGCGATCATACAGTGCTTGCAGCCCGGGCAGGTAAGCATGTCATCTGCGAGAAACCTTTGGATATCACAAAAGAGAAAATGGATATCATGATCGAAGAGTGCCGCAAAAACAACGTAAAGCTAGGCGGAATCTTCCAGCGTCGTGCAGGAAAAAATGCCCAAGAGATCAAAGCAGCCCTCTCCCGGGGGGAGCTAGGCAAGATTGTCTTAACCGATGCTTACCTCAAATACTACCGCAGCCAGGAATATTACGAAAGCGCTGGCTGGCGTGGAACTTGGGAGATGGACGGTGGCGGTGCCCTTATGAACCAAGGTGTTCATGGCATCGACCTTTCTCAATGGTTTATGGGAGGCGTGAAGAAAGTATTCGCAAAAACCGGTACCCTAGCCCGCAAAATTGAAGTTGAAGATACAGCTGTAATCATCCTTGAGTTCAACAATGGTGCCTTTGGCGTAATTGAGGGCACAACCTCTGTCTATCCTGCCCAAAGCACACGAGTTGAGATCCACGGTGAGCTAGGCACCATTATTCTCGATGAGACAGAGATCAAAAAGTGGGAAGTAATTGGTGGTAAGGATCGGGCAGCAGACTTTGCTGCCGAGGAGCACGCAGGAGGTTCTGCAGATAATAAAGCTATTTCTAGCTCCGGTCACCAAATCTTAATTGAGGACTTTATTGAGGCCATCCGCGATGATCGGGATCCCATGATTCCAGGTGAGGAAGCACGCAAGTCAGTGGACTTAATCCTTGCTATCTACGAATCAGCCCGCACAGGCAAAGAAATAGAACTATAAGACTGCGAAGGTTGGGGCCCATTTGGGCCCCAACTGAGATCATAGCCTCAGCATAGGATTTGTTAGACTAGCTGACCAACCATTATTAGAAAATTAACATAAGAATATAAAATGCAGCGAATAATGCCTCTCTGTCCCTATCCAGAGCATGAGAGGGGAAGCTAGCGTAGCCTATGAAAAACTAAAGCCTCCAAGCTCAAGGAGGAAATGTTTGTAGGATAGAGAACTTTATAGAGGAATGAACTCGCCCGGTGTAGTCAATCGACTATAGGCAACTATAGAATGGCAAGGGAAAAGATTAGGCAGTATTGTTAGCCAGACGGAGGGAGAACAAATGGAACGGAAGATTGGCGTTGCCCTTGTGGGGTGTGGCCGGATTGCGCCACTGCACGCCAAAGCATTGAAAGAATTACCCTTTACAGAACTTGTGATGACTATGGATGTAATCCGAGAGCGTGCAGAGGAGATGGCCAAAGAGTATGGTGGTAAGGGGACAGATGATTTCCAAGAGGTCCTTGCCAACCCCGTGGTAGAGGCAGTCGAGATCTGCACTCCCCATTATAATCATGCCCGCTTGGTTTTAGCAGCCCTTAATGCAGGCAAGCATGTCTTGGTGGAAAAACCTATGGCCATCAATGTGGAAGATGCCAAAGAAATGATTTCCACAGCTCAAAACAAAGGCTTGCAGCTAGGTGTAATTTTTCAAAATCGCTACAATGAGGCATCTCGGGCTGTGAAGGAAGCAATTGAAAAAGGAGAACTGGGCCAGATTCGTGGAGCCCGTGCGTTCCTTACCTGGCACCGTTCTGATGAATACTACAAACTAGATCCGTGGCGCGGCACCTGGGCCCAAGAGGGAGGCGGAGTCCTCATCAATCAAGCTATCCATACTTTAGATCTAATGCAGTGGCTGATGGGAGAGATTAAAACAGTCTCTGCTAGTTGCCGCCGCTGGGGACATCCCCACATTGAGGTAGAAGATACAGCTGAGGCATATTTCCGCTTTGCTAATGGCGCTTTGGGTTGTTTCTACGCAAACAACTGCTATCCCACAGATGAGCCAATCTTCTTTGAAATCACAGGGGATAGAGGTAAGGCTCAAATTTTAGCAGACAGAGCCACTATCATCATTGATGGGGAAAGTAGAGAGGTGAAGCCTCAGGCAGAGTCAGTTTCCCATCCAGCGTATTGGGGTAGAGGTCACCAGATACAGCTTGCCCATTTCTATCAATCTTTGCTAAAAGGAGAAGCTGTGGAGATCGATGGCAGATCTGGGATGGTAGCCATGGCCATGGTGCTATCGATGTATGCTTCATCTGCTACCGGTGCAGAAATAGATTTTCAACAGTTTATCAAAGGGAGCCACGAAGTCAACGGCTTATAGAACATCAAAAAGTATAATTTCTCGACACAATAAAAAAGCAGGGTTTGAAACCCTGCTTTTTTCATTGGGGCTGGTACATGCCGTTGTCTTGCATGTAGTTGAAGATGCCCTCGCCGTGTTGTTGCTCTTCTTGCTGAATATGTTGTAGCTGTTGGCGGACTTGGGGTGATGCTGCCTCAAAAATGGTTGTATCGTAGGCGTTTGAAACATACTTTTCCGTCATCAGCATGTCATTGCAAAGAAGAGCATCTAGCTGTTGGTTTTGCATGCCCTGTGGCTGCAGTTTGTTTTGTTGCTTTGGACTTGCTTGCTGCCCGCTGGGCTGTTGGTTCGGATTACCTAGCAACTGGTTGATGGTGTTATGATGCTGTTGCTCCTGGCTCGCATAATCGTTGAAGAGCTGTTGAAGTTTAGGGTCTTGGGTCTGTTGAGCATAGCTTTGATACTTTTGGATGCAGACTTCCTCGTGGTGTAGTTGATCTTGCAACAGGCTTTTCTCTTTTTGTGTTAATTGCAAACAATCACCTCCATCTCTAGTATGCCAAATATGTAGGCAGTTATGCTTCGCCCTAACCATTTTTGCGAGTTGTCAGAATAAATGTTTTTATATACTTAGTTGGGAGGTATTCGTGGTTTTATAGAGAAGTTAAATTATAACAAAGGGTAGGTAAATTGGACACGGGAAGAAATGCTTTTAGGGGAGGAGTGATAAACTTTCGAACTTCGGATTAAGTAGGTATAGCTAGAAGGATTGAGTGAGGATGTGTCTTTAAAAATTAAGATGGGGGATATTAGCATCCTTAGCGCGAACCCCAAGTGAACATGAAAAGACTAAGAGGTTCGCGGAGTGTGTGGCATCAACAGTTAGATCTGAGAAAAGACATAGAATTCAAGAGGATCAAAGTTCAAAAATGGTAGGTTCGCGAAATGAATGCCTGAAATGATTGTATATCAGTGCTTTTTTAGCTAATGAGTCGCCTCCCGTGCGGAGGCGTGGATTGAAACTACCATTATCGCATCCCAAAATCTATAATAAGTACGTCGCCTCCCGTGCGGAGGCGTGGATTGAAACGGGATGGTAAAGGTGGTAAATCCCGGGTAGTCCCAAGTCGCCTCCCGTGCGGAGGCGTGGATTGAAACGTTGTGTTGGATGTGGATCGAAGAAGCTTATGAAATGTCGCCTCCCGTGCGGAGGCGTGGATTGAAACTTTGGGGTTAATGACATCGTTAACAGATAAATTTTTGTCGCCTCCCGTGCGGAGGCGTGGATTGAAACGGTATATGACCGAATACCAGGCACACAATTGTAAGGTCGCCTCCCGTGCGGAGGCGTGGATTGAAACCTCCCCCACGCCATTTCATCTCAAAATAAAATGCGTCGCCTCCCGTGCGGAGGCGTGGATTGAAACTCCTGGTATCTCTTGCCTATATCCTCCATAATAAGTCGCCTCCCGTGCGGAGGCGTGGATTGAAACCATCAATTTACCAATCGTATTTTTGGCGGTGATGTCGCCTCCCGTGCGGAGGCGTGGATTGAAACCAACCAAACAGAATCATCGCAAGCTCCATCAAAGTCGCCTCCCGTGCGGAGGCGTGGATTGAAACTTTGCTTAGCCACTTCGGCGGCTTGACTTTGTTGTCGCCTCCCGTGCGGAGGCGTGGATTGAAACTTTGCTTAGCCACTTCGGCGGCTTGACTTTGTTGTCGCCTCCCGTGCGGAGGCGTGGATTGAAACTTTGCTTAGCCACTTCGGCGGCT
>ENA-UOOK01006241-UOOK01006241.1-fermentation-metagenome-genome-assembly--contig:-NODE-6241-length-11517-cov-5.342959_pt1 | contig 11517 bp, 10 predicted proteins | sample MGYA00245777_ERZ724023 | MGnify/ENA primary metagenome ERZ724023 (study PRJEB28704, sample SAMN03018312) | fermentation metagenome | biome: anthropogenic terrestrial biome; feature: soil; material... | reverse complement strand
CTTTTTAAAAGGTCCCAATACAATATATAGTGTTTGACTGGTATTAGGTTATCAATATATTGTATTGGGATAATTAAATTAAAAGACAACGCAAAAAGCCCTATCCGAGGAATAAATATCTAGTAAATATTTTTAAAAAAAAGAAGGTAGTTTTATATTAAGCTAGAATTATTGTTTGGTGTAATTCTTTTCTTACTTCAGCCTGAAAGGATTGAAAGCCTTAGGCTGTAAAGTGCGGGCAAAAAGTTTAAGGAGGTGTCAAGATGGCTTATAAAATCAATGATGATTGTATCAGTTGCGGGGCTTGTGCTGCTGAGTGTCCAGTTGAAGCGATTAGTGAGGGCGATGACAAATATGTGATTGATCCTGAAAAATGCATCGACTGTGGGGCCTGCGCCGATGTTTGTCCGGTAGATGCTCCTCAACCAGAATGATTTCGGAATAATCTATGATACAACGCACCCCGCCTAATCGGCGGGTTTTGATTTTTAAAGCCTTGGTGGCGCCACGAAATCTGGTTCATTGATGGCTTTTTCTTCAAGATATTCTACGATTAGACGCCGAACCACCTCTGAGATGCTGGAACGTTCATAAAAGGTTAAATGGCGAAGTTTCTCATAAGTATCTTCTTCGATGCGCACATGTAAGTTCTTCCTTTTAATTCCCATGTACTCCTCCCCAATTCTACCTTCTCTCATATTATATCCATTTATCGATATTTTATGGAGTAAAATACAATTAGGGACAAGTAAGTTCGCAGGTAAAATCGGCCTTAGTCTTCGGGAGCGCCTTTCTCGGAAAGAGTAAAATGGCCATCCAATTTTTCCAGAAAGTAACTTAGACTTTCTCCGGCAGGAATAAAGATTAACTCCATTTTAAAATCAGGATTAAAGGCTGAAATCTCCGCCATTAAAACCCGACGATCGAAAGAATAGATTTTACTGGCTAGCTGGATTGCTTTTAGAACATTGTTGATGGAGGAGGGTGGAGTTAGCCACCACCTGGTGGGAAGTTCGGCATGAAACGAGCTCCAAAAAGTGTTGATTGAAATATTTGTGATCTCGCTAAGCAAGGATTCATCAATTTTACTAAGGAAAAACTTTTGGATGATACGCCTTTTTTTTATCTGCATATTTATTAGTTTCATGGCGGTTTCTTGAGAAAAACAAAGATATGATTCTCCCTTAAGATCGCCTGTCACTCGAGAATGAAATCCTAGTTCCGCTGTCGGGGTATGTTCCAGATTTTTTGTCAACCAAGAAAGAGGGAGGAAAAAGAAACCGGTTAATTCCATGTCAAGGGGTCTAGAAAAGAAAGAAGAAAGCCTGATACTAAGGGAATGAACTCCCGCTCGATAGAGTTTTTCCAGTTTATTTACTCTTTGCTCATTCGAGAGTAGCGAAGAGTAAAAGAAACCTTTTTTTATTTCAAGCGCCATCAGTAATCACTCCATTTTATACTCAGTTGCCATACAATTCTTCTTTCTGAAGCAATATCCTTTCCAGAAGATGGAATGAATGCACCGGTTATTCCCGCTTTTTTTCGATTGGTTATTTAACAGGTAAAAAAAGAAGGTTTAGCTTGGAAGATACTCATTAAACAACATTAAGGGGAGATTTTGGCGCGAAAGAGTAGGTAATTAGGGTAAAATAGAGAAATAAAAGAAGCTAATAGCGGGAAATAAACAAAAATTTAATGAATGAAGCGAAAAGAGAGAGTGAAGCAAAGAAAACAAACGCTGTTGTTCTTGGAAAGTGACTAATCTTAACGTTTTTTTTAGTTCTTCCACGGAATTACTAACAAGAACAACATATAAAAGGATAAAAATAACCGCCAGTATGGATAACTGGCGGGCTTGCGCTTAAAACTGCTCTTCACGTAAAAGACGACGGAGAACTTTACCTACAGAATTTCGGGGCAGAGCATCAATAATTTGAATTTTTGGCACCTTAAATCTAGAAAGATGTGCGATACAGTATTTCCTTAGCTCCTTTTCAGTAATCGCGTTTCCTTCTTTTAACACCACAAAGGCTTTTGGCACTTCGCCTCGTAAAGGATGGGGCATACCGGTAACAGCAACTTCTTTAATCGCCGGGTGAGTATAGAGAAAATCTTCAAGCTCGCGGGGGTAAATCTTTTCCCCACCCATGATGATCATATCTTTTAACCGATCAGCGACAAATATATATCCGTCCTCATCCATATGAACGAGGTCGCCGGTATGGAGCCAGCCATCAACGAGGACCAGTTCGGTTTCATCAGGTTTATTCCAATATTCTCGCATGACCTGGGGGCCCTTTACCAATAACTCGCCGATACGACCGGGTTCAGAGATTTCTTCCCCAGTATCAGGGTCGACGATTTTGACTTTGGTATCGGAGATTGGGATACCGATACTTCCGGGTTTAACCGTCCCGTAAATGGGATTAACAGTTACGATCGGAGAGGATTCGGATAATCCATAGCCTTCTACTAGTTTGCCTCCAGTCGCTTTTTCAAATCTCTCTTGAATAACTGGGGGGAGAGAGGATGAACCACTGACACAAGCTCTAATCGAACTAAGGTCATACTCTTGCGTTTCACGCATGGCAATGGCCGCATACATAGCGGGAACACCCATAAATAAGTTGGGTTTATATTTAGTTATTGATTGCATGATCTCGTTAATATCGAACCGAGAATGAAGAATGATCGAAGAACCGCTAATAATCGGACCGTTCATACTAGTGGTTAACCCATAGATGTGGAAAAAGGGGATTACCCCCAAAAATCGGCCATCGCCATCTTCGTAAACATTTTTAAACCACTGTCGAAATTGGAGGGTATTTGCGATTAGGTTAGCATGGGTAAGGACAGCTCCTTTAGACCGTCCGGTGGTTCCTCCTGTATATTGTAAATTGGCTACTGACTGATGGTTGATCTTAACTTGGGGATCAGTGCCGGGCGCCTCATGGATTAATTGTTCAAAGGATAAGTGCGGTGCTGGGCGCGGAAATTTACTTTTAGAAGAAAGGAGATCTTGAATTTCCGTAGAAATAATCATCAAATCCTCTGTTTTTGCCTGCTTAAGAGGGGCAAGCAAGTCTGAACAGGTGATTATTACTTTCATCCCACTATCCTTAATGATAAAAGAAAGGTCATCCCCAGTTAAAAGAGGATTGATCGGGACGGCTATTCCGCCTGAACGTAGAATACCATAATAGCTAATGATAAATTGGGGACAATTTGGCAGATAGATGCCTACCGGATCGCCGATAGAAAGACCTAAACTAAGCAGAGCATTAGCCATCTGTGATGCTAGGTCATTAAATTCCCGGTAAGTCCATTGTTTATCCGCGAAAATAAAAGCGGTGTTGTTAGGATATTTTGCTGTTGTCTGATGTAAAGCTTCGGACAAAGTGATGGTAGGATACTCTAGACAAGCAGAGATCCCTGGTTCATAATGTTTCAGCCATTTTTCATTAAGGCCGTTATTCACAAATAAATCTCCTTTCCAGCCTGGGAAATAAAGGGACCTTATTTTGGCAAAATAAAACCGTTTATTTACCCAGATTTTAACCTTGTTATCTGTTTCATGGTTTGATGTCAATAGTGTTCGGCTAAAAAATGAAATTTCCTGCTATTTGGATCATAATATTCTAATGTAATTATACAAGTAAAAAAAGCCTTTGACTACGAACAGTATTATCCACACAAATAGTCCAATTCTGATCACTGCTAGCAAAAAAGAAGGGAGAAGGTAAATATGAAAATCATCTTAGCGCCAGATTCGTTTAAAGGAAGTCTAAGCGCTTTAGAAGTATGTCAGGCGATGGAGGTAGGTGTTCGTCGCGTCCTAAGGGAAGCCGAAATCCTCTCAGTGCCAATGGCTGATGGGGGTGAAGGCACTGTTAGATCATTAGTGGATGCTACTGGGGGGAAGGTAATTACCAGAACAGTAACAGGCCCGCTGGGTAAACCGGTTCAGGCCTTTTTTGGGATAACCGGAGATGGGGAGACAGCGGTGATTGAGATGGCCGCTGCTTCTGGACTGCCTTTGGTTCCAGAAAACAAGAGAGACCCGAGAATTACGACTACCTTTGGGACAGGAGAATTGATCTTAGCGGCTGTGGAGGAAGGATGTAAAAAAATTATTATCGGGATTGGCGGGAGCGCTACAAATGACGGAGGAGCAGGAATGGCTCAAGCCCTTGGCTACCGGCTTTTAGATAAGAATGGTAAGGATTTACCCTTTGGGGGTGGCGTGCTAAAAGATTTAGCTCAGATCGATAGTTCGGGAAAGGACCCTCGATTAACAGACCTAACGGTAGTTGCGGCCTGTGATGTGACTAATCCTTTGACCGGACCTGACGGAGCGTCGGCGGTTTATGGTCCCCAGAAAGGGGCCACCCCTGAAATGGTGAGCCAATTGGATGCGGCCCTTTCGGTTTTTGCTCAAGTGGTGGAAGAAGAGTTGGGGCTGAAAGTAGCGGACTTGCCCGGTTCGGGCGCGGCTGGCGGGTTAGGAGCGGGCTTGGTGACTTTTCTTCAAGCCCAATTGCAACCAGGAGTGAAAATTATTAACGAAGCTGTTGGCCTTAAGGAGAAGATATTTGGGGCTGACCTGGTCATAACAGGCGAAGGGCGTATCGATGGCCAAACCATAAAAGGCAAGACTCCGATTGGGGTGGCAGCGGTTGCTAAAGAACTGGGAGTTCCCGTTCTGGGGGTGGCTGGTAGTCTTGGTTACCAGGCGGAGCTGGTTTATGGGCATGGGATAGATGGTATGATCGCGATTGTCGATCGTCCCATGACACTGCAAGAAGCGATTGCTTCTGCTTCCGAATTGGTATCTTTAGCTACAGAGCGGATTTTCCGGACTTTTATGGCAGGGCGAGGCTAATTGCGTTGTGTCGTGACCTCAAATTAAGGTAACACGCAAAAAGCCCAATTAGCTTAGGGCGAGGTAACAAAAGAAAATAATTTTATAGATGATGTTTAATTTCTCCCGGAAATGTAAATACTGATCACAAAGGATATTTCCGGGAGGGAGTAGAATGTTCCGTCGTTATCTGCTTAAAATGCTTTGTTCTTTTTTCTTTCTATTCTTATTTACGATGAAATTTGTTGATCTGACTTTTAGTCTTTCGATTGGTAATCATCCGTTGCTAATGGGATGGGAAGGGACAGGAATCCCTGTGACAGAAATGGAGATTGAAGGGTGGAAGAAAATCAATAAAGCTTATACAAGCTCTGCGGCGCTGGAGGAAATTGCCGTAAGTTTACAAAAACGTTTAAAACTAAGAACTACAGCTCCCCCTTTAACTGGGGAGGAACTCGATTTTAGCTATGTAAATATCGAAGGCTGTTTACCCAACAATAATCGAATTATCATCACTTTACAATCAATTAAGGGGGAAGCCAGTGAGGCTGAGACTTTTTGTGGGGTAATGGCTCTTTTTAACTCAGAACTAGACTTATCAGAAACGCTGATTCGTTTAAAACGAGCCTTTGAACCGGTGATTGGGGAGTTGCCTTTGGCGGTGACCTTAAGTGGCGTTTTGAAGGGAAGAATCAGTGAAGGTGAGGCCTATAGTATAATGAAGGCCATCTTCCGCCGGTTACAGGTCTCTGAGAGTGCGGGCAGCGTGGATTGGGAGTATGGAAGATGGTCAGCTTGGACGAACTTACTTGATGGGGCGATCATTCGTGAAGGAACCAGGATTAATCTGGAATTTGCTTATCAGTATGAGGAAGAAGAAGATGTTACCCATATCACACTGGCCACTCCGGCTCTTCCCGGCTTCTCTTGGTAATTTTCAGAAAAAGCCTGTCAGGAACATAAGAACCGTGTAGGATTAAAATCTTACGGTTCTTTTTTTTATAATGAGCTAGTCGTTCACGCTGCTACCGCCGGAAACTATTAACTATTATTTATTATAGGGCAGGATTTTAAGTAGAAGTAGAAAATATAACAATGAAGGCAATTATGCCAAATTAAAGGAGTAAAAAATGAGATTTGACTGGCGTTTAATGATTGCTACCCTCTTATTTGTTCTTTTATTAAGTCTGAGCGTGTTCTTTTTTTACTCTTTTAAAGAAGAACCCTATACGCCGTCTCCTTCTTCCTTTCGTTATAAATACCATTTTGTAATGATTGCGCGTGATACTGATAAAAATTTCTGGACAAAGGTCTTATATGGGGCAGAAACAGTTGGTAAAAGTGAAGGTGTGGCGCTTGAGTATTTTGATTCCCGTTCTGCTGATGCTAAAGAGTTTGAAAGATATTTGGAAATGATCATATTATCTAGGGTCGATGGGATTCTTTGCTCTGTTCCCGGAAGTTCATCTTTTCAGAGCTTAATTAATGAAGCCTATGAAAAAAAGATCCCGGTTGTAGCCTTGGATAAAGAAACGTTTAGTAACGAAAACCTTTCGTTTGTTGGCGTTAATTCCTTTGATTTAGGTTTTAAGAATGGGGTTGCGCTTACCAATGCAGTAAAAAAAGAGACGAAAGTGGCGGTTTTTATCAATTTAAGTTTAGCGGATCAAAGTTATGACCGCTATTTGCAAGGATTTAACCAAGCAATTAAAGATGTAAAAGAAGTTGAAGTGGAACTAATCATCAACTCTAAAGGCGAAAGTATTAGCGCTGAAGAGCAGACCCAGTTAATACTAAAAAACCACCCTGAAATACAGGCGATTGTCTGTTCCGACGTTAATGATACTTTAGGTGTTGCTAAAGTAGTAATTGACTTAAATCGGGTCTCAGAAATCACCATTATTGGTTCCGGTCTTACTCCCGAGATTGCGAATTACATCGAAAGAGGAGTAATCGAGGGTGTGCATGCGGTAGATCCCTTTGAGTTAGGGGCCCAAGGGATGTCCACCTTACTTCGTCTTAAGCAAAACCGTTCGTTAAAAGAAAGGTATGATATGCCCTTGTTTCTTATAAATAGGGATAATGTGAGACGTTTTTCTAATAATTATATGATTGTGCCATAATCAAAATACAAGGTGAGTGAATTAAATGATTACCTTATGTTGTGGCCAAATTCTAAATAACTGAATTGTGCAATTCCTTATAAGGTAGGAAGAGAAGATGAAAAATTGGGTTACCCAATCAATTCGTGTTAAATTAATTTGTATGTTTTTAATCCTTAGTTGTATCTTTGCGCTAGTTAATTTTTTTTCTTATTATAGTGAACGGACGCTACTTAATCGGATAAACACTCTCCTCACTAATAATATTAAGCTTAAAGAGTTTAGCGCGGATGTGGATAACCTGGTAAACGCTCTGGAGAAATATTTAGTATCCAGGAACTTTGATATGCTCAGGGAATATTTACATTATGGCCAGATGATCGAGGCTACCTACCTCCAACTTACTCCCGTTGAAGAGTCGATCGATAATTACCTTCTTCTCGAGAATATTAAGAATATGACAAGGTCTTTTCTTCATCAAGCCGATAAAGCGGTTCAAGCCAAGAGAGCTAGGAATAGTGAAGAATATCATCAAAATTTTATGGAAGTAGTGCGCTATAACACCAATATTAAATGGGCAATTGATCGTTTAATTATCAAACAATTAGAGGAAAATAGCCGTCAATATTTACAGATCTCGAATCGCTTAATCTATCTTCAACGGCTGAGTTTGTATTTAATTGTTGCTGTTTTAATTATTAGTATTACAGTTGCGATCTGGACCAGTTTGCACTTGACTAACCCTTTACGCAAGCTGGCTGAGGCTGCAGAGGCAGTTTCGAATCGGGATTTCTCAATAGCGCCGTTGCCTGTTTCGACTAATGATGAGATCGCCGTGGTAACTGAGGCTTTTAATGATATGGTTGCCAGTATCACGCGGCTCTTTGAAGAAATAAAGAATCAATCAAATTTAGAGAACAGATTAAAGGAGCAGGAACTCCAAAATCTAACCATGAAAAACACTTTACGTGAAGCAGAGCTTCATTCATTGCAATCCCAGATTAACCCGCACTTTTTGTTTAATACCCTTAACGCTGGTGTCCAATTGGCCATTATGGAAGATGCAGAGAAAACTGGCGAGTTTATGGATAAAGTCGCTAGTCTACTCCGTTATAACTTGCGCCGTATTGAAAAACCTGTGACTTTACAGGAAGAGGCGAAGAATGTGGAGACATACTTTTTTATCCTGCGGACACGGTATGGAGCTGAACGTTTTTCTTTCTCCGTACAGATTGAAGCAGAGGCGGCCTTTTGTCAAATCCCACTGTTAACCTTACAACCGATTGTCGAAAATGCTTTGATTCATGGTATTGAAAATCTAGAGACTAAGGGTGAAATAATCGTGAACGCTTATCGCCGGGAAAACCGGTTATTAATAGAAGTATCCGATAATGGGCGGGGGATGGATGAAACCACTTTAACTCGTTTGCGGACCAATGAGAAACTACCCGGTCATACCACCGGCCTTGGCCTTGCTAATGTTAGAGAACGTTCTCGACTTTTTCTAGGAGAAAGTTGTCTGATTAAAATTCAGAGCGCTCAAGGAAAGGGAACAAAGGTCACCTTAGACTTGCCCGCCGTTAAAGAAGGAGGGGTAGGAATTGAGGATATTAGTTGCTGATGATGAGCAGATCATGTTAGATTCGATCTGTCGCATCTTAGGAGAGAGAGCAGATATTAAGATTCAAACTGCTCGGAGTGGGAGAGAAGCAATTGATATCGCTTACAGTTTTCATCCGGATGTGGTCTTGATTGATATAAAGATGCCGGGGATCAATGGGCTTGAGGCTTTAACCGAATTACGTCGTATTAAGCCAAACTTAATTACTATTGTCATCTCTGCCTATGATAATTTTCACTATGCGCAAGAATCAATTAGATTAGGGGTTTTTGAATATCTACTAAAACCGATCAGCAAAACCAGGTTGCTGGAGACTATTGGAAAAGTAAAAATTCAATTAGAATTAGAAGAACAACGGAGGCATGATCATCTGGAACTAAGAGAGAAGTATAAGAAGCTTCTCCCTTATATCGAACACGATTTTCTTCGAGCTCTAATTTTGGGGATCGAAGCTCCTATGTTCGGAGAATACCAAGAATTATTGGGTATTTCCTTTCAGGCTGGGTTTTTCATGGCCATATCATATCTGGATCTGAATGAGGTTTATAAAGAAAACAAAATAGAACTTAAATATTATTTTCGACAGAAATTAACTGAGGTGGTCGAAGATCTTTGTAACCTCTTCCCCTGTTTTATTAGTCCGGAAAAAAGTAATCCGATTGTGATTTTTATTCCCTTAAGGGGTCTTCATGATCAAGATAAAATGGAACAAAGCGCACAGTGGTACGGAGAAAAAGTCCTCCATTATTTGAGGGAAAAAAGTAAAGAAGATAGTTTTCGCATAGGAATTGGCGGTGTTTACTGCTCTCCCTCACATTTTAAATTTTCATACCATGAAGCGATACAAGCTTTGAATCACGCCATTCACGAACCACTCAAAATCTACTCACAACTAAAAAAATCCCCTGATGATCTGTGGGAAAAAGAGCTTAGTCATTGCTGTCAGGAGATCTTGGATAGTCTCCGTTTTGGTCATATTAATAGAGTTCAAGCTCTGGTGGCCAGACTTCTCCCTGTGGATTCGGTATTGAATGACAAACAAGATGACCAATTTCGTTTTTATCTTTTAAGCTTACTGATTAACGCTTGTCAGCTAAGCAATGAATACCTTGGTAACGAAGAGGAAAGATATAATAGTTTTAAACGAATTTTCTCTCTTTTTACGGAAGCAACCTCTCTTCCTGCCGTTGCTTCGCAGGCCGGCGAGTTAATTCTTTATTTAGCTCACCGAATTAAAGAAAACCGAGATGGACAGATTAAAGCAGTAGTCCAAAAAGCAAAAAAAATTATTGACCTAGAGTTTGCCAGCCAATTGTCACTAGAAGGCCTAGCTCTGTCAGTAAATGTCAGTCCTTTTTATCTAAGCCGTGTCTTTCGTGAGGAGATAGGAGTTGGTTTTGCCGAATATCTTACGAAGATTCGCCTGGAAAAAGCTTTAGAATTACTTTCCCAAGGTGTCTCGATAAAAGAATGTTCTTTCTCAGTAGGGTACAATGATCCTAATTATTTTAGCCGGCTTTTTAAGAAATATTATCATCTCACTCCTACCCAATACCGAGATAAGGATGCTGGGGTGAAAGGTGGTTTTCTTGATGAAAAATAAGGTCAAAAAAAGCGCTACCTTACTGCTCTCACTGCTCTTTGTTTTTGTTTTTAACGGCTGTGAGTTGTTTAAGAAAAATAATTCAACAGGGCAAAAGATTTACAAAATAGGTTTTGCGATGGCCACTTTAAAGGAAGAACGTTGGCGACGCGACCGTGACTATATTTCTGAACGAATGAAAGAACTTCATGCAGAAGTATTAATCCAAAACGCCAATAACGATCATGAACAGCAAATGCGCCAGGTGGAGTACCTCTTAAGTCAAAAAATTGATGTTCTGATCCTCGTGCCGCACGATCTAGAGGCGGCGGCTTATGCCGTCCAGATGGCGAAAAGGGCAGGCGTAAAAGTGATCTCCTATGATCGTCTTATTCGTAATGCTAATTTAGATTTATACATCTCTTTTGATAATATCAAGGTGGGTGAATATATGACCGAATATTTGGTCGATCGCTCGCCACAAGGCCGATATGTAATTATTAATGGCGCTCCTACCGACAATAATTGTTATATGTTCAATCAAGGTTATAAAAATGTACTAGATAATTACATCTTAAATCGTCAGATCGAGATTGTGTTCGAAGGTTGGGCTGAGGATTGGCGACCAGAACAAGCTTATCAGTATATCCAAACCTTGCTGGCTCAAGGGAAAAAATTTGATGCTGTGATCGCAGCGAATGACGCTTTGGCTAGCGCGGTGATAGAAGCCCTCTCCGAGTGGCGTTTAGCTGGAACGGTTCTAGTAGCAGGACATGATGCGGATCTCTCTGGTTGCCAGCGGATTGTAGAAAGAACTCAGCTCTTAACGGTTTATAAACCAATCCGTCAATTAGCTTACCGCGCGGCAGATTTAGCTTTAACCTTGGCCGAAGGAAAAGAAGTCAAGACTAATTATGAGCCGATTTTTAATGGAAAACATTTTATCCCCTCTGAAATAATTAACCCCATTCCCATTGACAAGGATAATATGGATATTATCATTAAAGATCAGTTTCACCGGATGGAAGATATTTATTTGAATATTCCTAAAGATAAATGGCCCAAAGAGAATGGAAGGAATGGTGACAAATAAAAAAGATTTGAGGAAATTCCATTACTACCTTAGCATTTATTAACCCTCAAAAAAATCCAGATCAGCAACCTTGATAGTAAGGTTGCTTTTTTGTAACAATATTTTATTCCAAGACAACAAGCTAGTCTAGGTACAGTTGAAACAATTATTGTTACAATCTATTTAACGATACATTGCCAGTAAAGAAAGAGATGTACAAAAACCTACCTAGAAAATACATCTCGCAGCTCGTAACTCGTCACTCGTCGCTCGCATGAA
>ENA-UOOK01006240-UOOK01006240.1-fermentation-metagenome-genome-assembly--contig:-NODE-6240-length-11518-cov-8.015877_pt1 | contig 11518 bp, 7 predicted proteins | sample MGYA00245777_ERZ724023 | MGnify/ENA primary metagenome ERZ724023 (study PRJEB28704, sample SAMN03018312) | fermentation metagenome | biome: anthropogenic terrestrial biome; feature: soil; material... | reverse complement strand
AGATTTGCCATTAGTGTTACGTCAACACGCTTTAATATTGATACGCGTGTTGACGTAACACTAATGGCAAATCTCCGTGCAATTCGGAAGCTACTGCTTAAAAGTATCGAAAAGAGAGATGTTGAGAAACAAATTGACGATCAGCTGCGGTGTGAAATTGTACATGGTTTGCTCGGGCGTTCTATATTGATTAAGTACTTGGAGGAAAGGACAGATTCTACTGGAAAAACTGTATTCCCAAATGACTTTTTTGGTAAATTCCTTCATGGAGCAAAAAAATACACCGATGTCTTAGCAGACAAGCAATCAACCTATACGCTTTTCGCTGAATTGGAAGAGCGATTTAATGGCGACATGTTTCCGTTAATTGAGAACGAAAAGGATGTTATTACTCAATCTGACCTAACCGAATTACAACAATTTCTTTTGGGCACAAGTGAACTTGCCAGTCAGCAAATGGTTATATGGCCGTTGTACTCGTTCAATGCCATTCCCATTCAACTAATTAGTAGCATTTATGAATTGTTTTTTCATCTTGCAGAGACAGACCCCGACAAGGAAAAAGGAACATACTACACGCCATATCATTTAGTTTCAATGCTTATGGATGAGGTCCTTCCTTGGGATGGTCCATACACACCTCAAAAGATTTTAGATCCCGCTTGTGGCTCAGGAATTTTTCTGGTGGAAGCATATAGGCGACTGGTTGCAAGATGGATATTCACCAATCAGCCAGAAAGCATCGGATCAAATGATCTAATCAACATTATGAAAGCATGTATTTTTGGTGTGGACAGCAATAAAGAGGCTATACGAATTGCTTCTTTCAGTCTCAGTTTAGCTATGTGCGATTTTCTCGAGCCACGGACCATTTGGGATTCTTTACAGTTTCCGCGGTTGCTGCACTATAATCTGTTTCATAATGATTTCTTCGACAGGGATTGCGAATTTGAGCAACGTGATTATGATATTGTCATTGGAAACCCGCCATGGGAAAGCAGACTATCTCCGGCTGCAAAGAAGTATATCAAAAACGACAAACTTAAAGTCAGTGACGAACAAATAGCGCAGGCGTTTACATGGAGGGCGGGGGATATTTGCCCAAAGGGCGTAATTTGCTTTCTGCTTCCAAGTAAAGGCTTCTTGTTTAATCGCTCAGTAAAGGCACAGCAATTCAGAACAGCATTCTTTGAAAAATACGATGTTTCCGTTATAATTAATTTCTCGGCTTTCAGATGGGTATTGTTTGAACATGCCGCAGGGCCAGCTGTTGGTGTAATATATCGAGTAAGCAATTTAGACAAATCTGATACTATTTTCTATTGCACACCAAAGCCATTATATACCATTGAAGATAAACGGCGATTTTTAATTGAGCCAACCAATATTTGCCGAATACCACGAGAGCTCATTTATGATGATCTAATATGGAGAATTGCTATGTGGGGCGGCCCGCGCGACATGGATTTGGTACATACCCTGCAGGCATCAGGTACTCCACTTCGAAAATTGCTTGATGAAAATGACATGGTATATGCAGAAGGATACAAAAAGGGAAACAAGAAGAAAACTTGTGATGCTTTTCTGGGCATGCCGATGCTTAACGCAAAGACTTTTTCTCCCGGAAAACACTTTCCTGACGCACTGCCAAAAATGACAGAAAGAAAGTTTGAATGCACAGTCGATACAAAACGCCAAATTTTTCAAAGTCCGCACCTAATAATCAAGCAAAGTCATAAGGGGTCAAGATTCCTTGCTGATGTATTAAGCTTTGATGCAGTGTTCAATCATAGCTTCCTGGGTGTACATGGAGATGAGCGCCTCTTAAAGTATTTTTGTTCGATTATTTCCTCAAAGGTGTTTGTCTACTACCAGATAATGACTAACCGCAAATGGCTCGTTGAACGAGATGAATCTGAAGTTGGAGACATTATCGATACGCCATTTCCCATGCCCACAACCGCCGCAGTTGATGAGGCGGTTAACCTGTTTGATCGTGTTATTGTTGGTAACGGTGATCTCTCGATCATAGATCAATTCGCGTATAGGCAGTATAAACTGCTGCCATATGAAATTTCCCTCATTGATGACGCAATAGACTATGTCTACGACTACTATAGCAAAAAGGGGAATTCCTCCGCATTGAGCCAGCCCGACAATGCCTTGTTGCAAAAATATTCTGTGTCACTGCAAGAGGTCATGCAGAACACATTGGGAAACCACTATTCATTCTCATGCTGTATATATCACGGGGATGCCCCTCTGATAATCGCGGTTCTTGATTTATCACCGACCTCAAATCCAAAGTTTTCGCTTAATCGCAATAGCGAGGAGATGGATGTGCTTTTGCATAAACTTGATCGGCAATTATTGGAAGATCGATCTGGAAGCGTCTTTGTAAAGAGAAATGTACGGGTATACAATAAAGACAGTATCTATATTGTTAAACCAAATCAATCGAGATACTGGAACTTTTCGGCAGCTTGTAGAGATGCTGATGAAATATATGCTGATGTAATAAGGGCGTGGAGGGGTGAAAATGAGTAGTATTCGCAATATCACTGCGTCCAATCCAATGCCCGTAGATTTGGCTAAGAGACTGGGCAAGGGAGGGATTGCCGAACTTCTTTCAGTTATGTGGCAAGGGTATGATGATTTGCACGATGCCAGCATCATTACGAAAGAGATGAACGAAAATGCCATTACGGAAGAATGGTTTCTCCGTGTAAATGAAATATGGCATCAGGAAAATCGGGCAGCAAGAGTATCAATCCACTTATCCCCGATAACCCAATTTTGGGATGACACGATGGCAAAGCCTCGTGGGCAATCGCCGGCAATTGATTTTTGTTTTCGTGCGTGGAATAAAAATGATGGGTATTTTGGAGCAGAATGTAAAAACCTATATGATCATGACCCAAAGCATATAAAGCGCTACGTTGAAACAGGTGTGTGCAACTATACCAGCGGGAGATATGGATCGAAGTCATCCGTTTCTTCTTTAGTGGGTTATGTTCTCACGGGAAAAATACCAGAGATTGTTGATGAGTTGAAGCAGGAGATTGCAAAGACTAAACCACGTTTGAATATTAGCCGTGAAATAGGAAGCCGAGATGTTCAATACAAGTCCAGTCATATCAGGGATTCCGATGGAAAACAGATCACCATTCATCATCTGCTTTTCAATTTTGTCGCTTGAAGTCCTGGAGGAAAAGAAATGATTAAAGATATTATCGCCGCGAATGACAGCGTTACGCCTAATAGCCGTGAGATGGCTGTTTTGAAAGAGTACTTCCCTTCCTGTTTCCACACGGACGGCAGTTTTGATTTGGAACGGTTCAAGGAATTTTTGGACGACAAGCTCACTGTCACCGGTGAGGGTTATGAGCTCAAGTTTCTCGGCAAAAACTATGCCCGTTTACTGGCGTCTGTGGACACGACCACAGTCATCGTACCTGATGAGGAACATAACAAGAAGCCGGAGAATGCTAACAGTCAGAATATCTATATCAGCGGTGACAATCTGGACGGATTGAAGCATATGATGAAATCATACATAAGGCAGATTAAGTGCATCTACATAGATCCCCCGTATAATACTGGTAAAGATGATTTTGCATATGCGGATAGCTTCAACTTTACAGTTGATGAGCTATCAGAAAAACTAAGTATAAGCGAAGAACAAGCGCAGCGGATAATTGATTTAACAAAGCGTGGCTCGGCATCTCATTCAGCCTGGTTAATGTTCATGTATCCTCGGCTCCAATTAGCACGGGATTTACTTAAAAATGATGGCGTGATTTTTATATCTATTGATGATAATGAAATTGCCAATCTTCGCCTAATTTGTGATGATATCTTCGGCGAAGAAAATCACATTGGTACAATAATTTGGAACAATGTAACAGATAATAATCCGACAAATATTGCTGTTGAGCATGAATACATTGTAGCCTATTCAAAGAGCCGAGAATCCCTTGAGCCCATTTGGAAATCCTCAATAGATGACTTAAAAATGATCTTGCTGGACAAAGAAGCAGAATTGCTTTCCCTTCCTTTTGATTCCGAAGCGGGTTTACAAGATGCTTATACTGCATGGTATTCTGAACATAAGGCTCAGCTTGGGAAACTTGAGGGATACAAGTTTATCGACAAAGGTGGCATCTACGCTGGCAGTAGAAGCGTACACAACCCTGGAAAACAAGGCTATTATTATGACGTCATACATCCCGTCACAAAAAAAGCGTGTATGCCTCCGCTGATGGGATACCGTTTCCCTCAAGAGTCTATGCAAAAGTTGGTTGACGAAGATCGAATAATATACGGCGAGGACGAAAAGAAAATTATTGAAATAAAGCAATATGTTAGGGAATATACTGATAAACTCTCAAGCGTGATATCTATGGATGGACGATCTGGAGCTAATGTCATAAGGGCTCTCTTCGATAATCAAAACGTATTTAAAAATCCAAAGGCCCCAGCTATTCTCGAGAAATTGCTATCATTTGCAATGAGCGATTCTGATACCGTTGTTGATTTTTTTGCTGGCTCATCGACAACAGCTCACGCAATTATGAATCTTAATTGTACCGATGAGGGAAATAGACATTATATTTTGGTACAACTAAAAGAGCCCAATAAGCCAGGCAGTGAAGCTCTGAATGCGGGCTATGCCACGATTGACCAGATTGGCATGGAGCGAATTATCCGTGCCGCTAAGAAGATCCGTGAGGAACATCCAGACACTACGGCAGATCTCGGTTTCCGCCACTATACTCTTTCTGAGCCCTCCGAGGATACGCTGGACAAGCTGGAAGATTTCTCTCCAGAGGATAACGGCATGTATGTGGGAAACACTGTTCTGGACGATTTTGGGAAGCCGACCGTTCTTGCAACATGGCTTGTCTGGGATGGCTATGGGTTTACCGCATCCGTGGAGCAATTGAACTTTGCTGGATACACGGGATACTACATAGGAAAACATTTGTATCTCATCGACGAAAAATTGTCCGATGCAGCGATTGAGGCCATTGTAGTGAAATATGAAACGGATGGGGACTTTAACCCCGAAAATGTCGTTCTGTTCGGGTATAGCTTTACATGGACAGAGCTTGAAAGTTTGAAAACAAATTTAAAGCGGCTGAAAGATGAGGAGAAGAATCTCCGCATTAACTTTGACGTCCGTTATTGACGGGAGGGCATGACTTATGGAGCTAATCCTCCAACAGGCGCTACCGCATCAGCAAAAAGCGGTCGATGCTATCTGTGCTGCACTGGACGGCGTACAGATTACCGCGCCCACACAGTTTTATGAAAATCCGCATATCATGCTTACTGATCCTCGCCTTGCCGAAAATGTGCGGGAATTACAAAATGCCGTTCCTCCGGAGTATCGCAGCAATACGCCTATCGGCAATTGCCTAAATCTCGATATTAAAATGGAGACGGGCACTGGAAAAACATATGTATACACCAAGGTCATGTTTGAACTGCACAAACGGTATGGAATTAATAAATTCATCATCGCTGTGCCGTCGCTTGCCATCAAAGCGGGAACCGCGCAATTTTTGCGGGATGAATATGCCCGCCGCCATTTTGCGGACGGCTGTGGGTATGGCACAGAGATCGAAGTTGGTATTCTGGAAGCACCTAAGAATAAGAAAAAGGGACGCAGCTATTTTCCAAGTGTAGTCAGTGATTTTGTTAAAGGTTCCTGCCAGGATACGAAAAAAATCCATGTGTTGCTTATGAATATGCAGTTGCTTGTCGTAAGAGCAAACGGAATGCTTAGCCGCGACGATTACGATTACGGAGCGGAAGGGTTCTATCGGCCGTTAGACGCTATTCGCGCAACAAGGCCTGTAGTCATCATAGACGAGCCGCATCGTTTTTCCCGCGATCAAAAAGCATTTAAAGTCATTACCGATGAGATATGCCCGCAAAGCATTATCCGCTTTGGTGCAACTTTTCCGGAAACCACTTCCGGGCGCGGAAAAAACAAAGTCACAGTAAAAGATTATCAAAATCTGCTTTATGATCTCAATGCTTGCGCATCATTCAACCAAAATCTGATCAAGGGCGTTGCAAAGGAACACTTTGAACCGGTTTCTAAGCGCGAAGAAAAGGTGAAAATTACATCTATTGCAAGCAAAGACGCTGTTACGTTCCAATATAAAAAACGTGATGAAGCTACAAAGTCATATACGCTCAAGACCAGTGACTCACTGTCCATAATAAGCGATGCGTTTGAGGGAATAACGGTTTACGCGATAGGTAACACAAAGGTAGAATTTTCAAACGGTGTCATAAAATCAGTCGGCGAGGAACTGGATGTAGACATTTACATGACTTCCTATCAAGAGCAGATGATACGTCTGGCACTTGAGCGCCATTTTGAAACGGAGCGTGAAAATTTCTGTGGACGCACCTTCAAGATAAAAACGCTGGCTCTTTTCTTTATAGACGATATATCATCCTATCGCCCGGGTACAGACGGTAAAGAGCCATACCTTCGCTTGGCCTTTGAACGCCTATTGAAAGAGCGCATTGAAGCCGTACTTGCCACACTCGATGATCATGATGCCGAATATCGAGCGTATTTGGAAGCGAGCCTCGCCGACATCTCCGCTTGCCACGCCGGATACTTTTCTCAGGACAACAGCGATTCCGATGAAGATGTTGCCAAAGAGGTCGACGAGATTCTAAACGGGAAAAAACAGCTTTTGTCTTTTAAGAATACAGACGGAAGCTATAATACGCTTCGATTTTTGTTCTCAAAATGGACATTAAAAGAGGGCTGGGATAATCCCAATGTATTTACGATAGCCAAACTCCGCTCCAGCGGCAGCGAGAATAGCAAACTGCAGGAGGTCGGACGTGGACTGCGCCTGCCTGTGGACGAAAACGGAAATCGCATATCTAATGAAGAATTCCAGCTTAATTATATTGTAGACTTCACTGAGGCCGACTTCGCACAGCGGCTTGTCAATCAGATAAATGGGGAGATTCCGCAAGCAATCACCATCAGCGAAGAAAAACTTCAACAGGTGGCAAAAAAGCTTGGGGTTTCTTCAGACAATTTATTTGATGCTTTGTATGCAGAAAAGCATTATATCGACAGGCATTATAATATCAAGCCGGAAACACGAGATGCGTTTCTTGCAGAATATCCTGACTTCTTTGCAGGACTTTCCACAGGCAAGGTCAAAGACCGCAACAAGGACAAGCCGCGTCCCATCAAAATTCGCAAAGCCGCATATAGTGAAATCAAGGAACTGTGGGAGAAAATTAACCAGCGCTATCTTTTGTTTTACGATGCAGACATAAACGAGGATATGAATGCTGTCATCCTCTCTATTCTTGAGCAGCCGGGAACGTTTACCGATATGGTTATACGCAGTGCAAGAGAACTCGTTAAGAGCGACGGAGATCAGATGGAAGCGGTAACGAGTACAGGAGTCCAATATACCGTGACCCGACCTATCCCATATGGCTTATTTCTTAAGCGCATTTCACAGAATACAAATGTTCCAGTAACTACGTTTCATAACGCCTTGTGTGAATATGTAAAAAGGCACGGACATATAGAACAAAAATTTTTTAATGATAATTCTGCAATTGAGTTCTGTTCAAGATTCCGAGATTGGAAAACCAAGCATTTACAAGGGCGATTCCACTATGCAAAGAGCAGAACTCCATGCGGTGCAACAGCGCTGACTTATGCTGATGGGACGCCGCGTACTGATATTGCACAGGGGCGTATTGGAACAAAAATAATTCCCGGTACACCAAGCGCAAAATATTTGTATGATGTCTATGCATATGATTCACCATTAGAAAAAGACAATATTACAGCAAATATTGAAGAAGTAGTCGTATTCGGAAAAATACCGCGTAGCAGTATTGCTATACCAACGATTACAGGTGAGATGTATAGTCCGGACTTCATGTATATCGTAAAACGTAAATCCGGCGAAAAAGAGCTCAATATTGTAGTTGAGACAAAGGATGTTGAGGGGAAGTCTTCCTTGCGTCCCATAGAAAATGCAAAAATTGAGTGTGCAAGGGTGTTCTTTGACATGCTATCAAGGGATGGATACACAGTATACTTCAGAGATCAATTGAACAATAAACAGATGGCGCAGATTATTAATGAAGTACTGACTTAATGTCAGGTACCCAGAGAATCTTTTTTATAGCTATTTTCTGAAACATATGCTTTTGTGTCTTGCTACAAGGAAGCGAGACACATGGACAGAGCCCTGAAAGTACTGTACGGCAAGCCTTTACACGCGGCCGAAGATGGCAGAATTGAAGCGAGCTGTGGAAGCAAATCGGACATTGCTGCGAGACAAGCTACCGTGGCAGAACGAAAGATCGTGCTGCGGATCGTAGATGATCTAAACATGATGGCGACCGATTTTTCTCTTGACAGCTTCATCTGCGGCTTCAAACTGTTATGCCAGATGGCAAACAAATTGAACAACACGTTAACAGGCGTTCAACGCCGGCGAAGCAAGCCGGGTTGAGCGCCTGTTCTGTATTGCGTAATAAAAACAGATTATAAAAAATGTGTGCACAGCCGACTTGATGACTCGCATACAACTTTGTCCGGCTTCCTCCGGCCACTCCTGTTTTTGAATCAATTTGGAATAGCGTCATACGTCTTGCATTCACTTGAACAGAAGTAATTGGCTCGGATCAACATCCAGAGCCTTCGCAATCTTGTAGATAGCAATGATGGACATGCCATAGGAAGATGTACTTTCAATATGACTGATCGTGGTATAGCTTAAATCAGCTTTTTCAGCAAGTTCATTTTGGCTGAGGCCCCGCTGCTTTCTGAAAAATTGAATTTTGAAACCGATATTTTTAAGAAATTGCTTTTCTTCCTCTGTGTATGATTTGCTGTTAATTGGGGGCACAGCAATCCCTCCAATCAGATAAAATCTTCTCTTATATTTTATCCAATAGAGAGTTGCAATCATACGCAGTATAGAGGTATAATATTGTAGTAATACTGCAAGTTACGACAAATAATAATGAAAACAGGAGTACATCATGGCAGATCGTGAAATCCGGACAGAGCAGCAAGTGAAAGACAAGATAAAGGCTTTCAATAAGCAGAGGGCCGGATTGCTCTTTGCTTTTATCATATTTATTGGCATATTGATTTTTTCCCCAGCGGCTGAGGCGGAAGCGCTGCCTGTCTGCCTGACCGTGTTCTGCTCCGCCATTTTTTTACTATGCGGCGCGGCTTTCGTGATCTCATTCCGGGACTTGTTATTATTGCTCATCGTGACAACAGGCATCCCGGCGGTCTTGCTTGGCTTGGGCCAAATACGCTTTGAACTGTTTTTAATTCTTCTGCTGACCAATGTCGGGACAGTTTTCACCGCCAGCATAACCGGTAAGGCCGTCACCCGTTCCTTTACGAACGAAATTGAGGAGATAAACCGTCTGAAAACGGAGGCAACAACGGATGCCTTAACGCACCTGCTAAACCGCAACGGTTTGGAGCAGGCGGCAGGAACCGCCTGGGCTCTTTGCAAGCGGGATAAGAAGAAAGTTGGCGTCATCCTTGCGGATATTGATTATTTCAAAAGCTACAATGACACCTTTGGGCACCCGGAGGGTGACAACATCTTAAGGCAGGTGGCGGACAGCGTAAAAAGCTGCTTCAGGAGGGAAACGGACATTATAAGCAGAATCGGCGGAGATGAGTTCTTAATTTTCCTTTCGGAAGTAAACGATGATCGTATTTTGGAAATGGCACAATCCCTTTCCTCATCCATTATCAATTTGAAAGTCACAACAGCCTCGGAAAACAATCCAGGCGATTTTTTATCTGTCAGCATAGGCGTTGCGACGAGTACACCACAACCGGACGATTTGCTGGTCGATCTTTATAAAGCCGTGGATAAAGCGCTGTACCGTGCCAAGAGAGCCGGAAGAAACTGCATTTCTTTTCACGATAAACTGATACAAATCGGGGTGCCTGTGGAGACATCATTTCCTGTAGGCGTATTATCGGCAAGCACGACCAGCGGGGATGCTGAAAACTGATAGGCTGCCGGAGCCGCGGCCTTCATTACGCGCAAAGATGTCTGATAAAACGGCTATGCCAAATAAATTATAGTGAGGTTGGAAGCGTGGGTAAGAAAAAGAGCGGAAGCAAAACAGCAAAGCGGATCGTAGCGGAAAACGCCATCAGGAAAATCGCCGAGCGTGACGGTGTTTCAACGGAATATGTAAGAAAGCAGATGCAAATTGCCATGCTGAATGGCTTATGCAGCACCGATCCGAAGGTCAAGGCGTTTTGGGACGCTGTCCCATGCGAAAAAGATATACCCACGCCTGAAGAACTGATTCTATATATTTCCGAGATGGTAAGACGCAAGAAAATAATCTGATTTGACCTGCTCGTATGCCTGACAATCCACCCAGCTTTTTTCCTCTGCCTTATGAGAGCGACTATATAAGAGAAAAGAGCAGTTACCATATCACATAGGACTTAAGTGGCAAATAGGGCCTGATTTCTCAAGCGGTTACAACTGGCCGCCGATCCGGATTATCCGCTGACCGTTGACATGCTCCTGCAGACGGTGGGAAATGGAGAGCACTGTCCGGCCCTCGGCGGCGCGCTCCAGCGCATCCAGCACGCGCTGTTCCGTATCGCTGTCGAGATTTGCTGTGATCTCATCCAGCAGCAGAATCTCCGGCGAGGCCGCAATGGCCCGCGCGATAGAGAGAAGCTGGAACTGCCCCTGCGAAAAGGCAGCTTCCGAAGCGGGCGTATCGTATCCGTCCGGGAGGGCAAGGATACTTTCATGCAGTCCCACCAGTTTGGCCGCATTTTCAACCTGCTTTCGAGCAACGGCTGGGTCAAACAGCGAAATCTGCTCCGCAACCGTGCCCTCTACCAGATGGAAGGACTGCTCCACATAGCCGATTAGACGACGCTTTTTTTCGTCCGGAATGCCGGAAGCCCCCGATCCTTTAATAAGCACCCGCCCTTCAAGCGGCCGGTACAGCCCCAGCAGCAGACGGAAGACGGTGCTCTTGCCCGCGCCTGTCCTGCCGACAAACGTAACCGCTTCTCCTTTGCTTACTGTGAAGCTCAGATTTTGCAGCACATCGCTGTCCTCGCCATACCCGAAACGAACATGGTCGAAGCGGACGATGGGGACCGCGTCTGAGCTTTTTCCTGCGTTGGAATCGTCCGGCATCTCCCGCTCCGGCTCGGCCAGAAACTCGTCGATCCGTTTCACTCCGGCCACGGCGGACTGGATGTTCTGAATTTCCATGCCGAGGCTTTCGAGCGGTGCAAACACCTGGCCTACATAGGCAATCACAGCTACCGCCGTGCCCACGCTGATGCCGAAGAACTCTCGGATTCCCCCTCCCATAGAGGCGCAAACCATCATTACGGCAATGACGCAGGAGCTGACAAAAATGACGATAGGCGAATAGATGGAATCATAGAGATTGGATTTGTCCGTTGCGCGGTAGCTCTCGC
>ENA-UOOK01006239-UOOK01006239.1-fermentation-metagenome-genome-assembly--contig:-NODE-6239-length-11518-cov-33.176481_pt1 | contig 11518 bp, 9 predicted proteins | sample MGYA00245777_ERZ724023 | MGnify/ENA primary metagenome ERZ724023 (study PRJEB28704, sample SAMN03018312) | fermentation metagenome | biome: anthropogenic terrestrial biome; feature: soil; material... | reverse complement strand
CCCGCATAGCAGGTGGTTTCTTGTTTCGCTCCGCTCAACAGGCTAAAGCCCATAACTAAAAATCTGGTGTCAAAAAATTTGACACCAGACAATAAATACCGATCAAGGTGCTATTTAAGAATGATTTCTAGTTCCAATTTATTCTTATTGAGCTAATATCTACTCCCTGTCCATTAGCGCCTTTAGGATTACTTGCAAAATCACTTAGACCCCAAACACTTACACCAGTAGCACCTGTTCCGCACTCTGCTTCGGTACGTAACGTTGCTCTAACTAAATAATTTCTGCCACCTTGTAGCGTACATGTCATTTTTTGTGAAGAGCCTAAAGTTCCATAAAAATCATGAGGCATAGCCGTGATTTCAATACCTCTTTCAAAAATTTTCTGTTGCTTCACTAAAGTAAAGCCTCCACCAGTTACATCATAGACCTGTAAATAAAGTGAACCGAAAGCACTAGTATAAATTAGCGGTATAATACCGATTTCCACTGCTTGTAACACCCCTTCATATCTGCCATTGATAATGATATCGCAACTACGGGACCCGCTACCCGAGACAGTAAGATATTCCCCTATCCAACCCCAGGCATAACCGTTTCCTGAATTAAAGGGCGCATACTCGGAACGGCAGTCTAACCAATTTCCGCCTTGAGCTGCGTCTGTTCTTGCCGGAATATCAGAAGTATATACTTGACCGGCTGTAGGATAAACAGTTTTATTAGTACCAATTTGTATACCAGTAGACATAATAGAGCTCTGCGGTAAATGTTCTAGTGATTCAATTTCTCCCATACTTTGCTCTAAAGAATCAAATAAAGCTCTCTTTTTCTCTATTTCTTCTTCAGACATAACGCCAGTAGACTGCTCAATATCAGTAGCGGAAGAATATGCATTAGTGGGAATTGTTAACATTAACATCAATGATATGATAAAAATAGGAAAGATTTTTCTTTTCATCTTCTACACCCTCCTTTTTTAAAACAGCAAAATTAATAACCTACCCTCCTTTATGATTTTTTTAAAGACAGAATAAAGAAGTAGCAGCATGCCGCTAAAATGAATAATAAAACCTTTATCATATTGGAAAAGTTGTGAGGAAAAAAAGGGGGAAACAGTAAAATAAATGCCAAGAATACAATAGCCATCAAATATATCGGTACCATGGCGGTTTCTATTTGCCATTTCCCCATACTTTTTGCTTGTTTTGATAAGTGAGCATAGGCATGATATAGGAATAAAATAGCAATCACATACAAGCGGCCGGTGAAAACAAAAGAAACGTAAAGTAAAAATATAGCTATAATAGCTAACGGTATAGGCATACCAAAGCTCCTCTCCGTCTTCAAGGAAATAATAACATAAATGGGAAATAAAAGATAGAGGTAATCAGGGGACGTCAGAGCATGTGTCCCTTCTTATCAGGCTGTCTGCAGAATAGTGCCGTAATCGCCGCATGTTACATAGGAGCCGCCATATGCTACTCCATACAAATCATTCTGGGTATCTGAGTATTCGGGAATCCAATTTTGACCATCAGGAGAGGTCAGTATAGTTCCGTTTTTCCCTACCGCCAGAAAATCAGCTTCCGCAAAAATTACGGACTGCAGTCCGTAAGGTAAAGATAAGGAAACATCATTCCAGGTCCTGCCGTCGTCAGAATTCAAAATCAGGCCCAGGCTGCCAACAGCAACAAAAAGGCCCTGACCATAGCTGATGCTTTGAATACTGTTGGCCGGAACCACAGTCGCCTGTTGGGTCCATTCCATCCCATCCGGGGAAATCAGTATAGTACCTGAATTTCCAGCTGCCACAAAAAGTCCGTTCCCGAAGGTGACAGCGAAAAGGTCGCTTACTGTGGGAGTATTGACCGCTCGCCATTCAACCCCGTTGGCAGAAGTAATAATCAAACCTTTTTCACCGGCTACAACAAAAATACCCTGGGCATAAGTGACCGCAGATAACCGGTTGGTGAATGGAAGTTCTGTTTGCGTCCATTCGCTTCCATCCCTAGAACTCAGAAGAGTGCCTTGATTACCTACGGCAATAAACCGGTCAGCAGTATATTGTACTCCCAACAAGGTCTGGTCAATTCCAGATGCCTGGCTTTTCCAGGTAGTGCCGTTAGAGGAACTGAAGATACCGCCTTCGCTCCCGACGCATACAAAAATGCCATTGCCATAGCCAACCGCCCTCAAATCAGGGTAATTTCCCGAGGTTTGCAGCGTCCAGGCTTCCCCATCGTCAGAGGTCAAAATGACCCCGCCTTTACCTACCGCTACCAATAATTGATCACTGGCTCCCAATGCCAATACATTCCGCAAATCAGCGTCAGGTCCTCCGGCCCAATTGATTCCGTCCGTTGATGTTATATACACTCCCGGTTTAAGGGTACCGTGTCCTATAGCCACGAATTTACCCGAGCTAAAAGTAACAGCCTCAAGGGTAGCACCGGTAGGGTCTTCCCGGTTGGTCCACTTCTTACCATCCGCGGATGTAACAATAGTTCCATTGCTGCCGACAGCGACAAAAAGTCCGGCTCCATAAGCAATGGCATTGAGCTGGCTGGAGCTCGGAACCCCCTGCCTAATCCATTCCAGGCCATCATTAGAGGTAAATACACTATTATCGCTGGCCAGGGCAACAAAAATTCCGTTGCCATAAGTTACCGCACTCAGCCAGTATGACCCCACCGATAGGCGGGCCCAGTTTACTCCATCAGATGAATGCAGCACGGTTCCGCTCTGACCAACTGCTACAAAATTCCCATCCCCGAAAGTAATGGCATCAATCCAGGCTGAAGTGCCCGCCTGATTTTCCTCCCAGACCTCGCCATCAGTCGAGGTTATAATGGTGCCCTCGGCCCCCACCGCTACAAAAAGCCCGCTTCCAAAGCAAACGCCAGTAAGGTAACTGGTGGTGTAAGTCGCAGCTCTTTCCCAGCCGCTTCCATTCCTGGAGTTCATAACTGTCCCAAACTGCCCCACCGCCACAAAAAGCTCGTCACCATAAGCTACAGAGCGTAAAGTATTACCCTGCGGTAAAGGATTCCTCCAACGCCATTCATTTTTGGTTTCCACATATTACACCACTCTTCACAGGTTAGGTTTATAAGTATAATATGCATAATTGGCCTAACTGTTCTTAAGGCTATGAGTTGAGCAGCTGTTTTTATGAACATCCCCGCTGCATTCGATTCTGCCACTTGCCGGTTTCAATTCCTCATAGGTACGCTAAAAACGTGAATTTACTGTAACTGCGAAAGTTGGCCTTCTTAGGTTTCAATTCCTCATAGGTACGCTAAAAACCACTTAATTTGCGAAAGCCCAGAAGTAGCCGAAAAAAGTTTCAATTCCTCATAGGTACGCTAAAAACCGTATGGCATTCGCGTACCGACGGGCACCTGGCGATATGTTTCAATTCCTCATAGGTACGCTAAAAACGAAGAACAGGCATTGCATGGGTATTCCCTGGAGGCGGTTTCAATTCCTCATAGGTACGCTAAAAACACAACCAAAAACCTTCAACGGTTCGATAATAAAGGGTTTCAATTCCTCATAGGTACGCTAAAAACATAAACCGCAAGCACGGTTTGCTTATGCCTTTTGAGAGTTTCAATTCCTCATAGGTACGCTAAAAACTAAAAGAGATTTTTGTTGGCAGAAGCAGCTCGACGGTGTTTCAATTCCTCATAGGTACGCTAAAAACTCAATCATTTTTTAGCCGGTAAACCGTTGACTGCACGTTTCAATTCCTCATAGGTACGCTAAAAACTCGAGGATGCAGCTGCATTCTTAGAGGCCATAAAGGAGTTTCAATTCCTCATAGGTACGCTAAAAACTGCCCAGGAAATAAGGTTCATGCCAAGTATGTAACGTTTCAATTCCTCATAGGTACGCTAAAAACGGGAGGAGCCCGTTAACCGAGAAGCAGACTATGCGGGGTTTCAATTCCTCATAGGTACGCTAAAAACGAACACGTAAATATGCCAGCCGAGGAAATAACTACGTTTCAATTCCTCATAGGTACGCTAAAAACTGCAGGGGTTACATGAATGTACAAAGCAAGGGTTGTAGTTTCAATTCCTCATAGGTACGCTAAAAACCCGTCGGATGACGAATATACTTGGATCGGGTATGAACCTGTCCTTCTTACTTTAACTATATTCTTTTTTAAAGCTATTGGGAATATCGGAATTTCTGTTGTCGTCGCCACCCGGGGTTTTAAACTCTATTGCCGGTCGACGACAAAAATTTTTACCACTCTTATTAGGATATTTTTAGTGGTTTCATGTCTTTCCCGGTTCTACCGCCTCCCAGCAGCCAAATCCCTGCGAGTTCTTGCTTCCTAATCCCGTATCATAAGCAACCTGAATAAGTTCCGGATTGCCTTTCAGCCAATAAATTCCCGCGTAAGCTTTTATATAAGTACCTTTATAATTGATGATACGGGAGAATTTGCGTTCCTGCATGCCGTTGGGGATTATTGTGAATTCCTGATTTGCCGGGCGTTCCCCGTATAGGACCTCATACTTACGCAGCAGATTTTCCCCTGCTATTTCTGTAAATTTTTTATCCCAGGGTGAATAATACTCGGTTTTTTTGCTCTCTTCATTGATAATCGTTGAATAGGCCACCATGGGAGAAAGCATTTTGATCTGGATTTTATCCGCGGGCAAAATTTTTTTATGAACGCTGATGCTGCTCACTTCGGCCTTTTGTTTTCCCATAGTGTTGAAATCTGATTTTATGAGGGTTTCCGCCAGGTCGGTTATGAATTGCTCCACAGCCGATGAGACTACCAGTTTAAAAGGAGGAAAAAAGCCGATCTCATTATCTTGCGGGTACATTTTAAATTGCCCCAACAGTCTGGAATAAGTGAATAATTTAAATTTTCGGTTTTTTACCTGATAACCTTGCTGGTGCAAAAATTTGCGATAATTTTTATCACTCAGGTTTTTGTAGAGAAATCCCTGCAGAATATGGTTGTAATGGATTGGGAGTCTAATTTCACCATCCGATAAGAATTCAATGGTTATTCTCATGCTACACACTTCCATGCATTTTCTTTATTGGTATGATTCTGCATAATTCCATCAAATTCCTTGGTGTTTTTTATTTATTGCTGCATATTTTTAGGTTGAGCCTTTATAGTAAGCCGATTTCAGGCGGCCACATTGCGGGGTGAATTGTATATCTCCATAAATCTCCTTTCTTAATAATTTACTTAATTTAGCATAGCAGGCATAATTCTAGGACATCTTTCATAATTTGCAGAAGAGGGAGGTGTTTATTGGATATGAAGCTGCCAATCGAACTAAAAGGACTGGGCAAAGGGTTGCTGGTATCGCTGGTTCTTTGCCTGCTGTCGGCTCCAGTTATTTATTTTTCCGGCTTAAAGGAAACCATTATGCCCGCCCTGGGTAATTTGATTCTGGCCGTAGGGGTATTCTGGTGTGGATGCTATGTCAGCAAATCTTATGGTAGTAAAGGGCTGCTGCGTGGAATGACTATGGGATTAACCTTCTTTATTTTAACGCTTATTGCCACCTTCGCCTTCAACTCTGCCCTGGTAGGCTTTAAAACCTTCCTCTATAATTTGGCACTATGCTTGGCCGCAGGCGGATTGGGAGGTATACTGGGAATCGGTCTCAGTGATAAGGCCATTTAACAGTAACTTTAGTTCAATACCAGGCCGGGAAAGCACAACTTCCCCGGCTTGTTTGCATTCATATTTACTTACAAAACAAACTCAGACACCATAATGCCAAGCCACCAAGTAGAAACAAACAACCTAGTATAAAGCGCAGATTGGGCATGGCATAACCTCCTGCTGGATAACCCAGCCATCCATTCCGGAGGGGTTACTGTAATCGGCTTGCTGACTTCTCTCCCCTACAACTACTTTATAATCTTTGCTAAGATATTTCTCAAAAAACCAGGGATTCTGAAATAATAAACCCGCATCAGTATTGCCCCCTTCGTAGGTAATTAGATTTCTCTGTATATTATGAAGGGGATTGAAAAAAGGTTACACTGTATAGGCAGTATTAACAAAAAGATCGGCTTATCCTGGATCCGGCAGGGCAGAAAGAAGTTCAGCAATCCGGGAATTTCTCCGGCAGAGCGTGTCAATGACCGGGGAGATGCTTTATATAAGCGGGCAATTGCTTCCTGGTAAGCAAATTAGTGTTTTTAATCGGTATACTATTTTTAAACACCTTGCCGTAAGCCTTCTTCTCCAGGCGGGAATCAAGCACCACCACCAGGCCCCGATCTTCTTCGCTGCGAATCAGTCTGCCGGTCCCCTGCTTAAAACGTACGGCAGCATCTGGCAACATAAAATACTGGAAGCTGTTTTTGTTTTCCAAACGGCAGGAACGATCGGCAGCAGTACAATACGGATCTGAAGGAGGCCGGAAAGGCAGCCTGACGATGACCACACATTTGAGTACTTCTCCTTTTAAGTCAATCCCTTCCCAAAAGGTCTCTACCCCCATAAGTACAGCATTGGGGCTATGTATGAATTCATCTATCAGGTGATTGAACTCACCGTCCTCATACTGCACCAGAAGTTTGACCCCATTCAGGTCACAGTCAGGCCGCAGCAAAGCGGTTATTGCCTTGAGCTGGCTTCGAGCTGTAAATAAAACCAGCATCTGCCCCCCCATAGCTATAATCAGGCTTTCCAGAACCCCGGCTACGGTTTCAGCAAACCCTGGTTCTGAGGGTTCAGGGATATCATTTATAATGAGCAAACGGGCTTGTTTTTCATAATCAAACGGCGACTGCTGCAGCAGAGTGTTAATCCGGTCATCAGCCATCAGGGGAGTCAGCCCGGTTCGGGTCAGGAAATAATCGAAACGTTCTTCAATAGCCAGGGTTGCCGATACCATAACCAGGCTCTCCAGTTTATGATAAAGCCGCTCGTTAAGGATGCTGCCGGCATCCAGTGATGAGGATGCCATTGCTACCGCCCGGCCTTTTTCATATTCCAGCCAGGTGATTTTATCTTCCTGCTCCAGATTTTCTTCCATGATTACGGCCGCAGTGCCGGCATATTCAGAGATAGTCTGCATAAGCATTTCCAATTCATTGTTTTCTTCGGGTTCTTGTATTTCCTCTTTGATCGCAGTGAGTTTTGCGTATAGCAGTTTAGTGCTCTCCTGCCATTCCCGGTGCAGGTCGACGGCCTGATTCAGCCATTCGGTGTCATGATCCTGCCACTGAATCACCCGGGCATAGTTGTAGTCCTGGGCCACCGTGCCCCGGCTTAAAGCCGCAAATAAATCCTTGAGGATCACAAGGCCGCGGCCCAGTATAGCGGCGGTTTCAGCGCAAAGCGCTTGTAAATGCGGGTATTTTCCCTTTAATAATTGTAAATAGCCCCGCTCATAACCTTTCTCCCGAACATGTAAAAGCTGCATGGTTTCGCTTATTTCCGGGAAGGAAAAACGCAGGGAGAGATGATCAAAAGCCAAACGTTCGAAAGTATGCGCTTCATCCACTATTAAATAGCTATAGCAAGGTAAAATGCTGTTTTCCACCAGCATGTCGGAAAGCAGCAGAGCATGATTGGTAATGATTAAATCGGCCTTTTCCAGACTTTTCAGCATCTTCAAGCGGAAACATCTATCATGGTAAGGACAATTATCCCGCAAACAGGATTTACGGTCGGCTGCAACTATTCCCCATTTGCTCATCAACGAGCTATCCAAATCCAGTTCTTTGCGGTCACCGCTCCTGGTAGCCTCGGCCCAGCGCAAAATGGCCTCAATAAAGCGTTCCTCTCCCGGTTCAAACTTTCTCCTGCCGGCCAGGATGCGCATGTATTTGTTCCAGCAAAGATAATTTTCCCGGCCCTTGGCTTCAACTGCAATAAATTCGCAGTCAAGTACCTTTTTTATATCCGGCAGATCTTTTTCGGTCAACTGCTGCTGCAGAGCCCGGGTACGGGTGGATATAACCACCTTTTCCTTCTTTTCCAGCGCCCATAGAACCGCCGGGACCAAATAGGCATAGGTCTTGCCTACCCCGGTGCCGGCTTCGGAAACCAGGAATTCTTGATTCAAAAAGTTGGCGGCGATACTCTCCGCCAATCGAACTTGTTCCTCACGGTACCTGTATCCGGGAATCATTTGGGCCATCCGGCCGCGAGGAGCAAAATACTCTGCTATCCGCCCGGGGCTGAAGCTCTCCATACGACTATCATCCTCATTACTCCATAATGGCATAATCCAAGTATATTATATACTTAACCCGGTTCATAAAAAAAGCTGCCCTTTGGCAGCCGGGCAGATTCTATCTATGACAAATCAATTTTGGTAACCAGATTCTTTTTGCCCTCTTTGGCTATCCGGTAAACTCCTTCCACCGCCACCCGGTTTTCCACCAGGTCTTGAAAATAGCGATTCAAGTTGTCCGGACTAAGCTTTACTGACAAACCGCAACTGGTGGAAATCTCCCTTAAAGTAGGAATAACCAGGAAATCAGCGTTCCGATTTTTTAAAACTTTTTCTGCCTTCAACGCATGAGCAGTAGCGGCAAAGGTAAAAACGCAATAGTTGTCACTATGAAAAAGTTCTGTTGCCAATGATTTCAACTCCCCGACGGTTCAATTACGTCTGATCTTACCCAATTAATCGTAATATATTATATCATAAGGGGGCACTTGATTATCTATAATATTTTGTTATACTTTCATCATGACTTGTCTCTCCATTTGGTTTAATATTTTTGCGACAGGACTGTAAAACTGACCTTATTGCTGATAAAATATTTAAATATATATTAAATTGTGAAGGTATCTGGAGGTTGGAACCGTGCATAAAAAATTATTTATTCCCGGACCGGTAGAGGTGAGAGCGGAGGTCCTTGAGAAAATGGCCACTGCTATGATTGGTCACCGCAGTAAAGATGCTTCCGAATTACAAAAAGGGATCAGTCGCAAACTGCAGCAATTATTCTATACCCAGGAAGCTATTCTGCTCTCCACCAGTTCCGGCAGCGGGCTCATGGAGGGTGCTGTCCGTTCCTGTACCCTGAAACGGGCGGCAGTATTTTCCGTAGGCGCATTTGGGGCAAGATGGTATGAGATGGCTGTCAGCAATAATGTTCCCGCCGACCTGTTCGAGTCGGAATGGGGCTGTGCCACTACTCCGGAAATGATAGAGGAAGCCCTTTCTACCGGCAAATATGATTTAATAACCATAACTCATAACGAAACTTCCACTGGACTCATGAATCCGCTGGAGACCATCGCCGAAGTAGTTAAAAATTATCCTGACGTGGTATTTTGCGTAGATGCTGTCAGTTCCGCCGGTGGTTCCAAAATTGAAACCGCCCGTCTGGGAATAGATATATGTATCACCTCTACTCAGAAGGCCCTGGGTCTGCCTCCGGGAATGTCCGTCTGCACTTTCTCCCGGAAAGCTATCGAACGCGCCCGGCTGGTTCCTTGCCGGGGATATTATCTGGATTTATTGTCACTTTATGATTACATCCAGAAGAAAGATTATCAGTATCCATCCACCCCTTCGCTGTCCCATATGTTTGCCCTGGACTATCAGTTGGATTGCATTTTGGCCGAGGGTCTGGAACAGCGTTTTGCCCGCCATCTGGAAATGGCGCAATATGTAAGGGAATGGGCGCGAAAGTATTTTGAGCTGTTTGCCGATGAACGCTATCTGTCCAATACCCTGACCACAATCAGGAATTCCCGCAGCATAGACGTAGCTGCCTTGAACCGGGAACTGGGACTCAGAGGATATCAGATATCCAATGGTTATGGTAAACTCAAGGACAAAACTTTCCGCATCGCCCATATGGCAGATTGCACTCTGGATGAGGTCAAAGACCTTATCGCTAATATCAATGATATACTCAATCTATAATTTTAAATGGAGGATGCTATGGCAATAATCAGGCCTTTTAAGGCGGTCCGGCCCCTACCGGCTCTGGCGGCAAAAGTTGCCGCCCTTCCCTATGATGTTATGGATAGTAATGAAGCCCGGGAAATGGTCAAGGGCAATCCTTATTCTTTTCTGCATGTGGATAAAGCGGAAATAGATCTGGAGCCTAGTATAAATCTATATGACCAGCAGGTTTACGATAAGGCGAGTGAAAATCTACAGCAGATGACGGCAAAAGGGATATTGCAGGAGGAATTACGGCCCAATCTCTATATCTATCGCCAGATTATGAATGGGCGCTCCCAGACGGGCCTGGTAGCCTGCGCTGCCATTGACGATTATCTTAATAACGTAATCAAAAAGCATGAACTCACCCGTAAGGACAAAGAACAGGACCGCACCCGTCACGTGGACTACTGCAACGCCCAGACCGGACCTATTTTTCTGACTTATCGGGCTCAAGGGGAGATCAGCCGATTAGTCGCCGCCTGGACGGAAAAACCGCCCCTCTATGATCTGGTCTCTGAAGACGGCGTATCTCATATTATCTGGAGTATTGACGACGACCGTACTATTCAGGCATTAGCAGATCAGTTCCAGAAAGTGGACTATCTTTATATTGCCGACGGCCACCATCGCTGCGCATCCGCTGTTAATGTGGGCCAGATGCGGCGGCAGCAAAATCCCGGATTTACCGGAGATGAGGAATACAATTATTTCCTGGCCGTTATCTTTCCGGATGAAGAGCTGCAGATCATGGACTACAATCGGGTGGTAAAAGATCTTAACGGACTAACCTCACCGGAATTCCTTCAGCGGCTTAAGGAGAAATTTTCCCTCAGTCCGCACCAGGCGGCGGAGCCCTATCGTCCGAAGCATACCCATTGCTTCGGCATGTACCTGGACGGTCAATGGTACCGCCTGCAAGCCCGACCCGGCAGTTTTAACGCGGATGACCCGGTAGCCAGTCTGGATGTGTCCATCCTGCAGGAAAATATCCTTGCTCCCCTGCTGGGCATTACCGATCCCCGGACTGACAAACGGATTGATTTTGTTGGAGGCATCCGCGGACTCAAGGAACTGGAAAAGCGGGTTCACACCGATATGAGGGTAGCCTTCTCCTTGTATCCTACCCGGATTCAGGAACTTATGGCCATAGCCGATGCCGGTCAGCTTATGCCCCCCAAATCGACCTGGTTTGAACCCAAACTGCGCAGCGGCTTTTTTATTCACCGGCTCTAAACTCTGTTTCCAAAGGCTCCCGCCCATAAAGGCGCGGTTTAATAGGAAGACTTATTGAACCATACCCCAAACCGATACGAAAATGACGCAAGTGAGGAACTTCGCTCGAAGTGCCTCACTTGCGCTCCAATATATTCACCTTATTTTCAGCTTACTTCCTCAGCCGGCTGAACAGCACCGGCGCCATTTTCGCGCGGCGTGTTGCCCGTGAAAGCGATTATAGTCAATGCCATGCCAGGTTCACACGCTGATGGTCACGTTGGTAAAAACTTTGTTTTCCATATCATAGGCTTGAGCCTGGTCGAGAAGCTCTCCCGTGGTGTTATACAGGAGCTGCGCCGCCTCCGCCCGGGACAGGTTGGAACCCG
>ENA-UOOK01006238-UOOK01006238.1-fermentation-metagenome-genome-assembly--contig:-NODE-6238-length-11521-cov-28.635967_pt1 | contig 11521 bp, 11 predicted proteins | sample MGYA00245777_ERZ724023 | MGnify/ENA primary metagenome ERZ724023 (study PRJEB28704, sample SAMN03018312) | fermentation metagenome | biome: anthropogenic terrestrial biome; feature: soil... | reverse complement strand
AACATCTACTTGCTCACTCTATGTTCATTCCATATATTTTTCTTATCTCCGCTGTAATTGTTCATTAATGATTTTAAATTACGAATTGCAGTTTAATACTATTTGGTATGAGCTTCCTCAGTATCTGAAGATTCACTGCTATTTTCATTTACTGTTGTGTTATGTACTTCCATGCAGCAATTTCCTCTAAATATTGCTCCGTCCCCTATGGAAATACTTGAAACATCTACATCTCCAATTAATTTGCCGCCTGCTGAAATTTCGAGCAGCCCTGAACATTTTATGCAGCCCTCAACTATTCCTGATACTGATACATTTTCTGCAAAAATATCTCCTTTAACATAGCCTTTTTCTCCTACTGATACAGAAGATTTGCAGTTAATATCACCAATAAGCTTTCCATCAATTCTAATTGAATTTTCTAAAGAAATGTTTCCTTCTATTGAAGCTGACGAACCAATAATTGTGTCAACACTGGATGTTTCTACAGTTTTTTTTGATGTAAACATAAATGACACCCCCCCAATATTACTACTTTATTACTTTTAGCGGATTTATTTTATTACCATTAAGCCTTATTTCAAAGTGGACATGGCAGCCTGTAGACCTTCCTGTACTTCCCATTTTGCTGATCACTTGACCTTTACTGACATTTTGACCACTTTTAACTAACAGCTTTGAGTTATGACCATAAAGAGTTTGATAACCATTACCATGGTTTACTATAATAAGTTTTCCATAAGCACCGTTCCATCCTGCAAATTCAACTATACCATCAGCTGCACATCTTATGTCTGCACCATAAGAACCGCCTATATCAATCCCTGAATGATATTCACTGCTTCTTCCTCTGCTTGTTGGACTTTTTCTCACACCAAAATAACTTGTAATAGTACCATAATAGGGTAAAATCGAAGGTTTATGTGCTTGTATGTAAAGTTTTTTATCAACATTATTAACTAAGGACGTTAATGAACTAATTTTGTAATCTGCGGTTTTAATTATATCTTCTGAACTGCTGAGCTCAAAGTTAATAGTATTTGAACTTTCAATATGAATTCCTTTATTATTTAGTTTTTCTTTAATTTGCACTTCTAATTCATCAAGTTCCTTTAGCTTATTTTTAAGCTCCTTTTCTGTATTTTTAAGCTCTTCGTTATTCTTATCCATATTTTCTTTCATAGATTGGATTTCAGCAGTCTTCTGTAAATTCGATTGATTTAGTTGCTCATTATTAGTTTTATAGCTGAGATTTTTTCGCTTTAAATTTGAATAATTAATAAAAAAGCTTGTTAAAAGGACGATAATGATCAATAATGAACAAAAACTATATGTAAGAAATTTTTTTGAGATATTAAAGTATTTTGATTTGCCATTCTTTTCAGGGATAAGAACTACTGTATAATTTTTTAGCTTTTTATATATTTTTGGTGATTTCATTTAATCACCCCCAAAATAATTAATTCTATTGTTTTATATTATATCATTATGGTATTTTGTACACAAGTTACAATAATATGGAAGATAACTCATAAAGATTTAAATTCTCTCTATATATGTTTTATTTTTATTAAAAAAAATGTATTTTCTTTATACTATATTGTACAAATTTGAACTTTATGTAATAATCTATATAATGAATATTTTAATAATTGTCTGAGGTGATAATGTGAATAAAACAAAAAAACTAATTTTTGATGCAGCAGTAAAATGCTTTTCTAAAAAAGGATTTCATAAATCAACTATGGATGAAATAGCAGAAACTGCAGGAGTAGCTAAAGGCACACTATATTATCATTTTAAAAGTAAGGAAGATATATTTAAGTTTGTAATTGATGAGGGAATGACTGTAATAGTAAATGAAATCAATGATAAAACAGCAAAACTTGATAATCCTGTGGATAAAGTAGCTGCTGTCTGTGAGGTTCAGTTTCAGATGACAATAAAGTATATTGAATTTTTTAGGACAGTTTTAAGTCAGATGTGGGGTGATGAGGAGAGACAGCTGCAGCTCAGGGAGGCACTTAAAAAATATTTTGAGGTAATCGAAATTAATTTAAAAGAAGCTATAGACAAAGGTTTAATTGAGAAATGTAATGTAGAGGTAATTGCATTCAATATTTTTGGCGTTATTACTTCTACGGTTTTATACAATAATACGCATGAGGATGTTAATTTTGATGAGCTTTCAGATACAGTAATCAACTTTATTATGAATGGAATAAACCAACATTATTAAACACATAGATAATTTTAATATCTCCAGCCATGCACTCATGGATGGAGATATTTTTTATGCTGCTTTTCTACTTTAAACTCTTCTTTATCTGATAGGGCTGTTGTACAATAGCCCTATTCATTTTTCCGTTCACAAAGAAGTTCTAAGGTAAGAAATGCCAAACAATCTGTAGGGAACGGTCTTGACCGCTTCCTACCACTATGCTTATTCAATATACCTTTCTTATCTTCATTGTTTTTTGTTTTTCATAATCATAATCGTGAAATTTTGCAACAGCCAAAATCCCCTTAATATTAAATAAAATGTCGGAACTTATGGTTTTAAGAGGCATTGAAAAGCAACAGCTTTAATTGTATAATAAAGTTATGATATGTGACAACTTTATAGTTGAGTTAAAGTTGTATGATGTAAATAAATAGAAGAAAGGGGATAGTATGATATGAAAACTTTAGGGTTTCCAAGAATGCACAAGGAAAAAAATGAAAGAAGAGACTTTTTACCATCTTTTTTCAGGACACTTAGGGATGAAGACGCATATATTTATTTAGAAAACGGTTATGGCTCTGGCATGGGAATATCGGAAGATGAATACCTAAGAGCAAACCCCCATATTAGATTTGTTTCAAATAAAGAATGTTATGAACAGGACATTGTTTTAGTGCTAAGATGCCCTGAATCTTATGAATTTGATTATATGAAAGATGGAAGTATACTTATAAGCATGCTTCACTATTCTACAAGACCTACGAGAATAAAAAGATTAAAATCGAAAAATATATATGGCGTATCATTGGATTCAATTAGAAATGATTCTATGGAAAGGATAGTTGTTAATTATAGAGGTACTTCCTTTACAGGAGTTCATTATGCTTTTGAAGAATTATCCCAATCTATGGAGGATTTTTATTCCGCAAAAAGAGAGGCAATAAATGTCAGTATTATTGGCATAGGGATGGTAGGATCAATGGCTGCAAGGGCATCAGGAAAATATGGGAGCCGTGAGATTATGGCTAAGATGAATCAAATAAATGCCAAGGGAGTAGTTGTACACATGCTTCCAAGAAATATTACGTCAGATAGAGAAGAGCTTTCAAAAATACTTAGAAAAACAGACTTATTAATTGATGCCTCAAATAGGAATGACCCAACAAGATATATAATTGATAATGAGCTTTTAGGTGAGTTAAAGCCCCATTCAGTTATTTTAGATTTATCTGCAGATCCTTATGTTACGGATATTGATCCTATTCATGTAAAAGGAATTGAAGGTATTCCAACAGGTACTCTTGATAAATTTATTTTTTATCCCGATGATGAGGAATATAAAAATATACCAGCTGAAGTAAGTACAAAAAATAGAAACACTGTTGTAGGCTGTAATGCTTGGCCTGGAGTGAGCCCCGTAGAGTGTATGAAATTATATGGCGCTCAGTTATTTCCAATAATAAAAACGATTATAAGAAATAGCATAGATAAGTTTTCAGAGTATAGTGACAGCTATTTTATGAGAGCAGTATATAGAGCTACTGTAGAATTTTTTGAAAAAGAGAAAGAAGAGGATGAAAATTTAAACAAAAGTACTATAATGTATATGGGATAAAGGTGATTTTTAGACTCAGGTGGAGTTTGCTTCTAAGGAATACCTTTTTCCACCTGAGCCTTAGAAGAACCGGTCTAGGGATATACCATCCATAATGTCCTGCTTAAAGCAGGGATATTACAGATGGTAGCTATCGGATAAATTTAATAGGATTCACTTTAATTGGAGGAATGGAATATACATGAGGAATTCAACTTATGAAAAATCTATATATCAAAAAATAGCCCTCGACATTGCAAATAAAATTGTAAAGGGAGAATTTAAATTAGAAGAAAAAATAAGCGGAAGATCAACATTAGCAAGTATGTATAATGTATCTCCAGAAACTGTAAGAAGGGCATTGGCCTTACTAAAAGATCAAGGAGTTGTAAGCATAAGCAAAGGGAGCGGAATCGAAATTCTATCTATTTCAGCAGCTGAGAAATATATAGAAAAAAATAAGAGCACAGAGTATATAAGCACAGTTAAAGATGAGATTATTGCTCTTATGGATGAAAAAAAGGAAATAGATGATAAGATCGAGGACAAATTTAATCAGTTTATGGATATGATAGATAGATTTAAAAATATTTCTCCATTTACCCTTATAGAAATTGAAATAAAAGAAAACTGCAAATCATTAGGCAAAAGGGTAAAAGATATTATGTTTTGGCAAAATACCGGTGCAACAATGCTGGCATATAGAAGAGAAAACCAAATATTTATATCTCCTGGACCTGAATATGTTTTCACTTCCGGAGATGTTATTGTTGTAATTGGCAATAAGGATGTATATGAAAGGACATCAAGATTTTTATATAATATGTAATTTGCAATTTAAAATCATTAACGAACAAATTACAGCGGAGATAAGAAAAATATATTCTTGATTATTTAACATAATCAATTTCTTCTTTTTTATAAGTTTGTTTCTGTAAATTCAACTTATATTTTAGGGATTGATTATGTTTTTTTCTATACCTTTTTATCTATGATAAAATATAAAAATAAATAAATAACCTTGGGATACAGGTGGGGGAGCTAGTATCCTGTTTCCAAACAACAGGTGGGAAAGGATATGGTAAGGATGCTATAGCCATCTCTAAGAGGAGGAAAGAATAACAATATTTGATATTAAAGACAAAGGGATGAGTTTCAATGGGTGATTATGTTTATAGTATCATAGATGATATGAAAAAAGTGAAATCGAATTATGGTGAGGACAGCTTGTCTATTGAAGAGATACTTAATCTTCCAGCATTTGAAGGATATAAACTTCTAGCTGGTAATTCAGGGCTTAAAAATAGATGCAAACATATTACTATACTTGAGACCCCTAATGGTATTAGTTGGTTAGAAGGTGGAGAGTTTTTACTAACAACTGGTTATGCCTTTTTACACAATGAGCAATATAAAAAAACAATGCTTATTGATGCAAAGCGAAAAGGTGTATCAGCTATAGCAATAAAAGAGAATAGATATTTTGGTGAAATTAATTATGAATTAATTCAACAGGCAAATGAATTTGGAATCCCTCTCATACAAATTCCTTATAAGGCAGTTTACACTAGAATAATATCTAGCTTCTATGATATGCTATTTTATAAGGAAAATGAATATATTCTGAAATTAAATGATATCTATGAAAAATTATTGAATTTATCTTTTGAAAATAAAGATATTGATGGTATAATTTATTCTTTATCTACTCTATCTAATGCTAATGTATTTTTGTTTGATAAGCAATTAAATATAATATCTAGTAATATCATAAATGAAGACATCTATAATAAATTATCTGAGTTTGAACCATTTAATAAAGATGGTATTCATATACTTAAGGATACCAGCTGCTATCTAGTTAATTATGAGATTAATGGTTTATTTATAAGTATTTATCCTGTAGTGAGAGATGAAAATAAAATAGCATATTTATATATTGTTAATGATGCTGAACTTGATAAGCTTATGCAAACTTCTATTGAATATGGGATTTCTATTCTATCTATGAAATTAGAGGAAGATAGCGCGGCTAGATTTGCTCAAACAAAGTTTAATAAAACCATAGTTGAGATTATGTTAAATAATAAAGAACTCCCTGATGAGTTTTACCAAAATATTGAGAGAGATTTAGGCTGGGATTATGAAGGATATGTTGTAGGACTATGTATTAGAATTCATTTAATGAAGGATCAGAACTTTGAAGAGTCAAGACATGATATTTATAATATTTTAGATAGCTTAATCAATAGCAACTATCTGTCTACTGATAAAAAGAGCGATGTATTTATATTTATAAAGACTAATTCAGAAGATTATTTGGAGAATATTATTAATAATTTACACAATTATCTTAAGGATTATGAGGAAAGGTTTAAAATCTCATTAGGTGTTTCTAATCCATATAGTGATATTAAAAATATTGAGAAACTATATAATGAAGCCTATTTGGCTGTTTTGTTTAGCAATCAAGATCAAAATACTATATTTTTTAATACCCTTGATACTATTAAGTTACTTTATCCATTAAAGGATGATAAGGAGATTCAGAATTATTATGATAAAACAATAAAGAAGCTTGAGAGATATGATGAGAAGCATGGAACTAATTTAATGGAGACCTTAGAAACTTATTTTAAATACAATTCCAAAAAAACAGTTGTTGCTAATAAACTATTTATCCATGTTGAAACGTTGAGGTACAGACTTAATAGGATAGGAGAAATTACAGGTTATTCCTTAGATAATAGTGAAGGGATATTTGCATTGCAGATGGGAATAAAACTTAAAAGATTAATAAAGATAAATTAGATAGAGGCCCATTCTTATGAGAAATCATAAAGAGGTGGGCCTTATTTTCACGTCTTTGTATGATTGTTAATAATCTATTGAATTATCATAATATTAAGTAAACAATAACATTATTTTATAAAAAAGATGAAAATTTAAAATGGGGGTGGGGAAGATCATAAGAAAATAAAATCAGGAGCAGGTGAAAACTATGGTAAGTGGGTAATTGCTTTTTTACATTTGATGTGATGATTTTAAATTTGGGAGGTGTTAGTATGTCAGTTGATAAGGAAAACCAACTATCAAACAGACCAGTTCCAGAAAATGAACGTGTAGGATGGAAAGCCCCATTATTTAATATACTTGGTAGTAATATTGCTATTTCAGAACTAATGGTTGGAGGGGCTCTTATTTCAGGTATGACATTTAAAAAATTGATTTTAACATCTATTATAGGGAACCTTATTTTAGTCGCTATTTTAACGATTCAAGGATATATGGGTTCTAAGGAAGGATTGGATACTTATTCATTGGCCGAATGCGTTTTCGGTGAAAAGGGTGGAAGATATATAATTTCAGCTATATTAGCAATTAGTAGTTTTGGATGGTTTGGGATACAGACTGGGGTTGCTGGCTTGTCTGTACAAAAAATATTTCCCAATATAAATTTAACTTTGGTTACAATTGTTTTAGGCCTACTAATGATGATTTTTGCAGTTTTTGGCTTTAAGGCTATGGCAAAGTTTAATTATGTAGCTGTCCCAGCATTAATTATCCTTATGATATGGGGGGTTTTTAAGGCTACGGCTATAAATGGTTATTCTTCGATTGTAAATTATATTCCTAGTTCAACTTTAAGTTTAGCAGAAGGTTTAAATATGGTAATTGGCTTAATAATTGTTGGAGCGGTTATTTCACCAGATCAGCTTAGATTTACAAGAGGATTAAAAGATATTTTAATAATCGGAATTATAGGATTTGCAATAATTTCTGTATTTCAACAAGTTGCTGCAGGGATTCTTGCGATAAACTCACCATCTTGGGATATAACCCAAGTACTTGCAGATCTTGGCTTTGGTACAGTAGCTTTTATAATATTATTATTAGCTTCATGGTCTACAAATGTAGGAAATGCATATTCCGGTGGATTGGCACTTAAAAATATTTTTCCTAATATAGGTAGAGATAAGCTAACAATTATAGCCGGCTTTGTAGGAACGATAATTGCCGCCACAGGAATAATTTTCAGGTTTGAAAAATTTCTTAGTTTGTTAAGCATTACCGTTGCCCCAATGGCAGGGGTTATGTGGATTGATTATTATATTATAAACAATCGAAAACTAATAAAAAGAACAAATATTAATCAGAATTCAATTATTTCTTGGATTATAGGTTCGATTGTATCTTTTATTTCCACTAGAGCTAATTTCTTTATTCCACCAATAAATGGAATCGTTATTAGTGCTATTAGCTATTTTGGATTGATGAAAATGTCAAGAAAAGATACTAAAAATGCTTAGATTAATTAATATAGAAAGGATGATTTAAATGAGTAGGTTGGTAAATGTCGGAATTATTCAATTTGAGTCAGTTTTAGGAAATGTAGAGGCGAATGTTTCCAAGGCGGTAAAATTAATAAAAATGGCAGCCGATAAAGGAGCTAATATTGTGTGTCTACCTGAATTGTTCGCAACTGGGTATAATTTAAATATTCTTAAAGAAAAGATGACTGATTTAAGTATAAAATATTATGATTACACATTCAAAAGCATGTCTAAAGCAGCAAAGGATAATAATTTATATGTTTTAGCATCATTTGGTGAAATTAGAGAAGTCCCAGGAATTGTTTATAATTCTACCATTGTTTTTGATGATAGAGGAAATAAAATAGGTAGTTTTGCTAAAAGTCATCTATGGGCTTTAGACAGGTTATATTTTCGGGAAGGATCAGATTACCCAATATTTAATACAAAGTATGGGAAAATAGGAATCATGATATGCTATGATGCAGGTTTCCCTGAAGCGGCAAGATCATTATGTTTAGGGGGAGCAGAAATAATTTTTATTCCTGCTGCTTGGAGAATACAAGATGTTGATATGTGGGACCTAAATGTATCTCAACGTGCACTAGAAAATATTCTTTTTACAGTGGGGGTTAATAGAGTTGGAAAAGAGGATGATTTACATCTCTTTGGTAAAAGTAAAATATGTAATCCTAGAGGAAAAGTTGTATGTGAATTGCCTATGGATGAAGAATTAGTAGAAGTGTTTCCTATTGACTTAGATGATGTTAATAAATTCAGAACGGAGATATCATATCTTAGAGATCGTAAGCCACAAATCTATCATAAATTAATTGATGAAAATTAAAAATACGGGCTATTAATAGCCTGTATTTAATTTTAAATAGATAATAAATTTGGAAAATTGGTCTAATAAGGGTAGTATCCTTTTCTGATGATAAGTTGTTAAATCTTTTAGCAATAAATCCAGCGATTGCAGAGGGATTAATAACTTATTATGAATGTATAAGAAAGCAATAATTTATGGAGGTGGTAGCCGTGAAACTTGATAAAGCGATGCTCAAATATGCTCTGATAGGCGGAACAATTCTTGGCGGTGGTGGAGGTGGTTCTAGAGAGTTAGGTAATGCATCTGGAAGTATTGCTTTAGAATATGGTGATTTACACTTGATAGATATTTCTGAAATTGATGATGATGAATTAATTGTTACTGCTTCGGCTGTAGGGGCTCCAGCAGCTGCTGATAAGTTTGTAAAACCTAGAGATTATGTGCGAACTATTGAAATCCTACAGGAAAATACAGGCTTAAAAATAGGTGGGATTATTACAAATGAAAATGGAGGAGCAGCTACTATTAATGGGTGGATACAAGCAGCTATATTAAATATTCCATTAATAGATGCACCATGTAATGGTAGGGCATATCCAACTGGAACAATGGGGAGTATGGGACTTAATAATGTTACTGGATTTATTTCTCATCAAGCTTATGCTGGGGGGAATCCAGAGTTAGGAAATAGGGTTGAAGGTTTTATTAGTGCGGATTTATTTAAGGCAGCAACTGTAGTAAGACAAGCTGCTGTATATGCTGGAGGTTTGGTTGCAGTTGCTAGGAATGTAGTAAATGCTAAATATGTTAAAGAAAATGGGGCTATAAATGGAGTTAGCCATGCTATAAAAACTGGTAAAAAGTTTTATGAAGGTTTAGAAAACTCCCCGAAAGCAGCTATTAATGCTGTAACAGAGTTTTTAAATGGAGAAGTAGTAGTAGAGGGATTGGTTTCCGAATTTGAAATTGTTACAAAAGGTGGCTTTGATGTAGGTAAAGTTATTGTAGATGATATTGAGATGACATTTTGGAATGAGTATATGACACTTGAAAAAGGTAATAAGAGATTGTACACATTCCCAGATCTTATTATGTCATTTGACAAAGAATCTGGAATGCCTATTACAACTGCGAAAATTCAAAAAGGTATGAATATTGTAATTATAGCAACTAGGAAAGAAAATATAAGACTTGGTGCTGGTATGCGTGATTTAAATCTTCTTAAGGATATAGAACCAATAGTTAATAAAGAAATAGTAAAATATATTTAATTGGAGGTAAAAGATGTTATTAAAACAAATTTTAGATGTATATGAATATATTGATTCTGCAACAGTTAATGGACAAATAATGAAGGAATATATGGAGTCCCTTGGTGCAAAAGATGTTGAAGTAAAGACTATTAGTAGCGATAAGGGGGAGACAGATTTTATTAGAATTAGAATTCCAGGACTAAAAGGAAAATCTAAGGGTATGGATGCTCCTACACTTGGAGTGCTTGGTAGATTAGGTGGTATAGGTGCAAGACCAGAAATGATAGGGGCGGTTTCGGATGCTGATGGTGCAGTAGTAGCTTTGTCTGTAGCTGCTAAATTACTTGATATGCAAAATAAAGGTGATTTTTTAGATGGAGACGTTATTATATCTACACATATATGCCCTGATGCACCAACTCAGCCACATAAGCCAGTACCATTTATGGGTTCACCAGTCGATATGGCTACTGTAAATAGAGAAGAAGTTAATGGAGAATTAGATGCAATATTATCAATTGATACAACTAAGGGTAATAGAGTAATAAATCACAGAGGTTTTGCTATTTCTCCTACTGTAAAAGAAGGATATATATTAAAAGTTAGTGATGATTTGCTAGATATTATGCAAATTACAACAGGAAAATTACCAGTAGTATTTCCCATAACAACTCAAGACATAACTCCTTATGGTAATGATGTTTACCATTTAAACAGCATACTTCAGCCATCTACAGCAACTACCGCTCCTGTTGTAGGAGTTGCTATCACTGCTGAGGTTCCTGTACCTGGTTGTGCTACAGGTGCTAGTCATCCATTTGATTTGGAACAAGTTGCTAGATTTACACTTGAAGTTGCTAAATCATTTGGAAGAGAAAACTGTAAGTTTTATGATGAAGCTGAATTTGAGAAATTAACTAAACTATATGGAAGTATGCATCATATTCAAACCTTAGGAAAATAGGAGAAATATTATGAAAAGAAAGCTAGGAACTATTACTATTAGACAATTACCAAGGGTAGATGTTATTTCTGAAAAGCAAATATAAAAAATGTGATATAAAGTACTAGAAATGCCTGGTTAGTGTAAAATTAAAATCCTTGTGGTAAAATTATATCATAAGGATTTTTTTATATGATAACTGAGTCCGTAATGTTCATCAAATTATATTTATTTTATTTTTATTTGGAGGTGTTTTATATTATGAAGGACGAACAAAAATTATCTAAAGAGCTTATTGATTTTATATTTGAAAGTCCAAGCCAATTTCATGCTGCTAAAAATATTACAGAAAAGCTTAAATTAGC
>ENA-UOOK01006237-UOOK01006237.1-fermentation-metagenome-genome-assembly--contig:-NODE-6237-length-11525-cov-3.686661_pt1 | contig 11525 bp, 7 predicted proteins | sample MGYA00245777_ERZ724023 | MGnify/ENA primary metagenome ERZ724023 (study PRJEB28704, sample SAMN03018312) | fermentation metagenome | biome: anthropogenic terrestrial biome; feature: soil; material... | reverse complement strand
CAATACAAAGAATTTATTCGTAAAGGAAAAGAATTGAAATCTAACAGACTTTTTCCATTAATTACCATCCCTCCAAAAGGTGTATGAGCATCTAGCAGTACCCATTTCCTACGAGCATTTTTTCTTGCATAACTTCGAATCATATCTAGCAGCTCGCCCCAGTGTTTGAAATTATTATCCTCCATTCCTATCAATGCAATCTGTCCCAAGTGAAGTGCTTCGCAACCAATTTTCAGGTATGTACCGGCAAGAAACAAAAACCATAGTTTAGTTTCAGTCTTGGAGATATCAGGAACACTAATTCCTTCACCCCAAAAATCTTTGTACTTACCATTACTATTTAGCATCTCATAATAATTGAAGTTGCGTTTTTCAAAAGGTAGATTAAATTCAATGAAAACCCATTCTGGTATACCTATACTGTTCACCTCCGTGCTGACAGCTTCAAAAATTGCAGCCTGAAAAACAACATCTGGGTCGGTTTCATGCACTAGAGTTGTCAGTTTCTTGGCTTTATCTAAGAAATCGGGAGTATTAAAAACACTTTCACCACCCCAACGATATATAGCTCGCCCAATGAATTTTGCTCCAACATTCTGAATCAGTTTTACATCTCTTTCTTTGTCTGGATAAAAACCATCGTTACAATAGGGGTCAAATGTTAAGAATTCAGACATCGTTACAGACCGGTGAAGATAAGATTCAAGGTTTTCTCTCGATATACCTGTTTCATCAAAATAATACTTCGAACTCTGATGAAATTTACTACAAGAACAAAGCAATATTATTAAAGTGCAGAAGTATATAAAATTAATATTTCTTATCATTTCCTTTATGTGTAAATGTAATCCCAGTAATATCGGCTTTATGGCTCACTTTTGAAACGATCATTTAGGAGTAATTTCAAATTTATCTGAATATCACTGAATGTGATATTCAGATAAATAAATTCTAGGTTTCTACGTATATTTCTATTCTTTAGTAAGAGATTAATGCTTCATTTTTATCAAAACATCCATTTACATGTAAAGTTGCCTTTTTATTATGAATTGTAAATGGTTGATCTGAAACATAATTTCTCATTCTACATCCAAAAAGTGAAACAGTTGTTTTTTTATCACCTTTAATTATCATGTAATCCCATGATTGTTTTTCATCGACTGTAGTTAATGCAGGGTTTAAGCCAGAAAAAGATTCAACATTTGTAAACGAAGTATGACCTTCCCCCTCAATTATGATTGGGTGAATATTTTCAATTTGTTCTCCGGTATTAGCAATTATAGATCCCTGAGCAATCTGCCAATTTCTATTGAATGTGTTATTCCCTTTTTTATAAATACCAACAGCAACGCAGTCAAGATTGAAGTTCGTTAATTGACCATAAGTGTCACCACCCAAGAAAATACCACCATAAGTACCAAATGTGAAAATATCTATCATTTGGGCATTATCTGTGTGATTAATTGAATAAGCGAAGGTTTTATTTGCAATTACAGCATCTACAACAGCTGGTGAGTATTGACCACCTATAAATCTTTGTACAGCGGGATTTACATGACAATGAAGCAATCTAGGTATATCATAACAATAATCTATTCTTATGAATTCTCCTCTTAATGGATATCCATAACAGTGCTCAAAGGTCATTAATTCGCATATATATTGTGGATCACAATTAAAATCCATAGCCAAATATTCACCGTAAAAGGTGAGACATGATAAATACACGCCCTGAGTTGAAGATGTTTTAGATGTTTGTATAGTTGCAGGATAAGGTATTATTTTCAATGGGTCCTTGATCGTTTGTTCTGGGTACCAAAACTGAATCCCCTTAATTTGTGTCGCAGATTCAACAGTGATGAATACATTCTCTTTGTCTGTGATCTTGAAAACACTTCCAACTGGTGTACCTTTCTTATTTGGGTTAATCGTACCACGTGGAGTCGGACCGTGTACACCAATTAGTGATACATTTTCTTTAAGTATAATACCTCCATCCATTGGATAAGGTTCTTCAGAAGGATCAACAAATAATGCAGCTCCCCTTTCTGAAGCCCAATTAATAGCTTCCTGTAGATTTTTTTTATTGGTTTGTGGACTATTCTCGGGCAGAACATTAAATTCACGAATACTTATGTAAGAATTTTCATTTGAATTAATTGTAGATAATTGTTTACAACTACAAATAAAAACACACAAAAAAATTATCAAACAAATTTGCTTATTCTTTTTCATTTCAAATAGATTTGATTGTATAAAATTGTTTTCTATATTCATTTATAAATATCTTTAAAACATTATTTATCTGCACATTAAGAAGTACAAAGTGAGAATTGCTGGTACAATAAATATATATATTGTTAACTCTATCCGGAATTACATATCAAGGTAAACTAAATAGGTTTTCGTACTTATCAAAACAACCATCAGCATAAATAACAGCGTGCTCATTTCGTAGAGTAATCGGATTTTCTGAAGCATAATTTCTCATTCTACATCCATGCATAGAAATCGTCAGTTTTTTATCACCATCAACTAACATAAAATCCCATGAGTTATTTTCTTTTACTGTAGTTAATGCTGCATTAGCTCCTGAAAACGCTTCTACATTAGTTATTGAGGTATGACCTTCGCCTTCTATAACAAACGGGTGAATATCCTTAACATCATTTCCAACATTTGCGATGATGGAACCTTGCGCTATTTGCCAATTTCTATTGAATGTATTATTCCCTTTTTTATAAATACCTATCGCTACACAGTCTAGATTGAAATTAGTTAATTGCCCGTAAGTATCACCACCCAGATAAATACCACCGTAGGTTCCAAAAGTGAAAATATCAATTAACTGTGCATTATCAGTATGATTAATTGTATATGCGTATGTCTTTTTCGCAGTTACAGCATCAACAACAGAGGGTGAATACTGACCTCCAATAAAGCGTTGTATTGCAGGATTAACATGACAATGTAATAATCGTGGGATATCATAACAATTATCAATACGAATAAATTCACCACTTAGTGGATATCCATAGCAATGTTCAAAAGTCATTAATTCACATGGATTTTCTCTAGGAGTGCTAAAATCAATCGCTAAATATTCACCATAAAAAGTAAGACAAGATAGATAAACACCTTGTGCTCTACTAGTTTGGGATGCTTTTATTGTAGCAGGATATTGGACAATTTTTGTAGGGTCATTGATTGTTTGATCTGAATACCAAAATTGTATCCCTTTAATTTGTGTACCTGCTTCAACTGTGATAAAAGGGTTTCTTCTATCGGTAATTTTAAAAACACTTCCTACAGGTGTACCTTTTTGCTTTGGATTTATCGTACCTCGTGGAGTAGGTCCATGAACACCTATCAATGATACATTATTCCTTAATATTAATCCTCCTTGTACATGATATGGTTGATCTGAAGGCTCAACAAACAAAGCTGCTCCGCTATTTGATGCCCAGTCAATTGCCATTTGGAGGTTTTTCATATTCGTAGTAGGATCATTCTCTGGGAGTACATTAAAATCACGAATGCTTTTACCCAAAACACTCTTATCTTTAATTATGATTGTATTCTCAGGTTTATCAGAGGGATCCTCTATGTCATTTAGATTTTCATCTTTACCACAAGATATTAGCAAAAAGAAAATTAATAATAGAGAGGCAACAGATTTTGTCTTCATTTATTTAAAATTTTGGGTTCATTAGTAATGTTTATTTCCCTTTGTTTTTTTCATATTCTCCAACTCTCATGAGCCAATAACCCCAATAGTCATCTACAAATGCCATCACTCTTTTTGGCGACCAATCGTTGTTATACAGACTAAAACTATCACTACGTTCAGGTATGACGCTAACAAATTCCCATCCAAAACGAGTACCTTGTTTCAACGTATTCTCCAAGATATTTTTAAGCTCGAATTCACTAAAATGTAAAAAATCACTCCCATTAAATGTCATATGTTCAGAAATAGCCCAATCATTCTTTTTTCCTCTCATCACACTCCAAACACGGTCATATGCTTTTTGATTGGGTTTATTTTCAGGAAAATACCAAGACCAATTGACCTGTATAATATTGAGTGCTGTGAGGTGAGATAGAAATTCAACAGGATCTCCCATTCTTAGGTATTGTTCCTTTTCGTTTGCATCCAAATAATCAACTGCTACATAAGCATTATCGCCTGCTACAGCACGATATGCTGCGGCATCTTCATTTACCCATTTAGCAAGAAACTGCGCTCTGAACTTATTCCAAGTACTATTTTTAATAAACGAATCTGATATTGGAAAAGTATTTGGCATTTCTGATTCTGTATCAGTTATTCCATTTTCATTCCTCCATTTTTTATATTCATTTTTAGCTGAAACACTATAGCAAAGAGGTATGGCTCCCATATACTGAGGTTCAACTGTTGTTTCGAAATAGAGTATTTTTTTTGTATCTATTCCTTCTGCCAAGCTTTTTATAAATTTATGAACAGTCTCTCTATATCCTTCATGAAAAATTGAAACGACTTTTGAGCCAAATCCATACTCGGTATCTGTCACCTTCTCTCCTTTTTCATTTATTGCGAATGCATCTGGGTGTAATTTCCAAAAACCATCAGGTATAGCACCCCCACCAACAGCATATGTTTCTACAGAAAGACAGGGATACATTCCTTTATCATAAATAGCATTAATCAGTTTATTTAAAGGTTCTAACGATTTATCAGGAATTCCATCTCCATTTAAATCAAATTGATGCCAATAGCAATTCAGTTCAATACTGGTATAATACTTAGACCTAATGATATCCAAATTAGAAATTAACCTGTCAACCGAGGCAGCATCTGAAAAATTAATAAGTGGTTTGGCCGTTTTCAAAAATTTCCAATCTCCATCAAAATAAAACTTGCCGTTTTTGATTTCCCATTTAGTATAATCTGCTATAGGTTCTCCCAAAACAGGATTAGGAACATCTTCCATTGAAGCAACTTCATTCTTTTGTTCCTCTCCAGTTGAATCTTTATCATTTTGATGGTCTTCTGAAGTTGAATTACCACAGCCGATCATGAATAATAGTATTATGATATAATACAAGGATTTAATAGCATTAATTGTTTTCATGTTGTTTTAAATATGTGTTATCATTAAATATTTTAGACAATTTATTCACGACCGGTTTCGGATTTCCCTCAAAATCGATGATTGAAGTATTTTCCATGCAGGGAAAACTATCATGTCCCATCCAAATAAAAAAACCTCCACACCCAGGGAATCTGTTTTTCGCTGCCTTTACTGCTGTAGATAAACCGTCAGCCTGTCTTTGTTGACTCCAGGCAACATATTCCTTTAAATTATCGGGACTTTTCCCTTCTGATAAATACTCATTCCACTGAATCCACCAGTTTACATTCCGCCACAAAGGATTATCCGTACTTGCTGGCAATAATTCATATTTCCCTTTATACTTTTTCATCATTTCTACAGACATTGCTCCAGGAACACCAGCTTCAGAATGCATCATTGCATCACTCTTCGTCCAATAATTCTTTACTAATTCCATATAATTTGAGGGTTGAGTAAAAGGTAGTTTCCAAGGGCCGTGTACATCCCAACTAACTGCTTGACTATATAAACTTGGATCATTACTTATGGTGGGACCCGATGGAGAGCCGGGAACAAATTTTCTAGTAGGATCAAGCGATTTAACAACCTGTTTTATCGCTGCAATCATTTTATGAGTATCTGTTATTGGCGCAACATCTCCTTTTTGGTAAAGTTCATTTCCACCACACCATAGCATCAATGAAGGATGATGCTCCAAACGGGTAACATAATGCCTTGCGATTTCTGTAATTTCATAAATCTCTTTTTCTCCATCAGGTGGGTAATTTTCAAGACCAGAAGAACTTAATGGAAAATCCTGCCATATAAGTATCCCCATCTCGTCACAAATATCATAAAGCCAGTCTTTTTCAGGGAATCCTCCTCCCCAAATTCGAATGGCATTCACACCCATATTTTTGTATGATTTCAATAATTTCTGATAATCTAATTGTGTCAAGTCTGCAAAGTTGGGGCGAATAGGTGTCCAGTTAATTCCTTGCAGAAAGAATGATTGATTGTTTACAGAACAAAGCCAATGATCAGCGTTAGCAGGTGCTCCCTTAGTAGGCAGCCATTCCAAATTTCTAAATCCGATCCTGTAGGTGTTTTGCTGAGCAATTACATCATTTTCATCATATAAAATCAAGTTTAAAGTATACAAAACCTGATCGCCTAAACCATTTGGATACCAACGTTTTACTATAAGATTATCCCATAATATCCCAGAAGAAAGTTTATTGGCAGATAGTGTTTCGGATAGAATATTTCTACGACTTCCCCATCGAGAACTCGCCGCTGGCAAAGAAGCACCGGGAGAAGGATGGGCTGACGGAGCGGTTCGAACTCTTCATCGCCGGGATGGAGATGGCAAACGGCTTCTCGGAGTTGAACGACCCGCTCGACCAGAAGGCCCGGCTCGAACTCCAGGACGCCAAGCGTCGCCGTGGCGACCTTGAAGCACAGATGATCGACTACGACTTCATCAACGCGCTTGGCTACGGAATGCCCCCCACCGGCGGCGTCGGTATCGGCATCGACCGTCTGGTGATGCTCCTCACCGGCAAGGATTCGATCAAAGAAGTGCTCCTCTTCCCGCAGATGAAGACCATCGTCCCGGGGCCGAACGGGTCAGAAACAGGGGAGAGTGGCGGGGACGAGTGACCCGCCACTTTTTTTGCCCATGAACGGACAGAATCGGGCCGCCATCCATCCCGGCATAACGGTGGATATCGTGCTCAAACGTGATCAGCGAACCGGGAAGCGCACCCGGGGCATTGTCGCCGATATCCTGACGAACTCATCCTTTCACCCTCATGGGATCAAGGTCCGGCTCCAGGACGGACAGGTCGGGCGGGTGCAGGAGATCATCGAGTAAGGCAGGCCTGCCACCTTCGCGCGGCTGTCACCTGCGACCCTCTCCGACCTTTCGGAGCGTGAACCGGACAGCCACGCCGCACTCCGGCTCTCCCGGAATCCGGTTATCCACCCATATTCTGCCGCCGTAACGCTCGATGAGCATCCGGCAGATGTAGAGCCCGAGCCCGGCCCCGGTCAACTCACCCTCCCCTTTCTGGAAGCGGCGGAAGAGCTCCCTCTTCATCGCATCCGGGATTCCCGGCCCGTCATCCTCGACCGAGACCACGACCTCCTCCCCGCGCTCCTCGACCCGGACGGTGATCCCGACGGCGGGGCCGCCGAACTTGGTGGCATTCCCGAGCAGGTTCGCAAAGACCTGGGGCAGGAGGTCATCGGCGAGGACGGTGACCGGGTGGCCCTCGTACTGAACCCGGCCCTCAAGGTGGTTCGCTACCTGTTCCCGGATCACCCCGTCGAGGTCCATCCACGTCAGTACCACCTCGCTCTCCCGGGCCTTCCGGAGGGTGGCGACGCAGCGGATGACATAGGAACTCTGATTGAGCCGGGAGAGCATCTTTTTGGCCATCTCCTGCTGTTCTCCCTCGAGCGCATCGGCGAGGAACTGCGTGTATCCAATAGCAACGGTGTTTGCGTTGTTGATGTCGTGAACCATGATGTCCAGATAGAGGTTTGCCGCCCGGCTGGACTCCTCAAGCTCGGCCGTCCGCTCTCGGACCTGGTCTTCGAGGTGGGTGCTGTACTGCCGTAACGTCTCCTCCGACTCGCGGAGGCGCCGGATATTCTCTTTGAGAGAGTCTACCATGATACCGATGCTCATCTCGAGACGGGTAAATTCCGATCCCGTGGATACCCGGATCCGGTGGTCGTGGTCCCCGCGGGCGATGGTGTTGACGTCGTCGACGATCTCCCGTATCGGCCGGGTGATCCGCCGTGAGACCGGAAATGCGATGCAGCAGGCGGCGAGACTCGCCAGAACCGCGAGGAGAGCGTGGCTAAACCGCATCTCCGCGAGCCGGGCGTCGAGAGGAGCGGTACTGTAGGTCAGTTCCACGACCCGGCTCGCGTCTGAGGGGTGGTCGGGAACGGAGAGGTCGACAAGGATGTACCGGGTGATCGTGCCGGCGGTCGAGTTCGGCAGCGTCCGGTCCTGCTTCTCCTCAAAGACTGCCCGGGCAATAGGGTTGATGGCGGCCGGATCGGTCGGGCTCTCCGAATCGGTCACGTTGATGAGCCTCCCGTAGCAGTCGAAGATCCGGATCCCCTCGAGCGCCGGGTTCAACCGCATCAGAGCCGCTTTGAGTGTCTGGTATCGCGGATCAAACCGGTCAGTCTCGGCCGCACTGCAGGCGAGCCCGAGCTCGAAGAGATAGCGGTGGTCGGGAGAGGGCAGATACGCATATTTCCTCAACAATCCGCTCGCCGGCTCCGCCACAATCCGGTCCGCCGTGAATGTATCCCCAAGCCGGATCTCCGTTATCCGGTCATAAAAATAGCGGATCTGTCTGAAATCCAGGCCGAGGTCCGGCGGATAGGTGGTGTACTCGACGACGCCTGACGCGTTGATGATGTAGATCTCCATCTCCCCCCCAAGTTCATCTCGAACGTGGGAGAGATCCATCCCCGCCGGGTTCCTTCCCGTGCGCTCGTACTCGGCGAGGACCGGACCGAATCCCTCCTCCATCCGGTGGTCCAGCGTTCCGTCGAAGAGTTTCAGGCCCGCGTCCATAAGCCGTATCGACTGGGTGACACTCTTCTCCGTCTGATCCCGGAGCAGGTCTTCCTCGGCGATCAGAGTCTCCTCGACCTGCCGATAGTCCAGGGCCGAGATCATCCCGATCACCGGGAGTGTGATCAGGAGCATGACGAGCATCAGATGTGTACCAAAACGGCGATGCCTTTTGCCGCTATCGTCCGTCGCCGTCATGGGCTGCCTCCCCCTCCAGCCTTCCTGAGTGTGAACCGGATAGCCACGCCACACTCAGGCTCTCCCGGGACCCGCTCGTCCGCCCAGATTCTCCCACCGTAACGCTCAACGAGCATCCGGCAGATATGGAGCCCGAACCCTGTCCCGGCAGCCCTGTGGGTACCCCGAACCAGCCGGTCGAAGAGCCGCGGTTTTAGAGCATCCGGGATTCCCGGCCCGTCATCCTCGACCGAGACCACGACTTCCTCCCCGCGCTCCTCGACCCGGACGGTGATCCCGACGGCGGGCCCACCGAACTTCTTCGCGTTCCCGATGAGGTTCGCAAAGACCTCGGAGAGGAGGTCGTCGGCGAGAACGGTGACCGTGGTGCCGGTATAGGTTATCCTGGAATCGAGAGAATGTTCGATCTCGCCTCTGATGACCCGATCAAGGTCGACTGCCCCGGGCGACGGCACGCCTCCCCGGATATGCTGAATGGTGCTGACGTTTCGCACGATCTCGATACTCTTCGCGAGCCCCATCTTCGCCTTCCGGAGTAACTCCGCCTCAGGCGCTCCCTCAAGGTCGGCAAGGAGAAGGTCAGAGTAGAGGTTTGCGACGTTGTTGGCGTTGTTGATGTCGTGACCCATGATATCCAGGTAGAGTGTTGCCATCCGGTTGGACTCCTCAAGCTCGGCCGTCCGTTCCCTGACCTCTTCCTCGAGGGTATGGCTGTGCCGGATGATCTCCTCCTCCGACTCCCGGAGTTTCCGGAGGGTCTCCTTCAAGGATGCGACCATCGCCGATACGCTCTCCCCAAGGCGCACAAACTCCACGTCCCCGCTCACCCGTACGGGGTGTACCAGATCACCGCGGGCGACGGTATCGACGTCCTCGACGAGGGTGCGTATCGGCCGCGTCAGAGAGTATGCAGCAAGAGCCGAGAGGCAGCCGATGCAGAAGATCGCGACGAGCAGGGCACTCACATGCCAGTCGTGCATTCCGGCAAGTTTTGCCTCAGCAGCCTTCGTGTCGTAGGTCAGTTCAACGACCATGCTCATATCCGATGCATAATCACTGTCAGCAAGATCGATGAAGAGGTACCGGATCAGTTCGCCTGCGGTAGCGTTCTCCACTTCAAGACTGGTCCTCTCCCGATACGCCTGCCGGACCAGGGGCAGTCGATGGCCATCATCAGAATGCGCCTCACCGGTGATCCGCGTGCCCAGGCAGTCAAAGACCCGGATCTCCCTGACGTCCGGGTTTTTGTCCACCAGTTCCCGGGCCATATCCTGGTACTTCAGCGCCGTGCGATGCTGCTGGAACTCTGACTCTGCAAGGCCTAACTCGAAGAGGTAGCGGTGGTCGGGAGAGGGTAGATACGCGTACTTCCGGAGTTCTCCGGTGGCGATCTCAGAGACAAACCTGTCTGCCGAGAAGGCGCCATTGAGCCGGATCTCCGTTATCCGATCGTAGAAGTAGGGAATTTCCCGGAAATCGAGGCCGAGATCCGAAGGACAGGTGGTGTACTCGATGACGCCGCTCTCGTTGATGATATAGAGGTCCATCTCGCCCCCGAGTTGCTGCTTGACCCCATGAAGGTCCATCTCCGCCGGGTCCCTTCCCGCCCGCTCGTACTCCGCGATAAACAGGCCGAACCCCTCCCGCATATCGTGGTTTAAGGTGTTGTCGAAGAGTTTTAACCCCGTGTCCACCAGATTCATTGAGAGGATGATACCGGACTCGGTCTGGTCCCGGAACTCTTCGGCGTTTGTATCCAGTTCCTGTCTGACTTCCACATAGTCGATGAACGAGAACAGGCAGATGACGGGGGCCATCGCGAGCAGTATGGCAAGCAAGAGGTAGACTGTGAGCGAGAGCGACGGTCGCGTCGATCGCTTCGCCATCATTCAGGTACCCTCGTCGCTCTTCATGCACTACCCTCCCCGGGCAGGAATAGACTCTCAAAGAGGTGTATATCTGTAGCTATTTAGCATGAACGATCTTAGCAGAGAATCACGGATTTAGGAAATATATTGCACCAGAAAGCCCAAGGGGGAGCAGAAGCACGCTGATGCCGGTGAACAGCATCGAGGGCGAGAAGAGTTGCGGCGACGGCGCGCACAGGACGGGAAAGAAAGAGAATGCCGGGGCCGGGCAACGGCCCCGGGTCATATCGTGCGGGATGGTACGGTGATCTTACATCGGGGGCATGCCCATGCCACCCATGCCGCCCATGCCGCCCATCTCGTCCATGCCGGGGCCACCCGCAGGTGCAGCGGACTTGGATGCGGCGATGACGTCGTCGATCCGGAGGATCATGACAGCAGCCTCGGCGGCACTGGAGACCGCCTGGGTCTTCACCCGCAGGGGCTCAATGACGCCGGCCTTGAGCATATCCCCGGAGACAGCGTTGAAGACGTCGAGTCCCATGTATTTCCCGTTCACGCCACCCTTCTCGTGGGCTGCACGGAGGGCGACGAGCATGTCGATCGGGTCAAGACCTGCGTTCTCGGCAAGCGTCCTCGGGATGATCTCGAGAGCGGTTGCGAACGCCTCGATGGCAAGCTGGGCGCGTCCGCCGATGGTTGCAGCATATTCGCGGAGCCGGAGCGAGAGCTCGATCTCGGGCGCACCGCCGCCGG
>ENA-UOOK01006236-UOOK01006236.1-fermentation-metagenome-genome-assembly--contig:-NODE-6236-length-11528-cov-3.998344_pt1 | contig 11528 bp, 11 predicted proteins | sample MGYA00245777_ERZ724023 | MGnify/ENA primary metagenome ERZ724023 (study PRJEB28704, sample SAMN03018312) | fermentation metagenome | biome: anthropogenic terrestrial biome; feature: soil; material... | reverse complement strand
CATTTTTTAAAGCCGCCTCAAGATCCATCTTTATTTTTCCCATAAAATCTATCCAAATATTAATATAGTAATGTATATGCCAAAAGACATTATAAGGGTCAATAAAATATGTTAAGAATATTCTTTACATATTTTCCAAAAAATCCAACACCTTGTCAAGAGCTTGATTGGTGTCTATATCTACACCCTCAATATCAACTTTATTTAGCTTTTCTTCTATATTAAGCCTTCCCTTATTATTGATTTTATAAATAATATTTAATAATAAATTTTCGATAAATTAATATAAATGGCTAAATTAGATTATTATGAAGTATTAGGAGTGCAAAAAGGCTCCGATATTGGCGAAATAAAATCAGCATATAGAAAATTAGCTCTCCAATACCATCCTGATAGAAATCCAGAAAATAAAGAAGCAGAAGAGAAATTTAAAGAAGCTACTGAAGCTTATGAAGTGCTTAGCGATGCTTCTAAGCGCGAACGATATGATAGATTCGGTCATGATGGTATGAGAATGGGGCAAGACTTCCATGGTTATTCAAATGTAAATGATATCTTTTCTGCTTTTAGTGATTTATTTGGAAGTGGAATATTTGGTGGTGGCTTTGGTGATATCTTTGGCAATCAAGGAGGCGCTAGAAGAGGTTCAAGAAGTATGGACGAAAGAGGTTCGGATTTAAGAGTAAAAGTACCGCTTACTCTCGAAGAAATAGCTACTGGAACAGAAAAAACTATTAAAATCAAAAAATATATTAAATGCGAAAAATGCTCTGGCAAAGGAGCTAAGAATAGCAGTTCATTCAAAAAATGTCCTCAATGTAATGGATCCGGCGAAATTCGACAAGTATCGAGATCTATGTTCGGTCAATTTATAAATGTATCTCCATGTAATGCGTGCAATGGCTCAGGACAAATTATTTCTGACCCATGCCCAGACTGCAAAGGCGATGGAAGAGTATCAGATGAAGATAGCGTCTCTGTAAAAATTCCTGCTGGAGTCGAAGAAGGAAATTATATTCCACTTCGAGGGAAAGGTAATGCTGGTAAAAGAAATGGCTCAAATGGCGATATAATTGTCGTAATAAGCGAAAAGAAACACGACAAATTCACTCGCCGCGATAATAATCATGTCATATACCAACTAAATATAAGCTATCCAGATGCTGTATTTGGCACTGAAATTGACGTTCCTACTCTCTATGGCAAAGAGAAAATTAAAATTGAGCCCGGTACTCAACCAGGCACAAATATTCGTATGAAAGAAATGGGTATCCCATATATCAATTCATACGGAAAAGGTGACCAAGTAGTCGTAGTAAATGTATTTGTTCCTAAAGAACTCAATGTAAAAGAAAAAGAAGCAGTCAAGCATTTATCACAATTAGAAGGTATTCAGCCGCCCGATGCAAATGAGCACCCTAAAAGTAAAGATATAATTGATAAAATAAAAGATGCTTTTAGCTTTTAAATTTAGCTCCCTTAATCTTAAATACAAATAAAATATTAAATTGTAAATTATTCAATTTTTATGGAAGAAAAGAATTTATTTGAAGAAATCTCACTTTTAGATACTGAACAAATTAATCCATTATCTAAAGATATAAACTCTATTTCTACCATTGAAATATTAGAAATAATCAACAATGAAGACCAAAAAGTAGCACTTGCTGTAAAAAAAGAATTGCCTTATATTGCTCAAGCTGTGGATATGATCACAAAAGCATTTCTATCAGGTGGCAGACTGCTTTATTTCGGTGCCGGTACTAGTGGAAGATTAGGTGTAGTTGATGCTTCTGAATGCCCACCTACTTTTGGGGTAAGTAGTGAAATGGTGCAAGGATTTATAGCCGGGGGCAATGCTGCAATGTTTAAAGCACAGGAAGGAGCTGAAGATTTAGAATCCAATGCTGAAAGATATTTTTCAGAGTATAATATTTGCCAAAAAGATATTATTTGCGGAATCGCAGCTTCCGGTAGAACTCCGTTTGTAATAGGTGCTCTCAAAATTGCTAAAAAGAAATCTATTCCAAGAATTATGATTACGACAATTCACCGAGAAAATGCCAAAAAGCTAATTGAGCTCTCCGATGTAGTTATCTGCCCTTACGTTGGAGCAGAAGTAATTGCAGGTTCCACAAGAATGAAATCCGGAACTGCACAAAAGCTAGTTCTAAATATGCTTACTACTGCCTCAATGATAAAAATAGGTAAGACTTATAATAATATTATGGTCGATTTGCAATTGACAAATAAAAAATTAATTGAGAGAGCTAAAAAAATTATAATGAATATTTCAGGAATAGATTATGATTCTGCGGTCGATTTGCTAAAACAATCTAATGGAAATGTGAAAATTGCTCTCTTGATGGCTATAACGGATCTCGATATTAATCAAGCAAATACTGCTCTCGCCTCTGCAAATGGTAAAATAAAAGATGCTATTAAAAATATAAAAAAATAAGATTTATACATTGTTTTTCATTCTTTACTTTTTTACTCTAAAGTTATTTATATTTTTTTTTTAGATAAATGTTGATTTTTTTATTTTGATTTTTAAATTAGAAAATAATAATGGAAACAGAAATAAACGAAAAATTATCTGATGTGATGGATATTTTCTTAGCAGACAATTCATCAAATGTTCCTCTACCATTGCTTACTTTTAGTTTAAGCTGTGGATTTCCATCACCATCGATTGATCATATAGAAAAAAAGATTGATTTAAATGAAGTATTAATTAACCATCCCAATGCTACATATTTCGGCAGAGCAAAGGGCAAATCAATGATAAATGCTGGTATCGAAGATGGAGACCTATTAGTTATCGATAGAAGTATCGAACCGAAAGACGGCAAAATCATTTTATGCTATATCAATGGAGAATTTACCGTTAAATTGCTCTCAATGGAAAAGAATAAAATTATACTTAAGCCGTACAATAATAATTATAGTCAAATAGAAATTGAAAATTTTGATGATTTTCAAGTGTGGGGAGTGGTTACACATATTATTAAATCAGTATAGTTTTTTTAAAATTAACCTAATTTTCTTAAAAATAAATATGATAGGTTTATTTGATTGCAATAATTTTTATGCTTCTTGCGAAAGAATATTTCGTCCTGATATGGAGGGAAAGCCTATAGTTGTGCTATCAAATAATGATGGATGTGTAATTGCTAGAAGCAACGAAGCAAAAGCACTTGGTATCCCGATGGGTGCTCCAATGTTTAAATATAAAGATATAATCCAAGAAAATAATATTAATGTATTTTCTGCAAATTTTACTCTTTATGGTGATATAAGCAATAGAGTGATGAGCATTGCCTCAGAAATGGAGCCAAATATCGAAATTTATTCAATCGATGAAGCTTTTATGAATGTGAAAATTAATAATGATGATAAATTATTTGAATTCGGAGAAAAGCTCTATAAAGAAATAAAAAAAGCTACAGGAATTACTGTAAGCATTGGATTTGCTCCCAGTAAATCATTAGCAAAAGTCGCAAATAAAATTGCAAAAAAAAATAAGGAAAAAATTCCTGTTTTTATTATTAATGATGATAAACAAAGAGAGGATATTCTAAAAAACGTAGTAGTGGAAGATATTTGGGGTATTGGGCGGCAGTATGCAAAGAAATTAAGAAATATTGGAATTGACAAAGCATACGATTTTACGCAATTAGGAGATGCTTATGTAAAAAAAGAATTTTCTGTAGTTGGACTACGTTTAAAAAATGATTTACTCGGAAAACCGACGATTAAATTCGAAGATATTAAGAAAAAAAATAATATCACCGTTACTCGCACATTTGATAAAAATTACAAAACTTTTGAAGAAGTTCGCGAACGGGTCGCAAGCTTTGCATCTTCCATCGCTTATAAATTACGAAAACAAAATAGTTGCACTGGCTCATTGATTGTCTTTGTAATGACTAATCGATTTCGAAATGATTTAAAACAATATTACAATAGTGCATATATTCAATTGCCTGAACCCTCTAATTCAAATTTTACTCTAGCAGAATATGCCGAACGTGCTTTGAAAAGTATATTCCGAGAAGGATATTATTATAAGCGAGCCGGCGTGCTTGCATGCAATATTTGCGATACTGCAGTTGCTCAAACAGCTCTCTTTCATCAAAATAATTATGTACAAGATACTAAAGCTATGGATGCAATTGATCTAATTAATAGGAAATTCGGCAGACATACAATAGTACTTGCATCGCAAGATATTGATAGAGAATGGAAAATGAATCAAGAATTCCTATCACCAAAATATACAACAAATATCGACGATATTATAAAAGTTAAAATATAAGTTTATTTTTAATTTAATTAAGACTAATTAATGTAATAAAAGCTATCTTTATTAGGAGATAGCTTTTATTTTTATTAGAATAATTTATAATCTTGAAGATAATTAAGTGAATAATTCTTCTTGATTATCGTCGAATTCTTGAATATCGTCATTATCATCATATTCTACATCTTCCTCGCGAGTAACGGTAGTTATATCAGCGATAGTATCACCTTCATCGAGTCTAATGAGTTTCACGCCTTGAGTATTTCTACCGATAGTGCGGATATCTGAAATATTTTGACGAATTAGCACTCCTTTTTCAGTCATTACAACTAAATCTTCTGAATCTAAAGCTGAAAGCAGTCCAATTACTTTTCCTGTTCTTTCAGTCAAATGCATTGATATTACACCTTTTCCGCCACGTTTAGTTAGTCTAAAATCTTCAAATCTAGTTCGTTTGCCTAATCCATTTTCACTTACTACTAATACTTGTGCGTCTTGACGTTTAATTACAATCATTCCGATTACGATATCATTAGCCGAGAGTTTAATTCCTCTTACTCCAGCAGCTGTTCTTCCGATTGGTCTTACATCGCTTTCGCGGAATCTGCAAGCTAAACCTTGCTTAGTTCCAATTACAATATCACAAGTGCCATCGGTAATACGGGCAGTAATTACTCTATCACCATCGTGGACATTCATTGCAATAATTCCTGTCGATCTTGTATTGGCGAAGTTAGTCAGGTCCATTTTCTTTATTGTGCCTTTTTCAGTACATAAGACAATATAGTTATCATCTTTAAATTCTTTCACAGGCAAATATGCATTCACCACTTCGTCATTTTGTTTAGGAATTACATTTGCTATTGAGCGTCCTTTAGAATTTCTGCTTCCTTCTGGCAAATCGTAAACTTTCACCTTATAGCATCTACCTTTATCTGTGAAGAATAATAAGAAATGATGAGTAGAAGCTTGAAATACATGTTCTACAAAGTCATCATCATTTGTACCGGCTCCACTTAATCCTCTGCCACCCTTATTTTGACGACGATAAGTAGAAACAGGAGTTCTTTTAATATTGCCACGATGAGTAATTGTAACAATAACTTCTTCATTTGCGATAAGATCTTCAACTTTAAATTCATCGTGATCGCGGACGATTTCTGTTCTTCTTTTATCAGAATATTTTTTTTCGAGTTCTTCTAATTCACTTACAATAATATCTAATTGCAATGCTTTGCTAGCTAAAATACTTTTTAATCTTTCGATTGTCTGGAGAAGTTCTCGATATTCATTTTCAATTTTTTCTCTTTCTAATCCAGTGAGCCTTTGCAAGCGCATTTCTAAAATGGCTTTAGTTTGTACTTCGGTTAATCCAAAGCGAGCAATTAAGCGTTCAGTAGCCATTTTAGCATCGCGAGATTTCTTAATAATATCTATTACTTCGTCAATATTATCAAGCGCAATGATGAATCCTTCTAAAATATGAGCTCGTTTTTCTGCCGTATCTAGTTCGAATTTAGTTCTTCTTACTACTACTTCATTTCTATGCTCTACAAAGTAATACATCATTTCTTTTAAAGTACAAACTTTTGGTCTGCCTTTTACTAATGCAAGCATAATTGCACCGAATGTAATTTGCAATTGAGTATGCTTAAATAGATTATTTAGCACTACTGATGCCATCGCATCACGCTTAATCTCGATTACTATTCGTACTCCATCTCTATCTGATTCATCTCTAATGTCAGATATACCTTCTAAAGTCTTAGCTCGCACTAATTCTGCTATTCTTTCTACTAATGTAGCTTTATTTACTTGGTAAGGTAATTCTGATACTATAATAGTTTGCTTGCCTTTTTTATCTTCTTCGATATAAGTCCTAGCTCTTAAAATGATTTTCCCGCGTCCGGTTAGAAATGCATTTCTAACTTCGCTATATCCGTATATAATTCCGCCAGTAGGAAAATCAGGTGCAGGAACATATTGCATTAATTCCTCGCCAGTAATTTCTGGATTTCTAATTAATGCTTTTAGTCCTTGAGTGATTTCGCCTAAATTATGCGGTGGAATATTTGTAGCCATTCCCACTGCTATACCGCTTGACCCATTTACTAATAAATTTGGCAAAACAGATGGTAAAACAATTGGTTCTTTTAACGATTCATCGAAATTAGGTCTAAAATCAATGGTATCTTTATCCAAATCCTTTAGCATTTCTGTAGCTAGCCAGCTCATACGAGTTTCTGTATAACGCATTGCCGCTGCTGAATCGCCATCCATAGAACCATAGTTGCCTTGCCCATCTACTAATGGATAGCGTAAGTTCCACGGTTGAGCCATTCTCACCATTGATTCGTAAACTGCAGTATCGCCGTGTGGATGGTATTTACCGAGCACTTCACCGACAAGTCTGGCTGACTTTTTATGAGATTTATTAGGAGCTAAGCCTAATTCATTCATTGCATATAAAATTCTTCTATGAACTGGTTTCATACCATCTCGCACATCTGGCAAGGCTCTTGATACGATTACAGACATTGAATAGTCTAAATACGAACCTTTTATCTCATCTTCTAAAATAGTAGGAGTTATATTTTCACTAATTAATGACATTATTTTTACTGATAGTTTTTTAAAGATAGAAGCACTTTTTATTAATAAATTAATTTAATTTATTGCTTCTTAAAAATGATAAAATTCAACTTATTTAAGTGAATTAATAGACTACAAAATTACGTTTTTTTTAGCTTAAAATCTAACACTTTTTTGGGTTTTTCTATCTATTTAAAGTTAAATATCGAATATAGAAAATAAAGTGTAATAGATAAATTGAAGAAGTTCATCAATGCAAATAATTATAATTATTTTTTAAGCTGCAAAGACCAAATTTCATTGTTTTTTAAAATATTTAATTAATATATAAAAAAAAGCTCACATGCTCTTTCGAGCAGTGAGCAATAATTCTAGTGTGAATTAACCAATCCTAAAATTGTAAATAAAATTTATTGAAAAATTACATATTTATCTTAATTTCTTTTGAGTAGTCTTATCAAAGAAAGTATTGATAGCCTTAGACACACCGGCAATCACTCCAGCAGATTGTCTTACTGGGGGAGCTATTCGATGATAGAAACCATTTACCAAATTAATTAGTGGATTAATTGCATCATTTAGTCTATCGGATTGAATTTTCACATTATCGACTATGTTAGATGATTGAGCCACCACTTTATCAGCTAAATCCATAGTATCTATTATTTTTTCTTTTACATCGCTTACGTCGCGGGTAAGAGTATTTACCTCGCCAGTAAGTTTAGATAAATCGTTTCTGAATGAATCGATGAATTTCCCTAATTTAAAATACATTAGGAACATTAATATTATTAATGCAATAATGAAAATTATAATAAATATTTCTAGTGTAGAGCTCATAATAAAATTAACTTTTAAAAATAATAAAGATATTGTTTTTTATAATAAAATTATTCAGGATTAGTTGTTTTATTTACTTCGCTTTTGAAAGTATTTATGCTTTCTTTTGCAGCATCTTTTACTATATTAGCTTGGTTTTTCACATTGTTAAAAGTTTCGCCTGCTTTAGACATAAAGTTATTAGCTTGGTCTTTAGCTGTATGCATATATTCTTGAGCTTTATCAATGCTTGTATTATAAGTATTTTTTACAGCATCTGATACTTTTTCGCTAGTATTATGGTAATATTCATTTGCTTTACCATATACTTCTGATGATTTGTCTGCTATATCTTGTCTTAATTCTTTGCCGCTTTTAGGAGCTAATAATAATGCAGTAATAGCACCGATTGCACCACCAATGATAGTACCAATAATGAAAGTATTGGTAGTGTTGTTATTGTTGTTGTCCATAATCTTTTTCTCCAAAAATTATTTAAATTTAGTTTATTATATATATTTACGTTACCAATTTTCTGGTAAAGTAATTGGTTTATTCTGTGTCTTTAAAATTATTTCGCATAATTCTCTAACTGCTCCCATTCCGCCTTTTTTAGTAAGAACTAGGTCGACTATTTTTTGCACTTCTTCCGTTGCATCTGATGGGCAAGAAGTAAACCCAGCTATTTCCATTGCTAAAATATCATTTACATCATCGCCACAATATGCAATTTCATCTAAAGGTATTTCAATATTATGCGAAAAATCTTCTAAGCTTTTTCGTTTATTATGAGATCCGACCATCACACTCCCAATTTTTAATTTCGTAGCTCGAGCAATTACAATTGGTGAGTTTTCGCTTGTCAAAAATGCAGTCTTTATTCCACTTTTATGGAGCAATTCGATTCCCATTCCATCTCTAAGAGAAAATCTTTTTAATTCTTCTCCATTTTTAGAATAAAACACTGAAGAATCAGTCAATGTACCATCGATATCCATAACGAGAATTTTTACTTTCTCAATTTTTGCTTTTAAGTCGATTTGTTTCATATAATTTATTATTTTTGCATATATTTATTAATGCAAAATCAAATTCTATTTTTAATAACATTTTATAAATACTATTCTAATAGATTTAGAACGTTTTTTCTTTATTAATATTTTAATTGACAAATGAATAATATAAAATCAGATAATACTAATAGTTTGCTTAAAACTTATATTAATGTGCACATATCTCTTAAAGAAGAATATTACGAAATGGTATTTGCATTGTTACAAAATTTTAAGTTTACTGGTATTGAAGAAAAACTCGACCAAATTGTAATTTCTTTTAAATTAAAGGATTATAACGATGAGACAAGAAATGAAATTCTTGAAATTATAAATCAATTTGACCCAGATGCTAAAATTATCAAAGAAGAAACTCTTGAAGAAAAAAATTGGAATGAAGAATGGGAAAATAATGTACAACCAATTCGAGTCGATGAGCACTTGGTAATCACTCCTGAATGGAAGAAAAATGAAATTGATTCAGAACATAAAATTATAATTAATCCTAAAATGTCTTTCGGTACCGGCGACCACCAAACTACAAGATTAGTCTGTAGATTAATGAAGAAAATTAATCAACCTGGGAAATTCTGGATAGATGCCGGCACAGGTACAGGAGTTCTTGCTATTTATGCCGCTTTGCTTGGAGCAAGTAAAGTTTTAGCGTTCGACAATAATATTTGGTCAATAGAAAATGCGATTGAAAATGTCGAAATCAACGGTTTTAGCGATAAAATCGAGATTAAAAATATCGACATAGAAGAAACTGAATTACCTGATTCTGATTTTATTGCTGCAAATTTATTTTTAAACCTTGTAGTTCCTTCAATGCCAATCTTCTATAAATCACTTAAAAAATCTAAAGGTCATTTATTGATTTCCGGTATTTTGAAATTCCATCATCAAGATATTTTAGAAGGAGCTGAGGCAAATCACTTCGTTCATATCGAATCAATTTTCGAAGATGATTGGGTAGCACTCCATTTAAAAGCAGAATAATCTTAAAAACATAACTTTTCTATTATGAATACTAAAAAAATAGCTGGAATTGATTTAGGCTCTAACACAATATTAATGCTAATTGCAGATATTGATTCAAATAATAATTTAAAATACATTCGTGATGAAAATTCCATAGCAAGGCTTGGCGAAGGAGTAAATCAATACAAAATAATAAATCAAAACGCTATCGACCGCTCTGTTGAAATTTTAAAAGAATATAAAAAAATATGCATAGAAGAAAAAGTAGATGAAATTATTGCTTGCGGTACTTCAGCTATGAGAGATGCTACTAACGGAGAACAAGTAGCCGAAATATTTTCAAATATTCTCGATGCAAAAGTCGAAATTATTTCTGGAGATGAAGAAGCTCGCCTTACGTTTATTGGAGCAATAGAAAATACAAATAGATGTACGATTATTGATATTGGCGGAGGCTCGACAGAATTTATTACCGGTGAAAATAATGAAATTGAATATAAATATAGTATAAATATTGGAGCTGTGAGGATTAAAGAAATGTTTTTTAATTCGCACCCACCTAAGAATGATGAATTAATAAAAGCAAAAAAATTTATCTTGCAAAATTTATCTTTATTAGATAAAGCAAACATAAGTAACTTTTCTTATGCTGTAGCTGGTTCACCTACCTCTATCGCGGGTATTCATTTGAATCTAAGCGAGTTTGACTATGATAAAATTCACTTATTTAAACTATATCCCCAAATAATTAATGATGTATGGGATATTATTTTGTCTCATTCTGTCGATGAAATTATTAAAAAATATAATATGCATCCACGTAGAGCAGATATTATCTCTGCCGGAGTGCTTATTTTAAAAACAACATTAGAATATTTTAATAATTTACCTTGCGTAGTAAGCGTAAAAGGATTAAGATATGGAATTATTAAAAATTATTTAAATAAAAAACTTTTTTAACAAATTGAAAATCAATCATAAAATAAATTTAAGGATACAAAACATGAAAAAGTTCTACATTATTATTTCAATTTCGATATTATTTGTCTTCTCTTGTGCAAAAAATGAATATTCATCACCTGTCTTTAATCAAAAGTTTACAATAAACAATTTTTCTGACATTGCTCAAAAAATTGCTCAAGATAAAGAAATTTCTGCGGAAAATATAACTTATCTTTCAAATGGACTAAAGAGATTATCTTTTTTCAAAGATTCAATTGAAGGCAAAACTGTAAAAGATATAATTCTTTCTGAAAAAGAATATGTGTATCAATTCACAATTAACGAATTAAATAAAATTTCTGATATTTCTATTTTAAGACTAAATACAAGCAATAAATTCTTAGGAGTAGTAAATGCTGTCACTCCAGATAAAAAGGAATTCAATAATTTGTATTTCTTATTGGACAACAAATACTCAAAACCAATTAAAAGAATTGCCGGAGAATTGATGTTCTTTTATCGTCCAAATGACAAAAATAACGAACAAATGCAATTAGCACCTATTAACTTTAATTACGATGGAATAATTAGTGCAAATTCGCAGGATACTGTAATTTTAAATCAACCTTTTAATCAAAATGACGAAGTATCTAAATTGTTTAGAAATAATACAAGCCAAATAAGCGGTGTAATGAATATTCTTGAAGTAGAATTTGAAAAATAACAACTTTTTCATATCACAACATCTTAAACTCTACAAAAAAAAACTCTCTCACCACATCTTAGGTAAGAGAGTTTTTTTAAAGGACTTGGCAGCGACCTACTCTCCCACACGG
>ENA-UOOK01006235-UOOK01006235.1-fermentation-metagenome-genome-assembly--contig:-NODE-6235-length-11528-cov-6.835440_pt1 | contig 11528 bp, 8 predicted proteins | sample MGYA00245777_ERZ724023 | MGnify/ENA primary metagenome ERZ724023 (study PRJEB28704, sample SAMN03018312) | fermentation metagenome | biome: anthropogenic terrestrial biome; feature: soil; material... | reverse complement strand
CACGATCAGCGCCGGGGCCGGCGGGGTCGTCGGCGGGGTGGTGGCGGTGATCGTGCGAGTGCTGGGCGGTGGGTGATACGATTCTTACAGCTTCTCCCCTCTTGAAAATGCCGGAGCGAGAGAATCATTCTCCGGGAAGAAATAATAACCTTTAAAACACTGAAGCACCAGTATGCAGTTCATGCGATACGGAGCCTTCGTCCTCTGCCTGCTGGTCGTCGCGCTGCTCTCGGCCGGATGCATAACTCCCACAACCACAGAACAGTCCGGTTCATCCCTCCTGGGGAAGGCCGCACCGACACCGACGCCCACTCCCGGGTACGGCAGCGTCGTAATCTCATCGGACCCCTGGGGCGCTACGGTGTACCTGGACGGCGAAGAAAGGGGAACCGCCCCCCTCACGCTGACGGACGTTCCCGCAGGGAAGCATACCCTTCTCGTGACAATGCTGGGTTACCTCGATAGCAACTCCACGATCACGGTGACCGCTGATAAGACTACTACGGCTAAAAAATCACTCAAGAAGGGCAAACCCGACATTTATCTGGGTATTGCCGATACAAAGATGCTCCAACAGGGTGCGCTCATGGAAGTTTCCGGCGAGGTGCAGAACCGGGGAGAGATGACAGCATACGACTTTAAACTGATCATCGAGATGACGCCGAAAGACTCTAATCAGAAAAGTAAGAAGGCGACCAAGACCATCACCATGGGTGCGCTCGCACCCGGAGCCCCGAGGCACTACGTAGGGCATGTAGAACTTGAGAGAAATCTGGATTATAGTGGGACCATTAAATGCGAGTACACCTTTGACGGCAAACTTGTGAAAGGGTCGACGAAGGCGTTTTAACCCATTTTTGAGCAGATACCCGTCCTCGCGGTCGCCCAAACAGTTTGCGAATTTTGGGCTACCGTACAAGGCTTCCACCGCCCGGGCCATAGCCGGGGTCGGAACGCGGACCTTCAGCCCGACAACGCCCTCCTCCGCCGCAGGCCGACAAGGATCGATCGGAGTGACGCACGGCTCCTTGCCTTCTTCGCCCTCGCCGCCGTCCTGGTGGTGCTCACCTACGCCCGGTCCCTTTCTGAAACGCGCCTCCCCCCGCCTCCTCGCCTACGCGGTCCCGGTGGTGATGCTCTTCCCGCTCGCCTGGGAACTCGTCGTCGACTTCCGGTTCGCGACGAGTTGCTGGGAGGGCTACCACTTCTGGATACCGGTGGTGCAGTATATTTGGTACATCCAGTACGCGATCTTCCCGCTGTGAGGGGGGAACGGTCGCATCTCTTCGCTAACGTTCCGAGGGAGGGGGCCTGGAGATCAAATCGCTGATTTCTATTCGCAACCGAATGGTTGCTCACGCTCTAGTTCTAGCGAACCATCACGTCCTGGGGACAGTCGTTCCCTACCGGAGCATCGCATCCGGCGGATCCGTCTCACACCCTGGTTCATCTCGTAAACGAGTTCTCTGGTGATCTTTTCCCGGTCATCCTGATAACCCTCTGAGTGGATGATAGGGAGACGTAACATGGCCCGACGTAAAGATGCCAAAGAACCCTCAACAGAAAGAACGCTTCCCACCATTGTTGTCCCGCCCCCCCAGAAAGGGCGGTCGCCTATCAGTTCCGATTACTTTCATCACATACCCCTCAGTTTAATGAGTGTGTAATCTAAACCGTTCAGATGATGAGGCCGTCTCACCCTGGGGATGGAAAACTGAAACCGGGCATCATTACCTGGAAGGGGGCCCAATGAGTCTCCCTGTCACTCAACTGCTCTCAATGCCTGAAGGCAAAACGCTTGAGTTCAAGCGAGACCTCTCATCTCCCCGAAATATCCTCAAAACATTGGTTGCATTTGCCAACACAGCCGGAGGACGCCTGTTTATCGGAGTAGAAGACGGTTCAAAAGAGATTCTGGGGGTTGCAAACCCGCTGGACGAGGAAGAACGTCTGTGTAATCTTATTGCTGACAACATCGAGCCGCGACTTGTGCCCAATGTGGAACTGATCGCCGTGGAGGACAAAACCCTGCTGGGAGTAGAGATGTACCCCAGCGGTTCCAGACCTCATTGGATAAAGAAAGAAGGTCCTTTTGATGGTGTGTATGTCCGCCTTGGCTCAACGAACCGGAAAGCCGATAAGGAACTTATCGCAGAACTGAAACGGAGCGCTTCAGGAACGGCCTTTGACGAACTGCCCCTGCCGGATCTGACTGCAGATGCGCTGGATCTGGCAGCCGCCCGGATACTCTTTACAGGGCAACGAGAGCTGAGCGAGAAAGAGTTGCTCACACTGAAACTCCTCACACCGGTACAGGGGAGGCTTGTTCCGACTATCGGCGGAATGTTGCTTTTCGGAAGAGACCGCGAGGAGCATTTCCCTGATGCCTGGATACAGTGCGGGCGTTTTGGGGGAACGACAAAGAGCATCATCCTCGATCATACCGAGATTCATGAGCACCTGCCTATCGCCGTCGAGCGCGTTATTGAGTTTATCAAGAAGCATGCAATGAGAGGGGCGGACTTATCAGAGATCCATCGTCGCGATGTCTGGAGCATTCCAACGACCATTGTGCGCGAAGCCGTCATCAACGCTATAGCGCATGCCGATTATTCGCAGATCGGTGCGCCTCTGCGGGTTGCCATCTATGACGACCGGGTGGAGATAGAAAACCCGGGCATTCTGCTTCCGGGCATGACCATCGAGGATGTAAGGCAGGGCGTATCGAAAATCCGCAACCGCGTCATCGCCCGTGTGTTTCGAGAACTGGGTCTGATCGAGCAATGGGGTAGCGGGTTCCGCCGCATTCTGGAAGAGGCAGAGAGGCAGAACCTGCCTGAACCTGCGCTCGAAGAGATCGGGATGAAAGTTCGGTTTACTGTCTTCCTTGCGGAGAGTTTCTCACCTGGGATTAAACCCGAGGCCAGAGAAGAGGCTGAGAAACATGTAACCGAACATGTAACCGAACATGTAACCGAACATGTAACCGAACATGTAAAGCGCCTTCTGATCTGTTTAGAGGAGAGGCCGTCCGGAACAAAAGATGCGATGCAATGCCTGGGGCTCAGCCACCGCCCAACATTTCTGTACGATTACCTGAGGCCGGCAATTCAGGCGGGGTATGTTCAAATGACGCAGCCGGATTCACCCAAAAGTCCAACCCAGAAATACCGCCTAACAGAAAAGGGAAGGAGATGCCTGGAAAGAAGGGGATGATACGCCGGATGGAAATGACGCCGCCGCCCTCCATCATCAGGATAGACGGCGGACGTTCATGGTTCTGCAAGTCTCAGACGGCAGGGCTCACGGCTCCCCGGAAGAGTTCGCTGCCATGACGGAAGGTGTCTTTCTCAAAAATGCATTGCGAGATGGTGTTGTGATCTATAAGGCAGGAACCGGGAAAGGAAGGAAGCAGGTGGCTGAGACAGGCAGAGCACGACCTTGATGATGCACAGTATGCTTTTGCGGGCGAAAGATACAATCTGGTCTGCTTTTTAGCCCAATAGGCGGCAGAAAAAGTTATCAAGGCGTTTCTTTACCTCTCCGGGGAGGAGAAAGTACTTGGTCATTCCGTCGCGGACCTCCTGAACCGGGCTTCTTCATTCAACAGCGCTTTCAATACCGTCTCGCGGGCAAGGACTCTTGACCTTTACCATATCCCGACCCGCTACCCGAACGGGATCCCTGGAAGCCTGCCGTATGAAGCATTCGATCAGGAGGAGGGGGAGAAGGCTCTGGCACTCGCCACCTCCGTTATTTACTTCGTAAGAGAACAATTCACGGATTAGGCAGCCAGACCCCGCCGCAGACCTGCGCAACGACGAGCCAGGGCGACGCCACCGGCCCGGTGTGCGCTACTCGCTGATGTACGCACCAGAAGATAACAAGAGATCGTAGAAGGATCGCAATTGGATCAATGGGATCATATTGGGATCATAACGCCTTGTCCTGAACAGAGTTAGACTAAGTTGGTGCCTTAGATAGCCAAAATGTCCCCGTTCCGCCATTTAATAATGGGATCATGACCCTCGCCGATCCCCGCCCCGGCCGGCAACCAGGCAGATACACTTACATTTGAGATTTATTTAAATATTTAAAAAATATACATAGACCCATGGGCACGATAACCCTGAGCATCGATGACCGGACAGAGAAGGAGTTCCGGAGGCTGGTCGAGAAGACCCTCGGAAAGCGGAAGGGAGCCCTCGGTGAGGCGGCGACCGAGGCGATGGAGATCTGGATCCGGGCAAAGACCCAGGAAGAGATTGCACGGGACGCCCTCGAGCTGGCCGAGAAGGCGTACCACTTCGGGGTGCAGAAATACACGTCAAGGAAAGATCTCTATGACCGGCAACCCGCCGCTGATTGACACAAACGTTCTCGTCTACCTCTTCGACGCAGGCGCCCCCGAAAAGAGGCAGATCTCAAAGGATCTCGTTACCGCCTGCTGGAGGTCGGAACGATCCTACTCGGTCTCGGTGCAGAACCTCGCGGAGTTCTCGGTGGTCGTGACCGAGAAGGTCGAGAACCCGATGCCGGTCGAAGACGTGACCCGGTTCATCCGGAACGTCCAGGAGTTCGAGGGATGGAACGTCGTCGGCTACGGCAGCAGGACCATCCTCGCAGCTCACGATATCCGTGACCGCTACCGCGTCCACTTCTGGGACGCACTTCTTGCCGCAACGATGATCGAGTCGTCAATCGATACGATCATCACGGAAGATGCCCACCTCCTGCGCATTCCCGGGATCACGGTCGTCAACCCGTACCGGTGATAGAAGAACGGCCCGCACCAGCCCTGATACGTCCGTCGTCCAGGTCGACCCGGCCCGGGTCTTCATCGTTTCGTTGAGGTTTGCCGAGCCCATCTCGCCGATCCAGCACCGGATCCCGGCTACCCGATCCATCCCCGATGAGGCCTACCGGTCCGTCATCCACCGGCTGCTGGAGCAAAGACCCCAAGCCCGGAGACGTTCGCCGGTATCCTGGCACCACTTGACGAGATCCGGCAGGGGGTTCGTGACGCACGGGGTGTTGGAACGGGATCAGAGAATGGCGTGACCTCAGGTTCCTCTGATCATGGCCACGTTTTTATATGCCATAGCGACCCATAACACCTTATGACCGAGGAAACGACCACGATTGAGATCACCAGATCCGACCGGGACCGGCTGAACCGTCTGCGCCGCTACCCCAGAGAACCGTATCGATCCATAGTGCGCCGACTGCTGGACCAGAGCGAGGACCCCGAGCCCCTGAGCCCTGAGACGATCGCCGACATCCAGGCGTCGCTTGATGAGATCAGGCGGGGCGAGTTTGTAACACATGAAGCACTGAAGCGGGACCTGGGGATTGAGTGAGATACTCGCTCATCTACTCGAAAAGAGTCCAGCGCAAGTTAAAGCACCTCCCAGAGGAGGCTGCTGTAAGGATTGTCAGGGCGCTGGAACTGCTGGCGGAAGAAGAGTCGCCTCACCTGCAGGTGAAGCGTCTGGTAAATTCCCCGCTATTCTCCCTGCGGGTAGGAGTGTACCGGGTGATCCTGGCATTTGAGCATCAACAACTCGTCATCATGGCGGTCGATCTCGACCATCGGAAAAATGTCTATGACAACCTGTGAGATGCTACGACTCCCTCTGCTGCCTCCGCATCCCTCACCTGACCGCCACATAGCGGACGTGAGCCCCTGCCCCCTCCTTCCGGACCAGGCCGAGCCCTTCGAGGGTCTTTAACCGCCTCACAACCGTCGGCCTTGAGAGCCCGACCTCCCCGGCGATCTCGCCACTCTTCCGGGGCCTCAGGATCGCATTCAGGATCCTCCGGTCCGTCTCATCGGTCAGGGATCCGACCGTCTTCCTGAAGATGACGCTGAACCGGTTTGATACCGTCGAGAAGGCGACCGAACAGAAAGGATGCTCTGCAACCTCACGCCGGATCAGGCGGATCCCGTATCCATAGCGCTCGATAAACCCGGTGTCGTAGAGGAGGTTCGAGAGCGCCGGGTTCCGGGGGACGTGCTCGGGATCGGCAATGTCGACGCCCGGCATCAGCCCGCCCGGATTCCGGATCTCAATCCCGTCAGGATGGAGGAAGATCCTGATATCGGCGCTCACGGTGTAGTTCCGGTGAGCGACGGCATTGATGACCGCCTCTCGGATGGCCCTTGGGGGATACTCGTCGACCTTGACCCGCCGCGCCCCGACGACCACCTCGATCTTCCGTATCTCGGCAAGGAGGCTAGAGTACACCGCCTCGATCACCTTCCAGACCGGTCCCTCGAATTCCCGGCTCCACACCGGCACCTCGTCCTCCATCCGGATTATGCGGATCCGGGCGTGGGGGACATGCTCACAGGCGTCGGTGAAGAAGAGAACGCCTGCGTTGGTCAGCATCCCATCCCTGACAGCCCCGGCACTGCGGAGGTAGCGATCGCGGTCCTCGCCGGCGATCGTCTTTCCTCGGGATTGTTCTAGTGCCTCAAAAAACCAGTCAGTATAGTGGGGCTCGGCCTCCGCGAGAGCCGCAATCGGAGCCCCATCCCAGGCGACGATCCCGAGTTCGGCAGAGAGCATGAGTATCTCCTGGAGCGAGAGAGGGCGGATGCCGGTCCCGACCCTGATGTAGACGACACCGCCGACGGAACAGAGCGAACTGCCTTTCTGCACCTCGACGACGAGAAGGTCTCGGCCGTTCACGGAAAGTTTATGGGTGGCGATATGCGGCGGCGGGACGATTGGCTGGAGGGCGCTCGTAACCGCTTCTTGCGCCGCTTTCACGTCGGTCCCGACAATATTGCCGCTGTCGTCGACGCCGATGATGAGATGCCCCCCTTCTGCATTGGCGAACGCGACAATCTCATGGTGGAGTGTCCTCGAGGGCGCCCTCTTGAACTCAACCCGCTCTGACTCTCCACCCCGGATGAGGGCGAGGAGGTGATCGAGATCCATAGTTACTGTAAACTACTGTAACAGGGAAGAATGTTACGGTAGATGATTTACTGAATCATAATGCGATGATTCAGTGTGATACAGTAACATCCGGATGAATGACGCCGGATCTCACACACCGGCTCATTCACAAGCGCCCGGCAAAGAACCTGACCTTCACCACCTCGACCACCGCAAGGTAACCCACCACCAACCCGGCGAGGACCAGGTAGAAGTGCGGAGGCAGTGGAACAAAGCCGAAGGCTGCCCCCAGGGGGAGGAAGGGCACCACGAGGGCGGCGGCGACGACCGCGACGGTGCTGAGGGCCAGCTGCCAGCTCGGTCTGCTCCGGTAGAACGGGCTCAACCGCGTCCTGATGATGAAGATGATCAGGGTCTGGGTGACAATCGACTCGATGAACCACGCGGTCTGGAAGAGAGGGGCCGTTGCATGGAAGACCAGCAGGAGGATCCCGAAGGTGAGGAAGTCGAAGAGCGAGCTGATGGGGCCGAAGACGAGGATGAAGTCCCTGATGAAGTGGATGTCCCAGCGCCTGGGCCGGGATATGTACTCGTCGTCGACCCGGTCGGTCGGGATCGTCGACTCGGAGAGGTCGTAGAGGAGGTTGTTGAGGAGGATCTGGATCGGGAGCATCGGCAGGAAAGGCAGGAACAGTGACGCTCCTGCGACGCTGAACATATTGCCGAAGTTCGAACTCGTTCCCATCATGAGGTACTTCATCGTGTTCCCGAAGGTTTTGCGCCCCTCCATGACGCCGTCCCCGAGGACCTGTAGGTCTTTTTCAAGGAGGACGATGTCTGCAGACTCCTTTGCAATATCCACCGCCGTATCGACCGAAATGCCGACGTCGGCGGTCCGGAGGGCCGGAGCATCGTTGATCCCGTCTCCCAGGAAACCGACGATGTGATTGTTTCTCATCAGCGCCCGGATGATCTGGTCCTTCTGGATGGGCGTCACCCGGGCAAAGATCGTGGTCTCGTCGACCACCCGCGCAAGCGCCTCATCGGTCATGTGGGTGATCTCGGCACCGGTCAGGGACCGGCGCACCGGGAAGTCCAGGTCGCGGCAGATCTTCCTTGTGACCTGCTCGTTATCCCCGGTGACGATCTTCAGGTCAACCCCGTCGCTGACAAGCCGCTGGAGCGATTCCTGCGCCTTCTCCTTCGGTGGGTCGATGAAGGCCACAAAGCCAAGCAAGACCATCTCTTTCTCATCATCCGGGGTATAGACCGCCTTTGCATCTCCGGTTGGCCGGCAGGCGACCGCAAGAACCCGGAAGCCGTCGGCGCTCAGCGCCTCGTAGCGGTGTTCCACTTCCTCCCGCAGTTCGCCGGTGAACGGCCGGACCCCTGCCCGGTCTCTGGTCGAAGAACAGATATCAAAAACCTGCTCCGGAGCACCCTTTGTGATCAGGAACCGTTCGCCGTCCTTCTCGACGATGATAGAGAGCCGTTTCCTGACAAAGTCGAAGGGAATCTCGTCGACCTTCCCGTAGCCCTCGACCGGGATGTCGCGGTAGGCGAGGATCGCCTCATCAAGCGGGCTCTTCAATCCTGTCTGGTTGAGGCTGTTGAGGTACGAGAAGAGCAGCACCGTCTCGTCGTCGTGCCCCTCCGGATCGGTGTGGAGGACGAGGGATATGGCGTTCTCCGTCAGCGTACCGGTCTTGTCGGTGCAGAGGACGTCCATGCTCCCGAAGTTCTGGATCGCCTCGGGGTGCTTCACGAGGACGCCCTTCTCCGACATGGCAATGGCACCTTTTGCGAGGTTTAAAGAGAGGATCATGGGGAGGAGTTCGGGCGTCAGCCCGACGGCGAGGGCCACGGCGAAGAGGAGGGATTCAAGGACGCCGTGTTTGAAGACGGCGTTGACCAGGAATACGACCAGCACCAGGAGGAAGGTGGTGCGCATGATCAGGTAGCCGAAGTGCCGAAGCCCCCTCTCGAACTCGGTCTCCGGAGGACGTGCGGCAAGCGCCTCTGCGATATGCCCGTATTCGGTATTCTTCCCGGTCATGGCGACCACGGCGGTCGCGTGGCCGCTCACCACCGATGTCCCGAGGAAGAGGTAGTTATTCCACACGGTCCGGTCCGCATCTGCCGCAGGAAGGGGGTCTGCGGTCTTCTCCACCGGGAACGGTTCGCCGGTCAGGGCCGACTGGTTGATGAAGAAGTCGCGGGCGGCAAGGACGCGGGCGTCTGCGGGCACAATGTTCCCGGCAGTGAGGTCGATGACGTCCCCGGGAACCAGCTCGGCCATCCTGATCTCCCGGCGTTCTCCATCACGAAGCGTCGTTGCCGTCCTGGTAATCTTCTGTTTTAAGAGATTGACCGCCGCTTCGGCCCGGTACTCCTGGAAGAAGTCCAGGGTAACACTGAGGACGACGATGACGAGGATGATTGCGGCTTCAACGATCTCGCCGACGAAAGCCGATACAATCGCGGCGATGACGAGGATGATCACGAGCGGATTCTTCAGGTGGCCGAGGAAGGCGATCAGGCCGCGATACCGGCGCGCCTCTGCGATCTCGTTCATCCCGTACTGTCTCTGCCTCAGGGCCGCCTCGGCGGTCGAGAGGCCGGAGGGAGACGACCCGAGGTGAGCGAGGCAGTCGTTGGCGGTCATCGTGAGCAGGTCCTCGATCCTCATGTACCCCCTGCAACAGACGGCGGCCATGCGATAATAGTTTCGAGAGCCTGTCTCTGCACGCTTTGAACTCATATTCGGGTGGACGACGAGACCGGAGCCCATACGCCGCCTCACCCAAAAAGATCGATCAACCCCCTCAAACCATCCCATCAAACAAGATTCACGACTCATTTCCGGCAAACCCACGATCCGTGTCGCCTCCGGAACGATGCGCATCCCGGTCGCTCCGACCCGGTCCCGGCCGATTTTAGGATCTGATTATCTTGTCAAGGACCAACTTCCATCCGCACCCTTGGCGCTTTGTCTCTCAAAATACGCAACGATCCCCCAACACGGGTCGACCTGCCGGGCCATGTTCGCCGTGAGCCGAAATGAGTATTCCCCATTTTTAATCATATAGAGAGCGAACGGGCCCCTCCGCCCTAAACCATTAAATGGTACCTGTGCATCATAAGGGGTATGAGCCCGGTTGGCGGCGTTGTATGGGGCCTTTCAACCCGGCCCTTGCGGGAAGGTCGGAATTTCGGCATTGGACGCCCCGGCTGTGATGTTGACACGATGAGGGGGCTGAGTGTTCTCGGCGGAACGGGTATCCGGTCATTTCCCTCCGGCAGGGAGTTGCTTTCGGCAGTCACAGATCGGGGATGATAATTGGCATCGGTGGTTTGGCGATCGCAGGCATCTCCCGGTATCCCTGCGGGGTTCGGATTGGAGAGGACGAGACCGCACGGTTCGACGCCGACTTTTGAGTAACGAACGGTAAATGAGAGAACACTATGCCAGAGATACCACGTCCGCGAAAAAGAGGTAGACGCACGCTTATTGCCATAGTCATCGTGATAGCAGCCATGTGTGCCGTTGTGCTGGTATTACAGATTCAGCCGTGGAAACCGACTCCACCCGGCCCGGCGGTGACAACGATACCGACTCCCGTGGTGCCGACGACGACAGGACCCACAATCGTCGTCGCAGCAAGCGACAGCAGTGCGGCATCGAAAGCCGGAGCGGACTATATCTGTGATGGTATCGATGACCAGCATGAGATTCAGGCTGCGATCGATGCCCTCCCCGCCGGCGGCGGGACCGTCCGGATGACGGAAGGAACGTTCAACTGTTCCGGGAGCATTCTGCCCGGGTCGTATACGACCCTGAAGGGGCAGGGTGATGAGCATACCAACCTGGTTTTTACGAATAACGGCCTGATCTGGATGAAAAACGATTCTATTGCGCTGGAAGGCTTTCGGGCAAGCGGCTCCGGCTACTCCGGGAAATCGGCGCATATGGGTGTGATCTATATCACTGCGAGCCACATGTGGATCAAAGACGTCACGGCCACGGCTGATAGGTCCATCCAGGCTGTGTTTTACGTGCATTCTATCGAGGGGTATACCAGGGATATCGAGCACATTGCGTTCATCGGCTGTGTGGCCGATAGTCCCGGAACGTTCGGATTTCTCCATAGTTCGCAGGATACCGACCACAAGGTACACAGATACGTCCAGTATATTGATTGCCAGGCGATAGACTGCGGCCGATATTCCAGATTCAACAACTGGGTCACAGGATTCGACTTTGCGGAATTGAACGACATCGAGAGCCTGCGGGTGACCCGGTGTATCGCCGAAGGCAACTGGGAGTCCGGGTTCCACTTCGAATGGGCCCCCACCAAGGGAGACATCGTCCTCGCCGACTGCATCAGCAGAGTCAATGGCCAGAAACCCTACCCCGACTATTACGACACAAGCGGCGAGTACTACTTCGGTGCCGGCTACTACGCCCCCCGGGGCCCGTACACGTTCACCAACTGCACCGCGGAGGGGAACAGCGCCTACGGGTTCTTCTTCAGCTACCCTGACGGTGTCTACCTGTACAACTGCACGGACCTCGAGACGAGATCGGAAGAGCACACGTCTGAACTCCAGTCACTTAGG
>ENA-UOOK01006233-UOOK01006233.1-fermentation-metagenome-genome-assembly--contig:-NODE-6233-length-11531-cov-5.530586_pt1 | contig 11531 bp, 12 predicted proteins | sample MGYA00245777_ERZ724023 | MGnify/ENA primary metagenome ERZ724023 (study PRJEB28704, sample SAMN03018312) | fermentation metagenome | biome: anthropogenic terrestrial biome; feature: soil; material... | reverse complement strand
TCTCAAAGCTGAGGAAGGCGGTCAACGAGCTGCGCTCCGATGGCGACGAGGACGAGCTTGCCGACCAGGTCGAGAATGCCCGGTCCCTGCTCGAGGAGCAGAAGGCCGCGAAGAGGGAGCAGAAGAGCCTCTCCGCGAGGCTCGAGGCAAGCACAAAGTGCGCCATCGAAGGGCTTTCCGACCAACAGGCACGCGAGCTTCTGGATGCCAAGTGGAACCGTCCCGTCGAGGACGGAATCGCCGCCCTATCTCGCGCCGAGATCGACGGCCTCGTTGACAGGGTCAGGGACCTCTCCAAGAAGTACGAGACGACGTTCGCCGAGGTGGACGAGCAGATTCGCGAAGAGGAGAGCCATCTCTCACAGATGCTCGGACAGCTTACGGGCAACGAGTGCGACATGGCCGGCATTCACGAGCTCATGGACCTTCTGGGGGGGGAGGCTCGATGAGCGGCAATGTCCCGGCTATCCGCTTTGCCGGATTCAATGAACCTTGGGAACAGCGTAAGTTGGGGGAAGTTGCGCAGTTCAATCCTGTTTCCGACCTTCCGAGCGAATTTGAATATGTGGATTTGGAGTCTGTTGTCGGAACAGAAATGATTGGGCATAGGCATGAGACGAGAGAGTCTGCGCCATCGAGAGCTCAGCGCTTAGCGAGGGCTGGCGATATCTTTTATCAAGCTGTCAGACCATATCAGAAAAACAATTACTTATACGAAAAGCCTGATGAAGGCTATGTTTTCTCAACTGGCTATGTTCAAATGAGACCGCATGTTAATGGCAGTTTCCTGTTTAGCACCCTCCAAAGAGACTCATTTGTTGATGAAGTACTCAACCACTGTACAGGTACGAGCTACCCAGCAATCAATAGCAACGATCTTGCCAATATTGTGGTTTCCATCCCCTCGGACGAGAGGGAGCAGGCTCTGATTGGTAATGCAATTCGCACACTCGACAACCTCATCACCCTTCATCAGCGTAAGCACGACCAGCTCGCGACGCTGAAGAAGTCGTTCCTCGAGAAGATGTTCCCGAAGCCCGGATCCGATGTTCCCGAACTCCGCTTTGCCGGATTCGCTGAACCTTGGGAACAGCGTAAGCTGGGCGAAATCGCTGGTTCCACTTATGGTGGAGGGACCCCAAAGACGGACAACGCAGATTATTGGGGCGACGGCATTCCCTGGATTCAGTCGTCAAACGTCGTTGAAGGTTCACTATTCGATGTCGACATTCCTAAGGCAATTACAGCAGCGGGTCTCACTGGCTCCGCGGCACAGATAGTACCAGCTGAATCGATTGCTGTTGTTACCCATGTTGGGGTTGGAAAGCTAGTTTATCTGCCATTTTCGTTTACAACCAGTCAAGACTTTGTATCTTTGTCACGACTATCGACTGATCCAACTTTTACTTGTTATGCCCTCTACGGTCGTCTTCGAAAAGACCTCCATGTAGTACAAGGATCCGCCATCAAAGGCATCACAAAAGAAGATCTTCTAAGTAAAGAAATAGAGGTTCCTCCGATGGCGGAACAGAAAGCTATCGGCTCCTTTTTGTGTAGCCTTGACAACCTCATCACCCTTCATCAGCGTAAGCACGACCAGCTCGCGACGCTGAAGAAGTCGCTCCTCGAGAAGATGTTCGTGTAGGAGGGTAAACCACGCATGGCTGACACATTCAAGAGCGAGGCAGAGTTCGAGACGGCCCTCGTAAACCGCCTTAAGGACTTCGGATGGACGGGCGGCGTTCTCCACCAGCCTGACGAGCAGGACCTTCTCGACAACTGGGCCCAGATCCTCTACAAGAACAACCCGGGCATCGACAGGCTCAACGGCTGCCCGCTCACCCAGGGCGAGATGCAGCAGATACTCGAGCAGATCGCCGCGCTGCGAACCCCGATGAGGCTCAACGGGTTCATCAACGGGAGGACCGTCTCCATCAAGCGCGACAACCCCGATGATCCCGCGCACTTCGGCAAGGAGGTGAGCCTCTACATCTATGACCGGCTCGACATAGCGGCGGGCAGGAGCGTATACCAGATCGCCGAGCAGCCACGCTTCAAGGCGGCGTCCGCACGCCTCAACGACCGCCGCGGAGACGTCACGCTGCTCATCAACGGCATGCCGCTGATCCACATCGAGCTCAAGCGCAGCGGCGTCCCCGTGTCGCAGGCGTGCAACCAGATCCAGAAGTATGCGCATGAAGGTGTCTTTTCAGGACTGTTCTCGCTCGTGCAGATATTCGTGGCCATGGAGCCCGCAGAGACTGTCTACTTCGCCAACCCTGGCGCCACGGGTGACTTCTCGCTCTACCGCTTCCACTGGGCAGACTTCAACAACGAGCCCATAAACGACTGGAACGACGTGGTGAGGTACCTGCTCTCCATCCCCATGGCCCACCAGCTCATAGGCTTCTACTCGGTTGCCGACGACAAGGACGCTACGCTCAAGGTCATGCGCAGCTACCAGTACTACGCTGCCTCGGCCATCTCCGACAGGGTGAGGAAGTCGAGGTGGGACAAGGAAAGCGCAAGGGGAGGCTACGTGTGGCACACCACCGGCTCGGGAAAGACGATGACGAGCTTCAAGAGCGCCCAGCTCATCGCCGACTCGCGCGACGCGGACAAGGTTGTCTTCCTCGTTGACAGGATAGAGCTGGGCACGCAGTCGCTCGACGAGTACCGCAACTTCGCGGACGACTCGATGAGCGTGCAGGCGACCGAGGACACCGACGTGCTCAGGGCGAAGCTCAAGAGTGACGATTACGCCGACACGCTCATAGTGACCTCCATCCAGAAGATGAGCAACATCCACGAGCACGACGGCGGCCTCACGGAGCGCGACCTCGAGCGCATTCGCGACAAGCGCATTGTCTTCATCGTGGACGAGTGCCACCGCTCCACCTTCGGCGACATGATGCAGACGATCAGGAGGACGTTCCCCACGGCGATGCTGTTCGGCTTCACCGGGACGCCCATCCAGGACGAGAACCAAAAGAAGCAGAACACCACCACCGACGTGTTCGGGGACGAGCTGCACCGCTACAGCATCGCCGACGGCATACGCGACCACAACGTCCTGGCCTTCGACCCCTACATGGTATGCACGTACAAGGACCGTGACGTCCGAAGCGAGGTGGCACTGGAGAAAGCCCGCGCAGACAGCGAGGACGACGCCCTCGCGGACCCTACGAAGCGGAAGGCTTACCTCAGGTACATGGACCCCTCGCAGGTCCCCATGGCTGGTCACAGGGAGGCTGACAGCTCATGGTCGAAGGGCATTGAGGACTGGCTGCCGGAGAGCCAGTACCGCGGCACGGACGGAGACGGCTGCACAGACGGAACCCCCTGCGACCACTTCAGGATGGTCTTCGAGGACATCGTCGAGGGGTGGACGACGCTCTCGCACGGCGGGAAGTTCCATGCGATCCTCGCCACCTCTAGCATCCCGGAGGCCATCACGTACTACCGCATGTTCCGAGATAACGCCCCGCATCTCAAGGTTACCGCGCTCTTCGACCCCAACATCGGAAACGACAACCCCGACAACCCCACGGGCACGATCTTCAAGGAGGATGGCCTCATCGAGATTCTCGATGGATACTCGAAGCTCTATCCCGGCAAGGACTACACCATCCCCACGCATGCCACCTTCAAACGGGACGTGTCCGCGCGTCTTGCGCACAAGAAGCCCTATGTGGGGATAGAGCGCCACCCCGAGGAGCAGCTCGACCTACTCATCGTCGTGAACCAGATGCTTACGGGCTTCGACTCCAAGTGGGTAAACACGCTCTACCTCGACAAGGTCCTCGAGTACGAGGGCCTCATCCAGGCGTTCAGCCGCACGAACAGGGTCTTCCCTGGCAACGAGAAGCCCTTCGGCGTGATCCGCTACTACCGAAGGCCGCACACGATGCGGCAAAACGTGGGCGATGCCGTCCGGCTCTACTCGGGGGACCGCCCGTTCGGCCTGTTCGTGGACAAGCTCGAGAGCAACCTGGAGCACATCAACATTTGCTTCGAGGACATCAGGGGCGTGTTCGAGGGCTATGGGGTAAAGAACTTCGAGAGGCTTCCCGACTCGGACGCGGCATGCGCGCGGTTCGCCAAGCTGTTCAAGCAGCTCTCCGACCTCATCGAGGCCGCAAAGGTGCAGGGGTTCACCTGGGGGAAATCCACTTACAAGTTCCATCGCGATGGCGGGGAGGAGACCGAGGTCGTGATGGCGCTCGACCAGCAGGCGTACCTCGTCCTCGCCCTGCGCTACAAGGAGCTCTTCGAGCGGGAACCAGGCGACGGGTCGGATGACGTGCCGTTCGACATCGACGGCTACCTCACGGAGATAGACACCGGGCGCATCGACACCGACTACATGAACGAGAACTTCGCCAAGTGGCTCAAGAAGATTGACGAGGGCGAGGAGGCCAAGGCCGCCCTCGAGCTTCTTCACAGCTCCTTCGCGAGTCTCACCCAAGAGCAGCAGGCTGCGGCCGAGCTCGTCATCCATGCTGCGCAGCGTGGCGAGCTGGAGGTCGTGCCTGGCAAGACGCTCATGGACTACATCAACGACTTCCAGAAAAGAGGTAAGGACTCGCAGGTAAATGCACTGGTTTCGGCTATCGGCGTGGACGAGGGGAAATTGCGTGATCTCATGGCGCGCCATGTGACCGAGGACAACATCAACGAGTACGGGCGCTTCGACGCACTTAAGGAGACGGCGGACCTCGGCAAGGCACGGGACTACTTTACTGGGAAGAAAGGTAAGCCGATACCGCCGTTCAAAGTGAGTATGAGGTTGGACAAGCTCCTGCGAGAGTTCGTTATCCAGGGTGGTTTTGAGATTTAAGATTGTAGCTTGGCCTGGAGCTCGCCCGTTACGACGATGGACACCACGTCGTGGCGTATCGCGTCCACGTCGCCATGGTCCGCGAGGTAGAGCAGGCACGCACGCCTCATTATCGCGAGTTCGGCTGCGCCGACGCTAAGCGCGGGTATGCGCGCCGAGCCCTCCTCGTAGGCGGAAATGACGGCTATGAGCACCGTCTCGTCGCCGTCGACGGCCACGATGGGCGTGTCCTCGCAGTCGCAGGACCAGCCGTCGCCCTCCCGGACCTCGTAGCCCCTGTGGGAGAGGTAGTCCCTCACGATGCCGTCGCACGTGGCGGTGGCGTCCCCTCAACCGCGCCGGTCGAGCGCTTTCGACGGGCGCGAGGATAGGGGATGATGGATAGGTTCTCAGTGGAGAAAACCCGTGGCGGTTAATGCAGTTTTCTATGAAATGGACACTTCGAGAAGCTGAGGTGGATTGACAAGTATGCAAGAACTGGAGAAGGGGACTATATGAACGGACTTGATCTGCAACAGGAAGCTGCACTTACCTATGCATGGATGAACCAGAGCGACAACGCGAAAAACTTTTCAAACCTCGGGATATCCCAGGCGTTTATCGCCCTTAGGGACCATGGAATGATTGCGATGCAAACTGACTGGGGGCATAGCCTCGTCATTTTTCAACATATGCTTCCAGCAGGCTCAAATCATTATGATAAGGCGAGAAAGGAAAGAAGATGGTTCGAGACTGTTAGCAATGAAGCCGATTGTCTGATGATGCGCCTTGCCGTCCTAGATGAAGAGAAAAGAAAGACGGAGGATGGGCAGGCATTTGTGACTTCCAATTTGGATAAGCCTGCATAACTACGCCGAGCTTTCGCGTTGTGGCTTATTGGACGTGAGATGGGCAGACGATAAGCCATATATCGTCCAAGTGACTGACAGAGGTCGTATGTACGCAAACGGGTGGTTTCAAGAGCAAATGGACAAGAGCAATCAAAGTATTAATTTTGCACCGGTCATCAACAACAACGCCTATGTATCAGCAAACGCATCTGCGGAGGTAGAGGACGTAACAATCGGAATGACGGTCGGAGCGATTCTAGATCTCGATATCGAGCAGAATTTGAAGGACGACGCCCAGGAGTCTGTGAGACAGCTTGATAAAGCTGCCAAGGAGAAAGACATAACAGGATTTGCCGCAAAACTTGAGAAGGCGGCATTCATTGCAAAGAGTTCAGCTGAACTTGCAGGCATCGTTCTCCCATTTGTACAGATGGCAATAAAGACTTTGATGGGATAGCCGATATTACAACGGAAGAAGATGTGCCGAGACCACGCATAGCACGATGACCTCTGAAACGGTGCTGGTAATATTTGCGAGTAGTCTCGCGAAGCCAAAATTAGGCGGAGACGCTCTCGTGTCCCCGCCACATAAAACCCTCTCGAGTTTTGCGATCAACATCCACTCTAACCAATCGGAGCGGGCGGTCAACCAGTTTTGCTGGCAATCCCATCGATTGTTGCCGAGACGGAATGGATGCGTTCTACGTGCTCCAGCTTTCTGGGGTGTAGTGGCTTGGCCAACGCAAACACCTTAGCATCTGCGGGTCTGAAGTTAGCGTTCGAAGCCGGGGGAGTGGACTGGGGAGGTCCCTCTAACGCACGGAATCGATGCGGGCGACGAGCTCGTTGGCCCACACCAAGGCTCCGTTTAGGTCATGCAGTACGTCGAGTCCCTCCGCCTGCGCGGCGTAGAGCTCGTCCCAACCCTTTCCGGAGATGACCTCGGGCGGCCATGCCTGCGCCTTCCGGTAGGCGAAGAGCCTCACGCAGATCTGCCTCGTGCGCGCCAGGTCCACGTCGGCGTTGCCTGCGATGAGCTGGAGGTCAACGAGGTCACGCACGCGGTCGCCGCCGCTCGTGAGCCCGTGGAGCTTCTGGGCCACCTGGTAGCAGAGGTCCATCAGGGCCACGTCCCCGACGGCGGGGAAACCGAGCCTCTCGAGGGCGTTCGAGGCCTCCGTCTGGCTGGTCACGTCGGCCTGGTCGGCGTCACCTATCTCGTCGAATCCCACCTCGAGGGGCACCGTGCACCAGGGCTTGCCCAGGTAGGAGAGCTTCACGTCGAATGGCCGCATAACGTACTCGCCGGGGATGCCAGCGGGAGCGGCGGGGTCGCGGCGCACGACGCGGCCGGTGAAGCCCTCCCATCCTTCGGTGAGCGCCTCGGACAGCATCGCCGCATACTCGTCTGGGTCGTTTGCCGTGGCGGTGTCGAGGTCGGTCGTGTAGCGCGTGGCGCCGGATCCGAAGCGCATCCTGACGGCGCTGCCATCCTTCACAACTCCGTCGGGCAGCATCTGGGCCACGATGGCGTTCGCCATGAGGGTGCGCATGCGCACATATCCGTCGGCGGTGCCGCCGGAGGCCCTCCGGATGGCGTCGTCCAGGTGCCTCATGCTGTTCGGGCGCTTAGGCATGTGCGCCCACCTCCTCCTCGATCGCCGCCAGCTCGGCCGGCGTGACGAAGCCTCTCCGCTCCGCCTCGCGCGCCGCCTCGATGGCGCGCACGGGCCCCAGGGTCCGCGCCGCATCACGGATCGCATCTGCCGCCTCCTGGCAGGCGATGCCCTCGTACCAGGCGACCCGGTCCGGGTGCCTTCGCCAGACGAGCCTCACGCCTGCTCCGAGGTCGCGCCGGGTCCTCTTTGGCGTCGCAACCCAGATGGCGCGCGGGTCGGTGGGGCAGAGGCCGAGAAGCGCCACCACGGACTCCCCGAAGAGGTAGGCGCCCTCGCCCGCAGCCTTCACGGCTACGGCATAGGGAGCCTGCTCCTGGTAGGGCCACACGGGCACACGGTAGACGCCGCGGGCAACGCGCTCGAGCCTGCCGCGCGCCGCGTACTGCACGACCTCCGCGTCGCAGACGCCGAGCGCCCTCGCGTCCGTAGACGTGACGAGGCCGTAGTCGTCCGCCGCACTGTATATGTCATCGATCTTCGCCATGGCAATAGTATAGCGTATATACTCTACAATTGACACATTCTGAACCATACTCTCCATAATACGGTTCCTTCCCATTCGCACCTGGCTTTCCGTCCGCCCGAAAACATACTGCCGCACGGGCCGGCGGTCATAGGGGCACACTGCCACTCCAACATCGCCCCGATTAGTCCGAGGGATACCGTCTGCCCCTCACGCCTAAGAGAGCCCAGCCGACATGATTTTGCCCATGAGGTCCATGCTGACCTTCTTGCTGTCTGCGAGCGCGTCCGCGTAGACGTTGAGGGTCATCGCGGCGTTGGAGTGGCCGAGGATGGCGCTCACGGTCTTCACGTCTAACCCTGAGCTTATTGCGAGCGTGGCGAAGGTATGCCTCAGATCATGAAACCTTGGGGCCACGCCTTGGGTGCCGACAAGCTTCGCCACCCTCACGAAGGCCCGCCACTCCTGTCCGAGCGCCATCGGACTCTTCCAGCCTCCAGCTATAAGGTCCCCAACGACGTAGAGTCCCTCGTCCCAGTCAAGTCCCATCTTTTCTCGGCTGTCATGCATCACCTTGAGCCTCCCATTAAGGACGTGGGCAAGCTCGGAGCCGTAGGGAATCGTCCTGACTGAGCTTTCGGTCTTGGGGGAGGCGAGGACAAAGGTCCCGTTGGCTCTGCTCAGTGCATGGGTGATGCGGATCTTTTTTCCTATCCTGTCGACGTCTTGCCACCTTAGCGCGCAGATCTCGCCCTGGCGCATGCCAGTCATAAGGGCAAGGAGCACCGCGGTGGAGAAGGGGTCAGTCACGTCCATGAGCGCCTCGTTGATCTTTTGCACGCCTTTGACGTCAAGGGAGTTGATGGGCTTCTTGGCTCGCTTCGGGGCATCGACAAGGTCAAACGGGTTGGACGCGATATCTCCGGCCTTGCGAGCCCTGATGAAGACCGTCTTGAGAAGCACATGGGTGTGGGAGACGGTATTTTGCCCATAACCGTCGCGCATCATGTCCCGCTCGAACTCTTGGATCTGACGCGAGCTCACCTCGTTTACAGGAGTCTTCCCAAGTGTCGTTCCCATGAGGTGCTTTGCGTACCAGCGGTAGCCGTTTGCAGTGGAGGCAAGGATGGCACCACCCGCTTCCTTAAGCTCGATGTAGTCAAGAACGTAACGATAGAGTGGAGCCTCGCAGGTAACTATTCCTTGGGACTCTTCCTCTTTGCTTGCAGACTTCGCTATCTCTCCACTCCCTAAGAAACTGCTCAGCGGCAACTTTGCCGCGGTTGTCCTTGGTGATCCTGCCGTATTTGCCTACTTTGTCTGGATAACATCTCACGGAAGTTGAGCGAGTCATCTTCTGCTGGTTGCCCTGTTCGTCTTGCCAGCAGATTGCCATCCTCCACTTTTTGGTCCTTAGGTTCTTAAAGACAAAACCTAGGCTGAATTTTCTTGCCATCTTATACCTCCCATAAGGACCTCTGAAAGCCCTATAAGCCGATATAGCTGGTGTTCTGTTGCCGATAGTACACACGCAGTACACCGTGTACTAAATGTGTACTATGAACTAACCTCAGTGTCGGAAAATGGGTTTCGCTAAAGTTTTGATATTTCTGTATTTTACCTGTTAAACAGCATCAATACTGCAAAACGTGTTTCTCGTTTCTCCTGATGTCCGTTTTTGTCTTTTCTCCCGCCGCAAACTATTCCTCAACAAGCGGTTTTAGTACGCGTCTTCGTACAAGATCGTCGCATCAGAGATGCATCGAAAACGCTCCTCCACGAACCCGCCTTTAGCAGTGAGCAAACCCGTCTCACCCGCCTTCGCCCACCTCTAGCCTCCCCAAAGGTGCTCGCCCGTCGATGTGCGGCTGCGACTGTGCTGGCAGCAGATTCTTTCCTCGAGGCCGTTAGGTATCCTCGGCTTGGGCACATGTGTAGGAATCGTGGCGTCCTGGGGAAATGCCCGGCCATGGCGGCCAATGCGGACAGTGGGGACAGGCCAGACAATACAGCCAGAGGTACCGATACCAGCGGATAGCATGCGAATCATCAGGTAACCCAAGGGCGTCACGCTCCATCGGAAGATGGGGGGTGACACCAGATGAGGGAAGGCGACATGCATGCAGGAAGAGCAGACACCAGACCTCTCCCAGAGATGAACCGCTCGCTCAGCACGCAGGAGGTCTCGCAGTACCTCGGGCTCTGCGAGCGCCAGGCCCTGCGCATGGTCCATAACGGGCAGATCCCAGCAAAGAAGTTCGGCCACAACTGGTACTACTCGCCAAGGAAGATCGCCCAGCTGGTCGGGATGCTGGACCAATGACGCCGCCTTTGGGAGCGGCGTCGTGCGTTTTGTGCGCAGGCCGCCGTTGTGGAAGCTTATGGAAGGTTGGCCGCGGGCCCGTCCTGAAGAGGAGTGCCGTCACCTCGTATCCTCGCTGCCTAGTAGGGGCAAGGGGGTTCGGATGATTCGTCGGGAAAACGGAAGCAACCTGGACATGATATCGGCGGACGAGGCGGCGAGGATCCTGCGGGTCTCCGCCAGGACGGTCAGGCGGCTCTGCATAGACCGCAAGATTCCCGCCGTCAAAGTCGGCAACCAATGGCGCATCGACAGGACGGAGCTCATGAGGACGCTCGGCAGGGACAGCAGGATGTCCTGCTGGCTCGGCATGGATGGCAAATAGGCCCGGTTCCCTACGACATGTGGCAGGTCAACCAGAAGCCCACAATCTCCCGCTTTGCGTGTGGTCACTTTCGCGACGACACCGCTGTCCACCAGGCCCGTCTCTCCTCGGCAGACCCCGCCTTCCAGGAGGAGTGGACGCGCGACTGCGAGGGCACGGTTCGCTACCTGCACAATCACCCCTGCATTGTGACGTGGGTCCTCTTCAACGAGGGCTGGGGGCAGTTCGATGCGCGCGATGCGGTGCGCCGCGTGCGCGCGATTGACCCCACGCGGCCCATCGACGCTACCAGCGGATGGTTTGACCAGGGCTGCGGTGACTTTGTGAGTGAGCACAACTACTTCCGGAAGCTTCGCGTGCACCTTCCTCGAGGCTCCTCTCGCGCCTTTGTGATTTCTGAGTTTGGTGGGCTTACCTGGTACGTAAAGGGTCACAGCTCCTTCTCGGAACCCTATGGCTACGCGGGGTTTCCCAGCCTGGAGGAATGGCGCCGTGCGGTGCGGGCGCTTCTCGATGAGGCACGCGCGCTCGAGGCCAAGGGTCTTTCCGGCTACGTGTACACGCAGCTCTCGGACGTGGAGGAGGAGACCAACGGCCTTCTCAGCTTTGACCGTCGTGTGAACAAGCTGCTGTCGTAGACGACCACGGCGTGTCCTGCGTGCGTCGCGGGCGCTTCCGAGAGGGGAGAGGTAACCATGGCAGACAAGACAAGGCGTACCGCATCGCGTGCCACCAACCCCACAGTATCTCGGACTACTTGGTTGGTCATCGTGCTTCTCGCCTTTGTGGGGCAGGTTGCCTGGGCGGTCGAGAATAACTTTCTCAACCTGTTTGTCCAGGACTCCTTTGGCGCCTCGCTGCAGGACGTAGCGCTCATGGTCTCTGCTTCGGCGCTTACTGCCACGCTGACCACGCTGTTTGTGGGCGCGTGGTCGGACCGCGTGCGCCGTCGCAAGGTCCCTTACGACGGCGCACGCGCTACCGCAAGAATCGCAAGCGACATTCGTTGACGCGCTCACGCTGCCCCCTTGC
>ENA-UOOK01006232-UOOK01006232.1-fermentation-metagenome-genome-assembly--contig:-NODE-6232-length-11536-cov-5.235955_pt1 | contig 11536 bp, 24 predicted proteins | sample MGYA00245777_ERZ724023 | MGnify/ENA primary metagenome ERZ724023 (study PRJEB28704, sample SAMN03018312) | fermentation metagenome | biome: anthropogenic terrestrial biome; feature: soil; material... | reverse complement strand
CTGGATCCTATAGATGCTCTGCGTTATGAATAGCTTAAATAAGCAAGGCTGCCCAAGTGGGCAGCCTTGCTTTTAGAAAGTAGTTCTTCGGCCCATTTTGTCCTGCAAAATGTCTAGCATCTCACCAAAACGTTGAAAATGCACCACTTCTCGTTCCCTTAGGAAACGCAATACATCTGTAACTCCAGGATCATCGGACAGATTAATTAGATGCTCATATGTGGCGCGAGCCTTTTCCTCTGCAGCCATATCCTCATGCAAATCTGCAATAGGGTCGCCTTTAGATTGGATATAAGATGCTGTCCAGGGGACGCCATCGCCATTGACAAAGTATACTGCGCGATCGTGGTCTGCATAGTAGCCATCGAGGCCTGCCGCCTTGATCTGAGCGATAGGGGCATCTTTAACTAGATTATAGACAAGGCTAGCCACTATTTCCATGTGAGCTAGTTCTTAGGTTCCAGCATGTTATCGGTGAGAATCTCCTAATTTGGCAACTTTGGGTATAATATCAGTTCGATTTCGGGGTCTTTACACCACCTGCCGCCTTTTTCTTTTTTGTAAATAACTTTCTCTAGCACTTTCTTTAAAAGATCATTTCTGACCGCTGGATCCTCCGTAGCCTTGTACAGCTCAAGCACCCTCTCGACAGCAGGAATAATTTCTTTCCTCCCAGCCTCTCGCGCTTCATCTTTCTTAAGCTCATCCTGGAGGGCCGATAGCTCTTCTTGTGATGCCCGCATTCTCTCCGCTATAACATTTGACCTTTCCAAAAATTTATCCGTTGTATAAACTCCTTGCTCCAAAAGATCATATAAATTATTCTTCTGCTTTTCAAGCGTTTCGACTTCTTCCTCCAATTTCTCAATCGCTTTCTTTTTTATGTCCAGGTGCTTGTTTGAGATCGGTACCTCTTCCTCGCCTAAATCAACCTTGTAGGCACCTAGCCACTCACCAAGTGCACTTAACAAGTGTTCTTCGACAACCGATAGCACAGAGCTAACGGTCGGACAGCCAGTAAGATTACAAAGTAAAGTTGAGGCCATATTCGGATAAGGCCTTCTTACCATTTTACGCCCACAGATTCCACAGACTACCAACCCCGCTAGGGGGTTTTTTATTTTCACCTGGCGAGGGCAGGGTCTTGGTGGGTTTGATGAGAGATGCTCTTGGGCCATTTTCCAAACTTCTAAGTTAATTATAGGTTCATGTAGTCCATCCACTACGATCCAATTCTTCTCATCAGCGCGAGGCCGCTCTATTTTTACCTCTCCGTCAACTACTCTTTTTACTGCTGGACGCGAGTTCCAGCGTATCTTGCCTATATACACTGGATTGCGCAGGATGCCTAATATTGTACTCTGTACCCAGGGGCCACCCTTATATGTAGATACTCTTAGGGTGTTAAGGTTAGTAGCAATTAGGGAGGCTCCTAGACGCTCAAATGAGCCATCTGCTTGCTGCTCACCTTGTGTGTACCATTCAAAAATGAGCCTTACAACATCAGCCTGCTCTGGGTGAGGTTCAAGCGTAAAGCCCTTCTGGCTCTCTAGCTTTTTTCGTAGATACCCATAAGGTGGTTTATTGCCAACCCATTTTCCCTCCTTCACAGATGCTACCCTGCCGCGCTGGAGTCTGCGGTTGATAGTTTTATATTCGCGACGAGACATAAATAGGCCAAATTCGAAATACTCTTCATCGAATTCATTATTGGGATCGTATATTTTGGATGGAGTTATTATCTTTGTGTCGCTATATTTAAATGCTTGCGCAACTATGCCCTGATCTATTGTATCCCCACGGGCAAGCCTTTCCACTTCCATTACTAGCACGCCAGCCCACAGGCCCTGTTCTACCTCTGCTAGGAGGTGCTGCATCACTGGTCTAGCAGATATGGTTTCACCCGATACAATTTCCCGATATCTTTCTGTTATACTTAGCTTTTGCCGCTTGGCAAGCTCAATAAGTGCTTTTTCGTGCCTTTTTAAAGTGTCACCTTCGCCGCGGGCTTCTGCCTCTGCATCGGCTCTGCTTTTACGCAGATACAGACAATATTGCATGCGTACACCTCCCGAGGGTAATAAAAAGGAGGCTCATCGCCTCCTGGTGAGTTTATTCTACTTCAGCGCCAAGCGAAATAGCTTTGTCTCGCGCGACTATAAAAAACTCCTTTAGTTTGGGGAGCTTGTCTACATCAAAAAATTTATGGGATTTATAATTTACTTCGAAAAACGCCTGTGGTTTTTTCTCACCAGTAAAAATTCCAAAGCTAGCATCTCCTGTGCTTCTGTAGATAACTTCCGTATAGTCTTTCTTCTTTTCAATTTCGCCAGTCGCGTCTATCATGTATTGCACAGCGTTGATGGCGCTGGGCAATTCATCAATATCCATGATAACCGTTACAGTCCCATTGTCGTATTGAGATTTATAATAATTAGTTTCTAGCCTTAACGCGAATGTTTTATATCCTGTTGAAACGTTTGTTAATACGGATATTTCCCCGTTTATGCCTTCGAATTTACTCGCGTCCACAGCTTCTTTGATTATTAGGATTCCTTTTGTCATCATAACCTGCTCGTAATTAGTTGTTATTTTTCCTTCGGAGCTTTCGGCAAAAGAGGGCATAGACATAACGATCAACAACGCAACCATGGTTAATGTTACTTTCTTCATTCCAACCACTCCTTTTATTATAAATTATAATACTTATTTTTTATCCCCGGCGGTTTCGCTCCACGTCTTCTGTGCGTGGTTTCATTACTTGTTTCAATATTATCCCCATAAATGATTAGTGTTGTTCTTTTAGTTGTTTTAGAATGTTCTCTCTGACATTTTGGTTGTAAGTTGCTATCTGATCAGGGAGAGAAATCAAATCCATGAGCATAAATATACCCCAACATCCAAGTATAATCATCCCTGCTTGGGTGTATTCTCTAGCTAATATGGTAGGTCTGCTAAGGCCATAAGATAACCCTTCTATTATCCTTGTTACACTCATAAAATAATTACTCAAACCCCAGATAGAAAGAATGGGATAAATAAGGCCCCAAGGTTTGTTTTGGTAAAGCTTGTGTCCTCCTGCCCATCCGGTTAATGCCCAGAGTAAATATGCAGTTCCTAGATTGAGTTTGTTCCTGGATGCTTCTCCGTTGTAGAATGCTAGTTCCTTGTCGCTTAGGCTTAATATCTCGCTGATATAATTTTGTTTTGCATCGTGGTTTTCAGTTTGGTCTTTTTCTTCTAAACCAGCAACCTTCAATTTTCTCCATTGTTTAAAATCGTTAATATCGACTAGCCAACCATTATCAGATCGCGCTCCTCTTACTTCGCCAGCGTTTATAGCATCAATTACATCTTGAAGCGAAACATCTTCATCGTGCTCTACTGCCTTTGTGGCCAAAAGGAAAACCGGCCGGTTGTATTCAGGCTGTTCAAGCATTTGGGCACCCTCCCTTGCTATTTGTAGTGTAAATTATAATACCTCCGCATCATCTCCAGCGGTTTCAACCCACGCCTTCCATGCGAAGGGGACCGAAGGTAAGCATATCAAAACTTTACCCATTTAGGAGTAATACTCAGAAAATTTATTAGCCACTAATTCATTTTAAGACCGTCTAGGCATGTCCAAATCTAAGACTTTTATATCTTGCTTTTTCTTCAAGGCATCGCACTGTCTCGTTACTTTCAAAATCCCCATTATTGACGTGCATCGTCTCATGTTCAAAAGTTTCTCTTTGCATTTCATAGCTGAGGTTTTTGTTAAGATATACGTTATAATTGCCATCCTCATCAGGTACCGTCGTTCCGCGCACTGTCGTCGGTAAATTGATAAGCCTAACAATCATATACAGAGCCACCTACTTATCTTTTAATGCTTCGATGATCCTTGCTGCTTTCTCGATATCTTCTTTGGTTGCGTTTTTGGTGACGCTAAACAACATTTTCATTTCAGGGCGTTTATGGAGTATCTCGAGGATATCGTCAACTTCGGAGTTTTCGTCGAGCTCTTTTAGTTTACCATGTTGCCCGATAGCTTTACTGTCAGTGCGGCCGAGGAGGTAGTCCACGGATACGCCGAAAAAGTCAGCTATCTCTTGGAGCATCTCTTTGTCGGGGCTACTTCCACCATTTTCATAGCTTGATATAGTTTGTTTAGAAAGATTAAAAATTTTTCCCAGTTCTGTTTGGGTAAGATCTTTTTCTTTTCGTAGTGATTTTAACTTCTCTGAAAAGTTCATATAACACACCTCTATCATTACTATAGTCCAATAAATCAAGACTTGCAAGGTTGTCCAAAAATATTTTACTTTACCTCTTGACAAGTCCAAGTATATTGGATTATAATAAGTACAAGGATATTGGACTTTGTAGAAAGGAGGAACGTAATGATTCGAGACAGGCTTCGCTCGACAAGGAAAAGAAGGGGAATCACCTTAGAACAATTGGGCTATAAGGTTGGCAAGTCTAAGCAGTATATGTCTGCGTTAGAGCGCGGTAACGTTGGGCTCTCTTACGAGATGGCGATAAAGATCGCCGAAGCATTAAAAGAGAAACCGGAAGATCTTTTTTTACAAAAGTAGTCCAATTTTATTGGACCAACACCGGAAGCGAGGAGGTGAAAGAGTGTGAAATATTTTTTTGTTGTTGACACCAAAGGGAAAAGGCATATTGTGACCGCGAATGATACCAGCGAAGCGAAAAAGGTGGTTGCGAACTCAAACATTAAGATCGATTACATGTATGAACTTACTGAAGAGACATTCAAGGATGCAGGTTTTCTGTTTTCTGATAAGTAGCCCCCTGGTGGTGCAGGAGGCTACTGAAGAATTACTTGCCGGATTTGTTCTTCGTGGGATCGACCAGGGTAAAGGTTTGACCTGATTTCTCTGGTGGCGGGATGGTTTCGCCCTTGACAATCGTCCTTTCCTTGCCAGTTTTACCACCTCTAGGGCCGATTATCTCATATTGTCCCGACTTTGGAGCGGTTTGACCAGGTTTTAGTCCAGATGTTTTAACCATTTTCTCACCCCCTTTCACCCACAGTTTACCATTAGGGGGAAAAGGGGACAAGCTTACAGATTACAGTATTGAATGGGATGCTTGACAATCTAATTTTACCAGTTATTGGCAATTAAAACACTGCAACATATGCGAAGGGAGGTGAGAGTCAATGCGCAAAGAGGAGATGGTGAAGGCGTTAGACCTGAGGGAAAAGCGGCAGGCAGCAGGGATATCTCAAGAGCAGATGGCTGAGATACTCAATAGAGATCCGAAGCACTTAAGCAAGATTGAGAATGGCAAGGTGGCGCTTACCATGGTTTTAGCAGCAAAGGCGGCTAGAGAGTTTGGGTCACTGGTAGTCGAGGTAGATGGTGTGGGCAGAGTTCTGGTGGCTCCGGCCCCAGAGGATGTACCGGCGATAACCACAAACCTCAGGCCTGGCGAGGCAGCCTGGATAACTGTTGAGGAGTCGCAAGAGGCAATAACCAGTGCTCAGGAGATCCAAAAAGCAATCATGGCTAATAATCGCAAGAGGTTGATAGAACTGTGTGAGCAGGTTGTATGTGATCCCATCCATGCGGCTAGCTTGCTAAAATCCAGCTTGGAGAGGTACGATCCGACAATTGTTCCGGAGGCCTACGAAAAGCATTCAGCAAAGCTGCTAGGAAAAGGTTTTTCGGCGACATGTTAAGCAACAAGGACAAGGAGGTGAGCATATAGATTACCAAGGAGGGGTGCACATGGCAGTGGTAGAGGATTATATGATTGGTAATACGCGGATTATCATTTGCGATGATGCTTACAAGGGTAAGAGCCAGGAGGAGATCGATGAGATTATTAGGCAGGTGTCGTTGATTGGCAGACAATACTTTTTGTCGCAGGCACAAAAAGAGGGAGAGGGGTGAAATAATGCAGAGGTTTGAGCTTAAGGTGGACAAGCCTTCGCTGGCCTTGGAGTCATGGGCACTACCAGTTAGATGCCAACGATGTGGCAGGGTGCTCAAAAAGAAGGAGAGTATCGAAGCGAGAATGGGGGATGTATGCAGGAAGAAGTCGGAGGATGATTTAGCTGAATTTGAGCAGGCACAAAAAGAGGGCTAAAGAAGCGGCAACTTCCTTAGCCCCGAACGCAAGTTACTATTACTACCACTAGTTTAACACGGGAGAAGCTGGTGGTCAAGGGGAGGAAAAATGCGTATGTTTAAGCGAGCAGAACGACGGAGAGCAAAGGCCCGGATAGCTTTGGCCGGGCCCTCCGGCTCCGGTAAGAGCATGTCGGCCCTGCTGCTTGCCAAGGGCATGGGAGGCAAGATAGCTGCTATAGACACCGAGAACGAGAGCTTGTCACTATATGCTCACGTAGTACCTTTTGACGTGGCAGTGCTCAAGGCTCCATTTAATCCAGAGCGTTATATAGAGATGATTAAGGCCGCAGAGAGCGCTGGGTATGACACGATAATCATTGACAGTTTAACTCACGAGTGGGCAGGCCCTGGCGGAATCCTAGAAATACACGACTCTATGCCAGGCAACAGTTGGGCCAACTGGGCAAAGGTTACACCACGCCACAACGCGCTAATAAACGCTATGCTACAGAGCCCATGCCATATCATAGCAACAATGAGAAGCAAGACAGAGTATATCCAGACTGAGCGTGATGGCAAGAAGAAAGTTGAGAAGACAGGAACTGCGCCACAACAACGTGACGGTATGGATTACGAGTTTACAGTTTGCTTGGATATCACCACTAACCACATCGCAGGAACAAGCAAAGACAGAACTGGTCTTTTTGACGGCAAGTTTGAGGTTATAACAGAAGAGCATGGCAAGATGCTCAAAGAGTGGCTAGAAGATGGAGTGGAAGCGCCAGTAACTCCAGCTCCTCCAGTGCATCAACCACAGCCCAAGCAGACTCAAGCAGAGCCACCAAAGCAAAAGAAAAGTAAACTGCAAGCTGCCATGGAGTTTACTGGCATGAGCATGGGGCAGGTGCGAGAAATAAGCAAAAAGGCATTTAGCAAGGATGATTTAAGAAAACTTACCAAAGACGAACAGGAGAAGCTATTTCACTTCATGCAGGACATTCATTCTGGGGAAATATCTCTTGACAATATCGGCAAGGAGCAGATGCCTGATCCAGTGGCAGCTCCACCTCCAACTAAAGAGAATGGAAGCGCAGCGGAGCCCAGCAGCAATAGTGAAGTAACCAGCAACCAACTCAAGCGACTCTTTACCCTGGCTAGCCTTGCACAGGTACCTGCAGACGAGGCCAAGAGGCTCATGGAGAGTATGTATGGTGTTAACAGTTCTAAACAGTTGACCAGACAGCAGTATGACGAGATGTGCGCCATGTTTGAGCAGCAGGCACAGGATGGAGTTCCGTTTTGAGGAGGGTGCTTAATGAGTGATGCATCGAAGCCCAAGGAAGCAAACGCAGCAGAAGAAGAAAACGAAAAGGTAACATTTAAGTTGCGCGAAAAATCATGGTGGGATGATAAGCATGTTGTGCTAGATCTCTATGATGAAGTCTTAGAGGTTTTATAGATATACAGGGGCCCTTCGGGGCCCCGGGGAAGGGTGCATTAGGATGTTAAAGTTTTACTTTACGTTTGGATCAGGACAGCCTCTTGCTGGCAAGTGCTTGCCAGTCTTCGCCAAGGACAGCGGGGCAGCGAGAGCATATATGTTTAAGTTCTTCGGGGTCCAGTGGGGTTTCCAATACTCAGAGGCAGAATGGGAGCAGATGAAACAAGACCCATGGAGGATGTACCGGATGGAAGAAGAATTGCCATCAGTCTATTGCGGAGAGTGAGGTGATGATGAATGCAAATCTGGGACATTTTGAAGGATCGTAAAGGGAGAAACAGCGCAATAACAGCAAGGCAGCTGGCATCTATAACTAGCATCAACGAGCGAGAGGTTAGATCCGAGGTGGCCACGCTTCGGCGCAAGGGCTACCCTATAGCATCATCGACTGGCAAGCCTTATGGTTATTACTTGCCGGCAGGAGCAAACGAAGCCAGAGAGTGTCAGTCGCAGCTTTACAGCCGGATGAGAGAGATCGGGATCACGGCCAGAGCTTTGGACCAGGCTTTTGGCGAGCATCTACCATCCAAGCAGATGGTCTTAGACCTATTCGGGAGTGAGAGTGTATGAAGCGCTTTGTGGTAGCATGGATTGCTTTTTGGTCTATTGTTACTGTACTTACTTTTATATATTGCCCACGGCCAGACGTGGGCGAGCATGAAGATGTTTGCGTAGGGCTGAATCAGAGGGCCTGGACAATAGTAAGGGAGCGATTCCCAGACCAGGACCCTCGCAAGATTGTAGCTCAGATTGAGGCATTAAACCCGAGCAAGGACATAACAAGCCTTAAGCCAGGAGAACTAATCAGAATACCAAAAGGAGAGCTGTAGGATGGCAAGACGCAGGATGATAGACCCAAATATATGGGAGAGCGAAGATGTAGCTAGCCTCACTGTGGAACAAAGGCTACTTCTTATTGGTCTATTCTCTAATGCAGATGATTATGGCAAGGGTAGGGCTAAACCTGCTTATGTGCGATCTACAGTTTTCCCTTATGATGATATACCTGTATCTGAAATAGCAGAAGACCTACAGGTGATTGCATCTTTTATTAATATCAAGCTTTATGAAGTTGATGGTCAATCATATTATAAATTTCTGAACTGGGAGAAATGGCAGAGGGTGGACAAGCCACAGCCTTCATTGATTCCCGAGCCAATCGAAAACGATGAAGAGAGTAGCTCGGAATACAGTAGTATCAACGTTCAGTATGATTCCCAGAACCATTCCAAGAACGATTCTAAGAATGATTCCAGAACCATTCTGGAACCAGTCGAGGGAGATTCCTGCCTAAGAGAAGAGAAGAGAAAAGAAAAGAAGAGAAAGAAAGAGAATAGCGCGCACGCGCGCGAGGCAGATTCTGAATCCAGAAACAATCCCCCCCTAGCCACATATCCGGTAACGTCTGTCAGTCCGTCTAATTTTATTTTGGGTGACTTGGGGAAACGGTATCAGGAGAAAATTGGGATCATGAGTTCTGTGGATGAACAGGCCATAGCAAAGTGGGTCGAGGCAGGCATGTCTCCCTCCATAGTTGCCGAGGCCATTGATAGAGCTGCCAGCGCCGGGAAGAAGCGCAGCCGGTACATCGAGGGCATACTCAAGAACTGGTATAACGACGGGCACCGGGATGTGAGTGATCTCCTCACTGCTGAGCGGGAGCGTGATGCCAAAAAAAAGGAGCAGAAGGGCAAGGAACAGTCTGGCGGCATGTCCAATGCCGGGGCATATCGCAAGGTGGACCCCGATGCGGTCAAGCGCTGGAAGGAGATGCACCCGGAAGAATATGGGTAAGGAGGCGAGCAGATGAACATAGTCAACGCCCTGGAGAAAGGCTATGGTTACGCGCACAAGAAAGTCGTAGGAAGTAAATACTGGGTGCAGCGAGTAGGCGATTTGTATTATGTTAATTTGCGCCACCGAAGTGGAATTAGGAAAGAGGTTGATACGAAGGTTGACGCGTATACAGTTGCTAGGAGATACGGCTCCGAAGGTTGGAAGCCAGGAATGTAGGTGGATTTTATGGCTAACGAAGTTAAAAAGATCACCCTAGAGGAAGCGCTGAGGATAATAGAAACTAGGGAACCGCGTGGGGTATTTTATCTCGAAGAAGGGAAAATTTTCGTGGGAATAGATAACGCCGAAGGTGGCGCATGGACTGAGGATTTTAATAGCTTAAGTGAGTGTCTTAGATGGATAAACGGAGGGGAGGGAGACGGACATGGTATGTCCGGTTGTAGAACTAGTAGCTGCCCAGAGGGAGTTGGCGGCAGCACAGAGTTATTTTGAATGCGCGGAGAGTGGACAAGTTGACGAGGCTATCTACAGAGTGAGGGCAGCTGAGGAGCGAATGAACAATATCTTTGCGAGCGCAAAAAGTGAGGCCGGAGGTGAGAGGAGGAATGATGGATGAATTGAAGTTGTGTCCATTTTGTGGCAGAAAAGCCCACGTCGCACATAATCGGAGTAGAAACAAGGATGATGAATATTATTTGGTGATGTGTGCTTTCTGCTTTGCCCGAACAAATGGGGATACGGTCGAAGAAGCGATTGCTACATGGAACAGGAGGACAAAGGTAAAGTGATTCATATTGCTGAACCAGGGCCATATGTTATCAGAACTGGCTTTCCTATGGATTTGGCAGACGAGGGGCCAGCATCAGAAATTACCACGAGCTTTGAACCGTCAGTTTTTGAGTGGGAACATAGCGAGGAAGGGCCAAAGGATTTTTTTATCAGAATCAGAGCGAGGACTATTTTTGTATCCAAAGATGTTTATTTGCAGTTGAGGGATATTGCCGAAAAGCGCGGGCTATTGGAAGAGGATGACTACTGGGTAGAGTTTGGTGTTGCTAAGAAGGCAGTAGCTATAAGGCTATCTAGCGAAAAAGGAGCCGGCTACAAGGTCAGGATGATTAAGGGGAAAAACGGATCAAGCCAAATCTCTTGCATGGCTGTTATTCGTAAGATTAACAAGCTGTGCCCTAGTGCAGATAAACTGGACGCTGTGTGGGACGCGAAAAACAAGATGTTTGTGGCTAAGCTACAGGGAAAAGGGGGTAAAGAATGAAGGGGCCTTATATTTTTATCGGGACAGAGTTATGGCCGCTTGGGTCAAAGAAAATAGACGATTTCATCTTCACGATAGAGTACAACGATTTGGGTAAAGAGCTACGCAAAGTCATGCTTCACTTATACATGAGAACGGGAGGCGATATTCGCTATACCGTGTTTGGTGGGCTCCCCTTCGAGAAAGCAACTCTCGCCTTGAAGATGATTGGTGAGTCTTTGGTTGAAGGATTTGTAGACACAGATGAGATTCGTAGGAGAATATGGAAGGGACGGCACTCAAGCGATGAGTAGACCAAAAGGAGCTGCTGACAGGCGCTGTGGTAGCTACCAGTAAGGAGGCTAAAAATGCATGAGATAACTTTTACTGTGCCTGGCCGTCCAGTCCCAGCTGTCAGGATGACGCAGCGCGGGAAGTGGGTTAAACCCAATGCACAGCGTTATCTGTCTTATAAAGACCAGATAGGCTGGGAGGCTAGGGCAGTCATGGGACGTAGGGAGCCGCTGGCAGGGCCTGTAGGCGTAGAGGTTACAGCAGTGATAAGCGGTGGCAGGCCAGGGGACGTGGATAACATAGCCAAATCGATTCTGGACGGGTGTAACGGAGTAATCTGGGATGATGATAGGCAGGTGGTGGCCCTGCATGTTTATAGGCAAAAGGGTAAACCTCAAAGGGCGGAGATTAAGGTATGGCCGGCTGCGGAGAGTTAAGATGGACAAAGTTATAGGTGCTATTCGAACGCTCAGGGTAGGTAAAATTTTTGATGAATACGACCTGCAAAGCAAAATAGCTAAAGCTTTTGATTCTCACAAAGTTGTATGTACCACTACAACGTGAATTTTATTTAAGTAAAGAGAAGCCCTCTACTTTTTGATCTCT
>ENA-UOOK01006231-UOOK01006231.1-fermentation-metagenome-genome-assembly--contig:-NODE-6231-length-11537-cov-20.895227_pt1 | contig 11537 bp, 12 predicted proteins | sample MGYA00245777_ERZ724023 | MGnify/ENA primary metagenome ERZ724023 (study PRJEB28704, sample SAMN03018312) | fermentation metagenome | biome: anthropogenic terrestrial biome; feature: soil... | reverse complement strand
TAAAATGATATTGTATAAAAATCTGTAAGGGTAACGGTTTTCTCTATAAATATTATTCATACCTATATAGCTTGACTTAACAGGAGAAAGCTGATACCTTTTTATTGTTACTACAAAAACAAATTTTGGAGGAAAAAATGAATAAAAAGTACATATCTTTATTTTTAGTAATTGTAATGATTGCAAGTGTATTTGCAGGATGCAGTGATAATCAGGCTAAGCAGACCCCATCTGAAGGCTCACAACAGGCGGAGGAAGATTATCAGTATATTACAGCTGATGAATTAAAGACTATTGTATCAGAAGATAACAGCGATTATGTGGTTTTAGATGTGAGAAAAAAAGCGGATTATGATACAGAACATGTTAAGGGCTCAATATCTGCAGATGTTGATTCCATAGTATCAAATGAAAATAATGATCCTGCTAAGGCCAATGTTGATACGGCATTAGAAGAAATCGGCAGCAAAGACAAAAAATTTGTTTTGTTGTGTTATTCCGGCAAAAGATATGCTCAGGCTGCAACAGGACTTTTGAAGGATGCAGGCGTAAGTGCTGATAATATTTATACGCTGGAAGGCGGCTACAAGGGCTGGACTTTCTCGGATTTACTTGAAAAATAATATTTAAATTCTTAGAGGGAATGGCTTGGAAGTTTCAGGCTATCCCTTTTATATAATTGTAATTATTTTATTGTTGATATTAGTATGTTTCGAATGAGTTGAGGTGGGCTTTGAGGAAAAAGTTATTCTTGTTTGCAGCTGCTGCTGTAATGCTGTTCATGTTGAACAAACATAATGTATTCAGCATTTTCAGCTTTGAAAATATTAATGAGTTGAAGTTATACCTGACATCTTTCGGAATATGGACTCCGGCAGTGTTCATTGCACTGTTTGCCATGGCAACTGTACTTTTTGTGCCGGGTCTTCCCATAACTGTTCTTTCGGGTATACTGTTTGGTGCCTTTTGGGGTACAGTATATGTTGTCATAGGTTCGGCAATAGGGGTTTCGGCTGCTTTTCTTATAGGCAGGTATCTCGGAAGAGATTTCGTAAAAAGAATGACGGAAAAAAATGAGAAGCTGTCGGGGCTGGATAAATATATAAAGGAGCAGGGAAATACCATACTTATTATCAGCAGACTTGTTCCTGTTTTTCCTTTTAATTTACAAAATTATGCATATGGAATTACCGATATAAGTTTTAGTACATACTTTTGGTATTCTCTGATTTTTATGTTGCCGGGCACATTTATATATACAAGCTTTGGCGCATTGGCATACAGCGCCGTTCCCATAAAAAAGCTTATGCTCTATTCGGGGGTTCTCCTTGCGGCATTATGTCTTCTTATAATTGTGCCCAGGAAAATTTTCAGGATTCCTGATAAACTAAATTAGTGGAGGTATTTATTGAAAAAGCACATTTCTAAAATTATACTTATTATACTGCTGGTGGTGGCGGTGTTAATATATTCTTTCAATCCTGCTGTTAATTCCTTTGTTAAATCGGTATTTGACATGTTTGCTTCGGGAGATTTTGCGGTAGTTGGGGATTTTATATCGAAGTATGGGACCTACGCTATGATTGTTTCGGCCTGTCTCATGATTTTTCAGTCAGTAATTGCTCCTTTGCCGGCTTTTTTAATAACCTTTGCAAATGCAAATTTATTCGGATGGTGGCAAGGAGCCATATTGTCGTGGAGTAGTGCCATGGCAGGGGCAGCCATATGTTTTTATATTGCAAGGATACTTGGCAGAGATATTACGGAAAAACTTACAAGCAGGGCAGGTCTGGAGCAGATAGATGAATTTTTTGAAAAGTACGGCAGACATTCGATTATTATTGCAAGGCTTTTGCCGTTTATATCCTTTGATATTGTCAGCTATGCAGCGGGACTGACTTCCATGAAATTTTGGCCGTTTTTTATTGCGACAGGCATAGGCCAGCTTCCGGCTACCATTATATATTCCTATGTGGGCGGAATGCTTACGGGAGGAGCCAAGCTATTTGTAACAGCATTGATGATATTATTTGCATTGTCGGTTTTGGTAGTCCTGCTCAGACAAATGTATTATTCAAGGCAGAAAAAGAGTTAGTATAATTATCGCAACAGGTGGATGTATAAATGATTTTAAAATCAAGGGCAGTTATATTGTTTACAAGGGTGCCTTTGCCGGGGAAGACAAAGACCCGGCTGTATCCTTTTTTAACGGAAGAACAGTGTGCATACTTACACGAAGCATTTATTAAGGATGTCTATAATGAGATAAAAAATTTTGACGGTGATATTTTCATCAATTATACACCTGAAAACAAGGCAGGTATATTAAAAAACATGTTGGGTGATACTGCGTGTTTTATTCCCCAGAAGGGTGATAATATCGGTGAAAGAATGAATTTTGCAATAAACCATGTTTTGCAAAAAAAGTATGACGCATGTGTTCTTATCGGAAGCGATGTTCCGCTAATCAGCATTGACGACATTGTGGAAGCATTCAGTATTTTAGAGTCAAAAGATGTGGTTATTTCTCCTACTCTGGACGGAGGGTATTACTTGATCGGTATGAAAGAGCCCTGTGATTCCATTTTTAATATTTCATACGGAACGGATACAGTGTTTGCACGTACAGAGGATGCTGTCAGACAGGCAGACAGGAGCTATGGAGCCGGAAGGATTCTTTTTGACATAGATGAAAAAGACGATTTGTTAAAGCTTGCAGATTACCTGCATGGAGATTTACAACAGGGACTTCCTTATACGAGAAGGGTTCTTAAAGATATGGTGTATAAGGCTCAGGATGGTATGTTATGAAAGTCAGCGATGTATTAAAATCAGATATGTTTTGTAAATTTTTAAAGATTGAATATATGGATAATGTGGAGTTTACACCCTTAGGTCAGGGGGAATATAATGTAAACTATTTGTTTTTGCATCCTGAAACTGGGGAAAGGATGGTTTTAAGAATAAACACAGGAAGCCAGATGAACCTGAAAAACCAGATAAGCTACGAATATTCGGCTTTAAAACTCCTTGAAGAAACTGAAAGAACTCCAAAGGCGTTATTTATTGATGACAGCAGGACAGCTGTTCCCTACGGATTTTTAGTTATGGAATACTTGCCCGGACGTCCCTTGATTTATGAAACGGATATGGAGTCGGCGGCTCAGTGTCTTGCGGACATACATAACTTTGAGGCTGTTAATACTCACTGTCTTATTTCACCGGAATTTCCTCTTAAAGCAATTTATGAGGAATGTGAGAAAATGTTTCAGGTATATACTGATTCGGATATGGGTTCAAGGGATGTGAAAAACCTTATAACAGATTTGCTCAGAGAGGGTAAGAGGCTGACAGATGTGACGGATAACAGGGAAAAACGGTGTATAATTAACACAGAGCTTAATTCCGGAAACTTTCTTATTAATAGTATTAATGACAATAACATTAATGGTGACGGGAAGCGTAACTATGTCATTGACTGGGAAAAGCCCTTACTTGCCTATGCGTCCCAGGACTTAGGTCACTTTCTGGCTCCTACCACAACATTCTGGAAAACAGACAGTATTTTAAAACCGGAAGATATAGATTCATTTTTAGAATGTTACAGTAGGTATTCTGACAGATACAGGGGGTTTGATTTTTTAAAAAGCTGTGTTTCTCCATATATTGCAATGACCTGTCTGAGGGGTATAACCTGGTGTTCCATGGCCTGGGTCGAATACAACAGTCCGGGCAGGAAGCTGAAAAATGAAGATACCCGCAAAAAAATAAATCAGTATATGGATTTAAAATTCCTCGAGTTTATTAGGGATGAATATGTGAGAGGCTGCTGATGCTTATTTCTATAATAATTCCGGTATATAACGAGGAGAAAACCATACGCATCTTTATGGAATCGCTGAAAGGAATTCAGGGGAACCATGAAGTGATTTTTGTGGACGGGGGAAGTACGGATAATACCTTTGATATTGTTAAAGAGAAATACTTTATAGTTGGATCTCCAAAAAAAGGACGGGGCTGTCAGATGAACTATGGTTCAACTCTTGCAAAAGGTGAGGCTCTGTTTTTCTTACACAGCGACAGTAAGGTTCCCTGTGATTTGCTTGAATATATGCAGGATGCGCTGAAAAAGGGAAAGGCGGGATGCTTCAGAATAAGGTTTGACAGCAAGAGTGTTTTAATGAAAATTTGTGCTTTCATGTCAAACAGCAGAGTGAAAATAAGAAATATTGCTTTTGGTGACCAGGGGATATTTATTACAAAAGAATATTTTGATGAAATAGGAGGCTATCCTGAAATAAGCATCATGGAAGATTACCAGCTGTCCATGGACATAAAAAAAGACGGAAACAGAATAATTCTTGCCGATGCTGAAATACTCACTTCGGATAGACGTTTTTTAAAGCATGGCAGGTTAAAGACCATGGCCAGGATGCAGATTCTCCAGCATATGTACAGGCGGGGAGAGAGTGTGGAAAGGATAGAAAAAATATATAATGGCTGATGATAACAACAGAGAGTGTATAGGCTGCGGAAGATGCACAAGGGTGTGCAGGTTCTTAAATAAATACAATATAAATTCAGATGAGTACAGGCATATGCCTGAGCTTGCTTACAGCTGTTATCTTTGTAACGAGTGTGTCAAAGTCTGTCCTGTGGGTATAGACGGGAGCAAGATTTCCAAAGAACTGAGGGCTGATTTCATAGACGGTGGAGGACGCTTAAAGGGTGCAGGCTACAAACTCCTTCTTTTGGAAAAGGAAGATTATTTATTTAAAAATTATAAGAATGCTTCATACAAATCAGTTTTATTTACCGGATGTAATTTTCCTGCATATTTTCCAAAAACCACACAAATTATTGCATCAAGACTTATGAATGAGAAAGGAGTCGGCACAGTTACGGATTGCTGCGGAAAGCCCGTCAGTGAGCTGGGAATGATTGACAGGGGAAGAGGTATTATAGAAAATTTGGAGAAAAGACTCCATGATAACGGAATAAAAGAAATTATTACATTATGCCCAAACTGCTACTATTATTTAAAGGATAAATTGGACGTGAAAGTTGTAATGATTTATGAAAAACTGAAAGAATTAAAAATGAAAATATCTCCTGTAAATGAGGATATAGATGTGTTTCTCCCATGTCCGGATAAGACAGACCGCCAGATACTTAAAGGAATAGAAGGGTATGCTGTAAAGGGTAAAATTAAAATAATCGGAGGGATTCAATGCTGCAGTGCCGGAGGAAGTGCTTCATTTAAAGAACTATTAATAACCAAAAGCCTGCTTGAAGATTTTTCAAAAGTTCATAAGGGGAAAATATATACATATTGTGCTACCTGCTCGGGTATGATTGCAAAAAGTGGTACAGAAACAGAGCATATATTATGCAGGTTGTTTGATTTTAAGGAAAAACCAGCTGAGGGTATAGGTTCCTTCTTAAATAAAACTGCTTGTAAATATAAAAAGATTAGATAGAAAATTTTCAGGAGCGTTTTATGAAAAACAGGAAAATGATTATTGACTGTGATAATACATTTGGTGTTGCAGGTTGTGACATTGATGATGGTCTTGCAATTATATATGCATTAGGGAATGCTTGTTGTGATTTGCTGGGCATAACCACAACCTTTGGCAATAACTCAATTGACGTAGTATATCCCAATACGGTTAAGTTTGTAAAAGACATAGGAATGCCCCGGGTTCCCGTCTTCAAGGGGGGAACTAAGGATGGCGAAAATAACATGGCTGCAAAATTTCTTGTGGAAATGGTGAATTTATATCCGGGGGAAATATCTGTTTTAGCCACAGGCTCGCTGACTAATCTGTATGAGGCATGGAAGGTGGACAATGAGTTTTATGAAAAGGTTCATGAAGTTTCACTGATGGGAGGTATTACAGAGCCTCTTAAAATAAACGGAAGAATATTGAACGAGCTTAATTTTTCATGTGATTATAAGGCTGCATACAATGTGCTTACCAAGGGAAAGTCTGTAAAGATAGCTACAGGTAATAATTGTATGGATGCTTTTTTTAAAAAGAGTGATTTTGATGACAAATTAAATAAGAGTAATAAAGAATTTATCAGGTGGCTTCATAACAGCTTGGATTACTGGTTTGAGAGAGAAAAAAAGGTGTTCGGTCATGAGGGAATGTATAAGTGGGATATCTATGCCGCTGCCATGCTTATAAATCCTCATTTGTTCCGTGATTGTCCAACTTATATTTTTCCGGACATGGAATCGTTGAAAAATGGATGTCTCATGGGAGGAGGATCTAAAATAAAAGTAAATCTTCCGCGAATAATAAATAAGATGCAATATGAAAATCATGTATATGAAGTGTATGAGGAATTTTCTGAAAATTTAAATGAAATATGAAAATGAAAGGGAAAGAAGATGAAAAGAAAAAAAATAAGTTTTATGCTATGCATTGTCTTATGTACCATGGTAGTTGTTTTGGCTTCCTGTTCAAATAATTCAAATCCACAGCAAAATAATGAAGCTACTGCAGAGGGAACAGATTTATCGGAGATGAGTTTCGAGGAAATAGCGGAAAAAGCTAAAGGAACCAAGGTTACCTTTTACGGCTGGGGCGGAGATGAGTATAGAAATAACTGGCTTAATAATGATGTGGCAGTTGTGCTTAAGGATAAGTATGATATAACTCTGGAGCTTGTCCCAATGGACATAGACCAGATATTAAACAAGCTGTCAGGAGAAAAACAGGCGGGAAATACTTCCGGAAGTATTGATGTTATATGGATAAACGGAGAGAACTTTTTTACTGCAAAAGAAAATTCATTTTTGTATGGTCCGTTTTTAGACAAGCTGCCATCCTATGAAAAATATATAGATACCGAGGATCCTGAAACTAATTTTGACTTTGGCTATCCTATAGAAGGGTATGAAGCTCCATACGGTAAGGCACAGATTGTTTTTATGGGAGATAGCGCAAAGACTCCCGAAGCTCCTGCCAGTGTAGAAGAATTTTCTGAATATGTTCAAAAATATAAAGGTAAGGTTACATATCCGGCTCTTCCGGATTTTACGGGTTCCGCATTTGTAAGAAATATAATATACGAAGTTTGCGGATATGAACAGTTTATGGATATGGAGGCAGATAAGGAAACCGTGAGAAAAGCTGTAATGCCTGCCATGGAATATTTAAAATCCTTAAATCCCTACTTGTGGAATGAGGGAAAAACATTCCCTGCCTCTTCAACAGAACAGGAAAATATGTTTTCTGACGGAGAATTATTCTTTAATTTAAGCTACAGTCCTTATTCTGTTGCAACCAGAATTGATGACGGTGCTTATCCTGATACAGTGAGGACATATTTGTTTGATAAAGGTACTATAGGAAATACAAGCTATATGGCTATTGCATATAATTCCACGAATAAAGAGGGAGCAATGGTGGTAATTGATTATCTCATGTCAGCCGAAGGTCAGGCGGGTCAGTTTGATAAGCTTAAAGCACTGCCGGTGGTGGATAATAATAAATTATCTCCTGAAGAAAAAGAAATGTTCGCAAAGGTTAATACCGGTAAGGGGACGTTAACTCAGGAAGAGCTGCTAAGCAGAAGACTGCCTGAGATGCCGGCAAATCTGGTTCCAATTATAGAAGAAATCTGGCTTGAAGAAGTAGTGGGAAAATAAATTATAAGTATGAAGAGGGCGGAGATGATAAAGAAGGCAGTTCCATATATTTTGCTTGTACCATTCATGGTGTTATTGCTGATTCTTTTACTTGCAGTGGCTAATTCACTGCTGCAGGGATTGGGATATATGCCGGTTTTGGGTTTAAATAAAATAAGCTTGGATTATTATAAGGAAGTTTTTTTAAATCCTGATTTTTCATCTTCGCTTTTGCTCAGCTTGTATATATCTGTTATATCAACTATATTTTCTGTGGTTATCGGAGTTCTGATATGTGCAGCACTGATAAAAACAAAGAGAGCCGAAAAGTTTTACAGGAATGTGCTCAGAATTCCAATACTTACCCCCCACATAGTGGTGGCTTTATTTGTGGTAATTATTTTTTCTCAAAGCGGAATTTTATCAAGGATTTGGTATCACCTGAATATCATAAATGAAATCAATGAATTTCCCAATATAATATATAACAGGAAGGGAATTGGAATTATACTGGGATATATATGGAAGGAGGCTCCCTTTGTGGCTTACTTTGTTTTAAGCTTTATGGAAAGTATAAGTGTCAGCTACGAAGAGGCTGCAATTAATCTGGGCGCTTCTCCCATCAGGTCGTTTTTTTCTGTTACGCTGCCACTGTCCATGCCTGCCATACTTAATGCCGCATTTATTATTCTGATATTTTCTTTTGGGGCGTATGAACTTCCATTTTTGCTTGGAGTAACAAAGCCAAAGGCTTTGCCTGTGCAGGCATATGTTGAATACAGCCATCCGGATTTGAGGCACAGACCCTATGCCATGGCGGAAAACGGAGTGATGATTTTGATATCTTTAGTTATGGCAGCATTATATTTTTATTTATGGCATAAAAAACTGGATGGTATAAGGAAGAGCTATGACAAATAAAAACAGTATATTCAGAGTGATTATGGCGCTTGTAGCTGTCTGCATTCTGATACCGATCATTTTAATGACTGCCTGGGCATTTACATCACGTTGGCAGTGGCCGGATCTGCTGGGTGAATCTTTGTCCCTGAGAGGATTTGAGGAGGTTTTTATAAACAACGTCCAAGGCTTCAGGATTCTCGTATCCAGCGTGTTTATTTCCATGGAGGCAGCTTTTTTTGCTACGGTTATAGGATATATGTCGGCTCAGGCATTTGTAATGTATGATTTTCCTTTTAAAAAATGGCTTCATTTTGGCAGTATGCTTCCCATAATTATCCCATCAAGTGTATTTGCCATGGGAATACATGTTTATTTTATAAAATGGGGAATAAATGACAGCATAATAGGTGTACTTATAGGGCATGTACTATATTGCCTGCCTTATACAGTCAATATTTTGGGCGACAGCAGGGAAGCTCTTGGAAACAGATATGAACAGCAGGCGATGATGCTTGGCTGCGACGGCGTCACTGCATTTTTCCACATAACATTACCCCTCATGCTCCCATCAGTTATTTCGGCTTTTTCCATGGCTTATATAATTTCATTCAGCCAGTACTTCATAACCATGCTTTTAGGAGGGGGAGTAGTCAAAACCTATGCCGTCCTGGTATTTCCTCTCATATCCGCGGGAGATAGAACCATAGCAGGGGCATATACACTGGTGTTTTTACTTTCAAGCATGATGATCTTTATATTGTTTGAAGGTGTAATAAAGTTTATTGTCAAAAAAATAGTAGGCACGGAGACATGAAGATGAAGCTAAAAGTTGAAAATATGAGGGTAGTCCTTTCCAAGAAGGACATTATCAGTGATATAAATCTTTCCGTGGGAGAGGGGGAATTCGTATCAGTGCTTGGAGCTTCAGGATGTGGGAAAAGCACACTTTTAAAAGCAATAGCGGGGATGCTGCCCTTAGAAGGGGGAAGCATATTTGCAGGGGGTAAAAGAATTGACAATATTCCTGCATACAAAAGAAATATAATTCTTTTGTTTCAGGATATAAGGCTTTTTCCTCATATGACTGTGGCAGAAAATATTGCATTTGCACTTAAAATTAAAAAAATTCCTGTAGAAAGACGTGAAGCAGGGGTTAAGGCTTTATTGCAGCAAATAAAGATGGAAGGGCTGGGAAACAGGAATATAAATCAGCTATCCGGCGGACAGCAGCAAAGGGTTGCTCTGGCAAGAGCATTAGCCGCAGAGCCTGAGATCTTAATGTTGGACGAGCCATTTTCAAGTCTTGATGAAAATCTGCGTTTTGATATGCGCCTTTTACTTTTGGATATTCACAAGAAGTACCACATGACTACCATAATGGTTACCCATAACAAGGATGAGGCATTGAGCATGTCTGACAAAATTGCACTCATGGACGGAGGAAGAATTATACAATCAGGAACACCTGAAGATATATACGAAAATCCTGTTAGCTGCAAGGCAGCAAAATATTTCGGAGATGCTTCTTTTTTTGAGGGAACAGTAAGCAACGGCAAATTCCAGTCTACGGAATTTTCAGTGGACTGTAATCTGAAAGAAGGAAAATACATGCTGATGGTGAGAAATGATGCAGTGGAACCGACAGCAGGCGATGACTTTGATTTCATTCAAAGAGTATACACAGGCAAAGAGGAAGAGTATATTTATCAGCACTGTGTAACCGGTTCAAAAATAAGATGCCTGAGCAACAAAAAAACAGATCCTTTCCCTGCACCATCCAAAACCTCATTCCAACTCAATCTCGAAAGACTCAGATTCTATAAAATCTGAATGGGGGATACGGGGACGTTTCATCTGCTTTTTTTGGAAAGCACCGGCTCTTGTTAGATATACCTGTTAGAGCCGGTGAAATATTTATAAGCTAAAACTTGTATTGAATTGAATTTATACTTTTTGTATTTTCTGTGGATAACAAATCAAATAATTTGTTATCCTTTGAGGTAGTAATGTTTGTATCAATGGAAATTAGTTCAACCGCACTTCTTTGCTCAGGTGTGCATTTGACCATGGCACAGTCTCTAAACTGCAGACGTTCCTGAATAATTTCAGGCGGTATATCTTCTGAAAGGCTGACCATGGCACAATCGCATATGGTTATGCCATCTAAATTTCTTTCTAATACTTCTTTGTCTATACTAACGCTGGGCTTATCATCAATAATAATTCCCTTTACACAGAGTATATCGTCATAAATTGCATCAATTTCTTCAAAAGCTTCTTGCAGGGTTTTAAGTATTTTTACAGTTCCATTCACATTGAGATATTTTAATTGTTTTAATGCGGATTCAGAATTTGCCTCAAATGTCAAGTCGCCGTTTATATAAAGTGTATTTCCATAACGACGTAATATTCTTTCGCTGAACAGCACATCATCATCTATAAAGGTACATCCATCCGGTAATAGTATAATTTCTGTTTCTTTATCAAACAAATCAACTGATGCTTCTGCAAGACTTTCTGAAATCAAGGCCTGAGGTGTGATAAAGTGTACTTTTTTTTCTGCCAGTTTCTTCATGTCCAACGAGTTATCCAGGATAACCACCCTGCCTGAAGCATAGTAATCCGATTCGTCAGCTCTTATCATAAATACTTTATCCAAAACAAAGGTATTTTTCAAAATGACTGCATTGTCAGGATAAAATTCTATTTTGCCGTTTATCTGCATATTTGCTATGTTTCCGGACATACTTTTCGGACAGATTACCTTGCCGTTAACAATAATTGAAGTATAGCTGTCTAACACGTCTTCTGTATTTGGTGCTATATGCAATTTTCCGTTTACCATTAGTATTGTAGCTGCAGTGGGTTTTTGTCCGGGAAGTATTTGATATTTTCCGTTTTCAATCTTAACTTCTGCATCAATTTCTACTTCGCAAACATAGGCGCTGTTAATGGATACGTCATATCTTGCAATTATTTCTTTGCTTTCTTT
>ENA-UOOK01006230-UOOK01006230.1-fermentation-metagenome-genome-assembly--contig:-NODE-6230-length-11539-cov-3.658394_pt1 | contig 11539 bp, 8 predicted proteins | sample MGYA00245777_ERZ724023 | MGnify/ENA primary metagenome ERZ724023 (study PRJEB28704, sample SAMN03018312) | fermentation metagenome | biome: anthropogenic terrestrial biome; feature: soil; material... | reverse complement strand
CAAAATTCCAATCTCCTGCAAACATAAATTGTTGTTCTATAAGATTTCCTATAAGAGTATAATGTCCTCCTCCTAAAAGTCTTGAAATTACGAAAGTTGTTATAGCAGGCATAAATACCATAGTAATTCCTGACATTACTCCTGGCAGACTCAGAGGAATAATTATCCTCTTTAGAATAGTCAAATAATTCGCTCCCAAATCTTCAGCTGCTTCAATGATATTTCTATCTAATTTAGTTAAAACTGAATAAATGGGCAATACCATAAAAGGTAAAAAATTATATACCATACCTAATACTACTGCTTGATTGGTATAAAGCAAGTTTAACTGGGGTAAATGCAAAAAGTTCAAAATAACATTAACAACGCTATTTTTTTCCAATAAGGTCATCCATGCATAGGTCCTTAAAAGAAAGTTTACCCACATTGGAATAACAAATAGCAATGCTAAAACTTTTTTATTTCTGTAAGCCTTACTTGCAAGTATTAAAGCAACAGGATAACCAATTAAAAGGCATATGATTGTGCTAATTAGAGCAAGACCTACTGAACGAATAAAAACCATAAAATATATAGGGTCCCAGAGTCTTCTTATATGCTCTAAAGTAAACCTTGTACCTTCATCGGTACTTGTTGTAAAAGTAAAATATACTAAAAGTAAAAGAGGTACCAATATAAAAATTAACATCCAAACAATATATGGATAAGAGTACCAAGTCTTTTTCATTATTCCATCACCTTTTTCATTATGTGTATGTCGTTAGGCAGAATAAGTAGTCCCACTTTTGTTCCTACAGGTTCCATTAGAGTACTCTGAACCATCCACCTAATTTCATTATTTTTTATTATCATTTCATAATGTACTCCTTTAAAGGTAACCGATTCAACTTCTCCTTCCAACATTCCATCTTCTTTACTAACCAATTTTAAGTCCTCTGGCCTTACTACAACATCTACATTTTCATTATCTTCAAACCCAGCATCAACACATATAAAATCTTTACCTGCAAAGTACACTAATTTGTCTTTTAGCATTTTTCCTGGCAGTATATTGCTCTCACCAATAAAATCTGCAACAAAAGCATTTTCAGGTTCATTATAAACCATTTGAGGTGTACCTATCTGCTGTATTGTGGCATCTTTCATAACCACAATTGTATCTGACATTGTTAATGCTTCTTCTTGATCATGTGTTACATAAATAAATGTTATGCCCAGTAATTGTTGAATTTTCTTAAGCTCAATTTGCATGCCTTTTCTTAATTTTAAGTCCAAAGCACCTAATGGTTCGTCAAGAAGCAAAACCTCAGGTTCATTTACTAATGCTCTTGCGATACCTACTCTTTGCTGTTGTCCTCCACTTAAAGAATCTACCTGCCTTTTTTCATATCCTTTAAGATTTACCAGTTCAAGCATTTCAGCTACTTTTTTATCAATAACCTTTTTATCCAATTTCTTTATTACTAATCCAAAAGCAATATTGCTTGCTACATCCATATGAGGAAACAAAGCATACTTTTGGAATACGGTATTTAGCCTTCTCTTATAAGGTGGTAAATTAGTAATGTTTTTTCCTTCAAAGAACACTTCACCCTCTGTTGGTTGCTCAAACCCCCCAATAATACGTAAGGTTGTAGTCTTACCACAGCCACTAGGTCCTAGCAATGTCAGAAATTCATTTTTCCGTATATATAAATTAATATTTTTAAGTGCCTCTGTTCCATTGTAGTCTTTTGAGACATTTATAAGCCTTATGATTGGTTCTGGCATATATGCCTCCCTCCCTTTACAATTAAAATTATATACCTTAGGGGGATTAAAAAAATAAACTGTTCAAATATAAATTTTAAACGCCCAAAGACATACCTTTTTTAAATTTATATTGACTAATGTAATTTTTGTTAATCCCTTAATCAAAAACTTGGTGGAGATGACAACCATAGTACTATAGCTTCACTTTTTCCTGCATTAGCTATACTATGTACCAAAGAAGGTTTGAAACAAAAACTTTCACCTTTCTTTGCTTTATACTTTCGTCCTCCTAGAAAAATACTTATACTTCCTGATAATACATATCCAAATTCCTCACCATCATGAGGATCGTCTTCACCGGAACTGCCTTTATCATATAGATGCAATAGTATTGGTTCCATATTATTCTTTTGTGCATTTGGAACAAGCCATTTTATCATGTGATTTAGCTCATTATCCTGTTTCTCAAACATATCATCTTTTTTAAAAACGATTTTTTCATCTACACCATCACTAAAAAAATCTTTTAAATTGGTTCCTAGACTATCGAGTATGTCAATAAGAGTAGCAATAGAAGGTGAGGTAAGCTCTCTTTCTACCTGAGAAATAAAGCCCTTGGTAAGCTCACATCTGCTTGCTAAATCTTCCTGAGTTAACCCATTTTTTAACCTCAACCGCTTTATTTTTTCCCCTATCTTCATAACGCACATAAACTCCCATAAAAAAGTATTTATTAACTAAACTAAAAGTTTAGCAATGTTAAACAAACAATAATATTAATAGCATAATTTTAGAATTATGTCAATGTATATTTATAAAAATCTTTACAATTTAATGTTTTCTTTTTGGCAATTTTCACATAAATGCTTGCTATATTTATTTTTGCTGTATGCTGCCACCCCCTGAGTTATCTGTACCCCACAATTAGTACATGAATATCCTTCCATCTTATTTTTATCCATTTTATTTTTACCTGTCTTATTTTTATCTGTCTCATTTTTACCAGAATTTTTTGTAGCTTCAGCATCTTTAAATCGAGTTGATGCATCACGTGATTGATTAATATTTTTTTTTACTTCAATTATTTTTGATGCTTCATCTCTAAAAATATCCTCCAGTTTGTTTAACTTTTTATTGATTATTTTAGCTGCATCTTCCAATATCACATTTTGTGGTGCATCTTTATATAAAGCCTTAATAAAGTTTATTTGTTTACTGCTTGCTTTTTCTGGCTGCAGCCATGGCATATCTTCAATATCCTGTGTAAACATCCTGGATGCTCCTGTAGCTTTTAGAACTCCATCAATATAAGCTCTTTTAGCAGCCATCTTAACTAATGTGTTCTGTTGGTCAGCTGGTTCAGGATTTTCTACTCTTACCTTTTCTCCTCCTTCAGAGTCTACATATCTATATTTATATTTAACTTCATATGAATTTGCACTACCTATGCCTACCCCAACAATAGTTCCAGTTTCTCTATGAGCTATAGGGATTGAAACAGTATAACTTAATATCCCTTTATCAAAATCTTCTAAAAATGATAGAATTTTAGGTTCTCCACTGGCAAAATGAAATACTTGGCATAAAAGATCAGCACCTGGTTTTAAAAGCGTAGGTTTCTCGCTTCCAGGGATTCTATCAAAGTCTATACCTTGCTGTAAAAGAGTATTAAAAAGTTTGTTAAAAGTGTCCCTCATTTGTATTGCTTTATCTATTTCAACATCCAAGTTAACAGGTATTATTTCTACTTTATCCATCGGACTTAAATTTGAATTCAAATTTGGATTTAAATTATCTTGCATATTTTTCCTCCTTGATATATAAAAAAGTCAGTTTCTTCAATTTCATTATAAAAATTTAATTCATATATTAAAGTGGTACTCGTATCTTTAGTCATTCCAAACAGCAACATAAAAATGTATGCAATTTTATACATTGATTTTGGAATAAAGATACCTATTGAAAAAATATATGAAAAATCTTGACAACGACAATCAATATGGATAATCTAGTTTTAAATAAATAATTTTGCGAATTTGTAAATACTTAGATTCAAATTATTTGTATCTAAGTATTTGTAACAAAATATCAGACATTATAATAGCATAATTATAGAAAATATATAGGAGTGTTTTGATGGAACCTTTATTCAAAGATATTTTAAATTGTTTTAAAATTGAGGGAGATTTTGTAGAAGCTGTTCTTGTCAACAGCGGTCATATTAACGACACATATGTTGTTAGTTTTATAAAGAAGGATAATACTGTACAGAAGTATGTTCTTCAGAAAATAAATCAATATGTTTTTAAAGAACCAGATAAACTTATGGATAACATAATAAGAGTTACCGATCATATACGAAAGAAAATTATGGATGAAGGCGGAAACCCCGAAAGAGAAACTCTTAAATTTATTAATGAAAAGCAAGGTAAATATTTTCATAAAACCCCCGATGGCGATTACTGGAGAGTTTATTCCTACATAGAAGATGCTGTTACTTATCAGATAGTAGAAAATTCAAACCATTTTTATAACGCTGGCAAAGCTTTTGGTAAGTTCCAAATGTATCTTAACGATTTTTCTGTTGTAAATTTACATGAAACAATTCCAGATTTCCACAATACGCCAAAAAGATTGAAAGCTTTGGTTGAAGCAATAAATAAGGATGTGAAAAATAGAGCAATAACAGTTAAGTCAGAAATTGATTTTGTTATGAAAAGAGCAGAAGAGACTAATACAATTGTCAACCTTCTTAATGAAGGCAAGCTACCATTACGTGTAACTCATAATGATACTAAATTTAACAATGTGTTAATTGATGTAAATACAGGTGATGGCATATGTGTTATTGACCTTGATACGGTAATGCCTGGTTCTTCCCTATATGATTTCGGCGACTCCATACGTTCTGGAGCTAATACTGCGGACGAGGATGAGCCAGATTTATCCAAAGTTTGGATTGATATTGGCTTATTTGAACACTTTACTCGTGGTTACCTTGAAATGGGGTACAGCTTCCTAACCCCGACAGAGCTTGAATATCTTCCATTTTCAGCCAGATTAATAACCTTTGAACTCGGAATGAGGTTTCTTATGGATTATATTAATGGAGATACATATTTTAAGATCCATAGAGAAGGTCATAATCTGGATAGAGCCCGAGTACAATTTAAACTTGTATCAGATATGGAAGACAAGTATGATAAAATGAAAAATATTATTGTGAAATATAAGTAATTATTCTTTTATTGATCTGTTCCCATATATCATCTTTTCCTTGCTTTGTGTTAGAGGAAATAGGTATTATGGGAACAGTCTCACTTATCTCAATGGTTGTCCGAATATCATCTAGGTTTCTGCTCATTTGACTTCTAGAAATCTTATCAGCTTTTGTAGCAACAATTATATATGGGATGTTACGTTCTTTTATCCACATATGCATAGTTTTATCATTTTCCGTTGGAGTATGCCTTATATCGAGAAGTAATAATATTAAACCAAGTTGTTTTCGTGAATTCAAGTATGTCTCTATCATATTGCTCCAAGTTGCTATTTCTTGTTTTGAAGCATTAGCATACCCATATCCTGGAAGGTCAACAAAATATATTTTTTCATCTATATTATAAAAATTAATTACTCTGGTTTTTCCTGGAGTGGCTCCTACTCTTGCTAAATTTTTTCTGTTTAATAAAGTGTTAATAACCGATGATTTCCCAACATTTGATCTGCCAACAAATGCTACTTCAGGTATAGTACCTAAAGGATATTGATTGGGTCTTACAGCAGTGGTCTCAAATTTTGCATTGTTAATATTCGCTAGCATCATCTACTTCCTTTCACTATATAGAACAGGTTAAGCCTGCCCTTCTTTTCCACCTCTTGATTTTTGTTCTAAGTGTCTTTTTATCTTTTTAGTTGTTGTTTTTATAAATTCATTATCTCTAATAGAGAAATTTTTAATATGTTTATATAATGGTAAACTTTTGTTTACACTTTTTACAACATCATTTAAAATTTTCATTATTTCCTCTTTTGAAATATTGATAACTTTTAGTTTTTCCTTTATTGCTTCAATATTTGGTAATATCTGAGCGTAAACATGAGTTTCCCCTGAGAAATCGTCAGTCATTCCTAATACAAGAGATTCTTGTACAAAAGGATTTTTGTTTATACTCGCTTCTAATTCTTCCGGATAAATATTTTTCCCGTTTTTTGTAACAATAACATTTTTAATTCTGCCTGTAATATACAAGAACCCATGCTTGTCAATTTTCCCAATATCACCTGTATGAAACCAACCATCTCTAATACTATCATTAGTGGCTTTTTCATTCTCAAAGTAACCAAGCATAAGATTATCTCCTTTAGTTACAATCTCCCCAACACCTTTTTCATCAGGATTAATAATACGAATTTCAGTACCAGGTATTGGCAAACCGACTGAACCATCCTTAAAAGCATTATCCCTGTTACCAGCAACGAGAGGTGAACATTCTGTAAGACCATACCCTTGCAATACTCCTATTCCTATGTTTCTAAAAAACTTTGATACAACAGGGTCTATTGCCGCAGCTCCGGTTATAATTAGTCTAAGCTTTCCACCTAAATTATCGTGAATAGTTTTGAAAATCTTCCTTCTTATATCAATTCCAAGTACCTTCTTTAAAAATACTCCAGAGCAAATTGCAGCTCGAATTATTAACTTACCACCAGTTTTTTTACCAGCTTGATCCCATACCTTTTTATAGACATTTTCAAGGAGCAAGGGTACAGTTATCATGAGAGTAGGTTTGAATTCCTTAAGATTGCGGGGTATTTGACGTAGACCCTCGCTAAAAGAAATCGTCCCACCGCTAAATATTATACACAGGAAACCAATTGTGCATTCATAGGTATGGTGTAAGGGTAAAATAGAAAGAGAAGAGTCCTCGCTTCCTACATTAACAGTATTACGGATAGATATCATATTAGAACAAATATTTTTATGCGATAACATTACACCTTTTGCAAAGCCCGTGGTGCCTGATGTAAATAGGAGTATACTCATTTTTGTCCTATCTACTGATGCTTCAATAAACTCTCTTTTGCCATTTTTAATTAAAGCTTGTCCTATTTCTAGCAGTTTACTCAAAGACAAAAATTTACCCTCGTCTATTTTACTGTCCATGTTAATAAAATATTTTATATTAGAATTATTCTCCGACACTTTTTCCATACTTGCCAAATGCTTATTAGAAAACACTATGGCAGATGCATTGGATTTTTCCAAAACATACTCTATATCTGCCTGCGGAAGTTCTTTATCAAGAGGTACAATAACCCCTGTACCATTTATGGTTGAGAGATACGTTAGACACCACTCATATCTATTCTCTCCAAGAACTGCGATAAAAGTATCTTTAAGTCCCAAACTCACGAATGCAGTACCTAAGGCGTCAACATCATTTTTAAACTGAGAATAAGTTATGCCTCTATAACTTCCATCATCTTTTTTAATCATGAAAGCATTCTTAGCTGCAAACAAATTTTCACTTTGATTTAGCATATCTTTTAGATCTTTAATCTCTCTCACGGAGTAAAGATTCCCAGAATGTAACCTTTTCTCACTCATAACTCTCCTGCTTTCTTAAATAACCTATAATAATAAATAAGTAATCGTTTATTATTAATATTAACATAAGGTATGCTACTCTACAACATTTTCTTAAGTTGTTTTTTTAAAAATACATTATTTAGTTTTTCCAGCTATCCAGCATTTAAACAATTTTTTTGAAACACCATTTAATAGGTTTATCTTGCTTTCCATTGAATTAATGTTAATTATGAAACAGAGAATGAATGAGTTTTGGACCTATCGAGTTATTATTGACTTATTATTTATAAAACTCTATAATTTATTATAGTAGATGGCAAGAGGATGTTGTGATTGCCATCTTTGTTGGGTTTAGGTGGCAATCAAAATATCCCCTTGCCATCCTAGAAACAAAAGAAAGGATAAAATATATGGGAAAAACCTTAGTTTTGGCTGAGAAGCCATCAGTAGCGAGAGATATAGCAAAGGTATTGAATAGTAACCAAAAAAACAATGGATATATTTCAGGTTCCAAATACATTATTACCTGGGCTCTTGGACATCTTGTAACGCTTGCAGATCCTGAAGCTTATGGGGATAAATATAAAACATGGAATATTGCAGACCTTCCCATGCTTCCAAAAAAAATGGAACTTGTAGTAATAAAACAAACCTCTAAGCAATATAGCATTGTTAAGAACCTTCTTCATAGAGATGATATAGATGAGCTTGTTATTGCAACTGATGCTGGTAGAGAAGGTGAGCTTGTAGCAAGGTGGATTATAGAAAAAGCAGGCTTTAGGAAACCAGTTAAGCGTCTTTGGATCTCTTCACAAACTGATAGAGCAGTTAAGGAAGGATTTGCCAAACTTAAACCAGGAGCAGATTACAATAATTTGTATATGTCTGCTCAAAGCCGAGCCGAGGCTGATTGGCTTATCGGTCTAAATGTAACCAGAGCATTAACCTGTAAATATAATGCTCAACTTTCTGCTGGAAGGGTTCAAACCCCTACTCTTGCAATGATTATTGACCGTGAGAACGAAATAAGGAGATTTGTTCCAAATGACTATTGGACTGTACAAGCAGCTGTCCAACCTACTATTCAAGGGACATCCGGCAGCAAAGTTAATGAATTTACCATAACATGGAAGGATAAATCTTCTGGGCAAACAAGAATATTTGACAAAGATAAGGCCCTGAATATAACTTCAAAGGTAACCGGACAAATTGGTCAAATAATAGAAGTGAGTAAAGATTCCAAGCTGGAGCTACCTCCCCTTGCTTATGACCTTACCGAACTTCAGCGTGATGCAAACCGTAGATATAGTTATTCTGCAAAACAAACATTATCTATAATGCAACGGTTATATGAAAATTATAAGCTTGTAACATACCCCAGAACCGATTCAAAACATATTACAGAGGATATTGTACCAACTCTGGCTGAACGTTTGAAAAGTATTTCTGTTGGTCCATACATTTCTTTAGTTCAAAATGTTCTAAAAAATAAAATAAGGGTTACAAAACGCCTTGTTGATAATAGTAAAGTGTCAGATCATCATGCCATTATTCCAACTGAGCAATATGTTGATTTGTCTTCACTTAATTCTGAAGAACGAAACATTTATGATCTTATCGTAAAAAGGTTCATAGCTGTTCTTAATCCACCTTTTGAATATGAGCAAACTACTATATCGATGGATATTAAGAATGAATTGTTTTATGCGAAAGGTAGAATTGTAAAATCTCTAGGTTGGAAAGCTGTTTATAACGGCTTAGCTTCCGGCTCTACTCTGTCTGAATATCAAATTGATGATAAAGATGGATTTACTGATGAAGATGAAGTTCCAAGTAAAAATCAATCTCTTCCAGAAATGATTAAAGGGCAAAAGGCAAAGGTAAGCTCAGTAAAAACAATAAACGGAAAGACTAAACCTCCAGCCCGTTATAACGAGGCTACCTTATTAACAGCAATGGAGCATCCAGGTAAATTTGTAGATAATAAAGCGTTGCGAGAAACTTTAGAAGCAACAAGCGGGCTTGGAACCCCAGCAACAAGAGCAGATATTATTGAAAAGCTTTTCGATACATTTTACATTGAAAGGAAAGGAAAAGAGATAGTTCCAACTTCAAAAGGTACTCAATTAGTTAGCTTAGTTCCTACAGATTTAAAGTCTCCTGAACTAACTGCTAACTGGGAACAGCAGCTTTCCTTAATTAGCAAAGGGAAAGTAAGTTCAAAATCTTTTATTGATGAAATGAAAATTTATGCAACTAAGCTGGTTTCAACTGTTGTATCCAGTACTGAAGGATATAAACATGAAAATATTACTAAAGAAAAATGTACACAATGTGGTAAATATCTCTTAGAGGTAAATGGTAAGAAAGGTAAAATGCTTATATGTCAAGATCGTGAATGTGGTTTTCGTAAAACAGTATCACAAACTACAAATGCACGATGCCCTGAATGTCATAAAAAAATGGAACTTCGTGGAGAAGACGAGAATAAATCCTTTTTCTGTGCTTGTGGATATAGAGAAAAACTGGAAACTTTTAAAAAACGGAAAGGTGACCAGGTGGATAAAAAAGAAGTAAGTAAGTTCCTTAAACAGCAAAATGCAGAAGAATTAGTTAATAGCAGCCTTGCTGAAGCATTAGCGAAGTGGAAAAAATAAAGAGGTGGTTGATGAAATTTGCATGAAGTACTGTATAATTAGTCTGTCAATAATTTATTGAAATCTATGAAGAGCTTTGTAAAATACAGGTAATAATTACAAATGGTTAATTATTACCCGTATTGAACGATTCTTTTGTAAATCATTTTTTACATCTTTTATGATTACGCCTGCGATACATCGATAAAATACCTATAACTGTCAGCCCACCAGTTGAAACCTTCATGCTGTCCAATTTTATTAAGATATACCTCAATAAGTCCAGTCTCCCTATCTTGCAAAATACTAAAGTTGGATAACTGAACTTTATCTGAATCAGCCTCTTCGCGTTTATCTATCGTGGTAAGTGTATCCTTAACCAGTAAACCGCGTTCATTTACTTCGGCTATTATTAATGGATGTCGTGGATAATTCCCATAAGAAGTATAATTGGAAATATTACCTATCCAATAAACCTTCTGGTTTTTAATGCTTTTAACAAATGCACAAATAGTAGCCGCTGAGTAAAACACTTCTTGATCGTCAAAGTGCCAAGGGACAGGCTCAGTGAAAGTTTTCCCACCATTATCTGAATAACAATACCATTTATGTGTAGGTGTCCCTTTCTCTATTCGAGTTTTCCAATTTTTGCTCTCCACATTGGATCCACGGAACACTGCTAAAATCCTACCTGAAGGAAGCATAATAACATCAGGCTCACATACCCCTCTCGACGATTTTAAATCGCTTATTATTATAGGACGAGAAAAGCTCAGTTCATAATTTCCAAGTGCCTCATTAAATTTTCCTCTAACAACTATCATACCACACATGATTTCTGGGCATGAAGGGAACACTTCATTTATATCAGCACCTAATATCCTGCAGCATGATTTTATATTAGGAGCAATAGCAAATATTATTTCACCATTTTCTAGTACATTTACACCATAGCCAAAATATGCTCGATTGTTATTTATGTATTCGGGATTCCTCCAATTATTGTCATCATAGTCAGCGCCATCTTCATATTTTATAAGATTAATAGCACGCTGTTCTTTTCCATCTTTTCTAATTACTAAAAGGCTATGATCAACAAAACTATCTTCTCCGTTTCCCCAATATCTTTTATATGCTTTTTCGTGGCCTTCAAAGAAAATTCTACGCATACCAATAGAAACAAAATGTCCATATAAGGGGTTGTATGTTTCATTGCCATAATGAATATTTATCTCATCATTTGCCTTAATCTCGCAGTTATTGCTGTAAACATCTTTCCACTCACCCCATGTGCGGCCGTTATCATCAGAATATCTTTCAAACATAGCATTGCTCCAATCAGATTCACGCTGTAACTTCTGATGTTCAACTCTTCTTAATCCGGTACCATTTACATAAAACTGTGACATGCATTTGGCAGTTTGCTTATCTGGTGCTTTAACATAAAGTTCTTTTTTTACTCTTATAGACATATTAGCATCTCCTTTATATTTTCGTTGTTTGTATATATGATTCTGCTGCAAAAACTCATTTAGCGTCAGCATGTTGAAATTTGCAT
>ENA-UOOK01006229-UOOK01006229.1-fermentation-metagenome-genome-assembly--contig:-NODE-6229-length-11540-cov-3.236831_pt1 | contig 11540 bp, 13 predicted proteins | sample MGYA00245777_ERZ724023 | MGnify/ENA primary metagenome ERZ724023 (study PRJEB28704, sample SAMN03018312) | fermentation metagenome | biome: anthropogenic terrestrial biome; feature: soil; material... | reverse complement strand
CAACATAATCATTTAGTTTTTCATCTATTCGTAATCATACTCATTGTAATACAAATATCAGTTCATTATTCATAAAAATATGATAGTTAATAGTTTACCGGTAATTTTCAAAAAAATCCATATATGTTGTATCCAACTTATTAAAAAGTTATATACCCACCGTCAGGTCTTTTTTTAATATGAAGCTTTAACTCCAATGATAAGAGAATTGCAAGCACCATATTGGTCTTTAAACCCGAATGTTCTGTTATGGAATTTATATCAGATATCCCTTCACAAATCAAATCATATATCATTTTCTCCGTTTCGTCTACATCAGAAGGCATAATCGCCCTATTGACGGATTTTGTCCGATACAGGTTGATGATGTCATCCGGGTCAATAGCCGGTGTGGCACCATGATAAATCAAATCATTCGTCCCCTTGCTTTGACTGCTGGATATGTTTCCGGGCAAAGCGAATACTTCACGCCCTTGGGCCAATGCATAGTCTACAGTAATTAACGTTCCGCTTTTTTCTCCCGCTTCAATGACTAAAATTCCTTTTGAAAGACCGCTGACAATTCGATTTCGTAATGGAAAAAAGTACGGAAGCGGATTTGTATCCGGAGGATACTCCGATATCACCGCACCGTGGTCGATAATATCGGAGTACAATTTTTTGTTTTCATAAGGATAGACGATATTCACACCGGATCCTAATACCGCTACGGTTTTTCCATTCGCTTCCAGGGCGCCTTTATGAGCATAAGTGTCGATTCCCTTTGCAAGACCGCTCACAATGACAATATCCTGCTCCGCTAAACAAGAAGCGATTTTCATGGCACAATTTCTTCCGTATGTAGTGGCTTTTTTAGATCCTACAATTGCAAAACAATTTTTTAGATAGGTTTTATTACCTAAAAAGTATAAAACAACGGGAGGATCGGGAATTTGTTTTAACAATGGCGGATAATCTTTGTCGTCAAATGGCAACACACCGATCCCCAAATCAAGTGTTCGTTTTAACATTTGCCCGGATTGCTTCCGGAGTTCTTCCGATGTGAGGTCTTGGTATGCACCTTGCGAAATACCAGAGGGGTTGTGTTCATTTTTAAAATTGGACCACAGATGATATGCACTTCCGAAACGTCTTATCAATGAAACCTTTAATTGAGGGGATATTCGGCTTAGCATGCTAAGCCACACCCAATACACCAAATCGTTCATTTGATTTTCTCCTTTGTAAAAGCTTCGGCTTTGTGCACAACCGGCAATTGACATTCAATGCCGGTTGTGTTTAAAAACCGAATCACATTTTGTATATATACCACTTACATGTGGAAGGTTCGTACTTTAACTCGTAAACCCTTTCCAGACCGTTAATTACACTTTGGACACGAAAAATAATCATGCGATTTCCCGATAGTTTTTCTTCATTGGTTTGTATGATTCTATCAATTTTTATGATTTTGGTCATTCCGCCTTCATCTGACAATCGGTACTTAATTGGTTGCAAATCCCCGTTGGTGCTATTGTATGAAATCATGTCCACAGGCTTCATCAACACTTTCAAACAGCTCACCGCCTTTACAAATTTGATCCGACTTCATTATAACACGAACATCCGTTCATTGTAAAGACGAAAGAGAACAATTATTCTTTCCATTTTTTTGATTTTTTACTTTTCTACAGATTTCCACTCTTGACCATGTCAAATAAAGCATCGGCCACCTGTTGATTTTCCAGTAACATATCCAAATAATACTTTATTTCGTTTAAAGTAAGCTCTTCGGTGTTGGATAAATACATTACCAAATCCAACATAGGAGAAAGAGCTTGATTTTTTTCAATCAATACTGCTAAATCACGAGCCATACGTTCGGGACGTCTTCTTAGAATATTATAAATTTCCTTATAATCAATTTCGTAGAACAAGTTGATCCCGTAGGATTTCCAACCGACCGATTTGATATTGAAATAAGGAACGACATTCAAATCGTTCATCTTTATGGAATAAGATAGTTTTTGCCCTTTCGTTAATTTATCAATTGTCTCTTGTTTTAACGGTAATTCAGCAATCATGAAATTTGTAAGAGAGATGGTGGCTTGAGAATCCGAGTTGTTCATTGCGATGGCAGCTGAAACCGGTACTTTGATAAAGCCTAAGGCCTTTAAGTTTAAGAAGGCCCTTGCCTCCCTGGTATCAATATGTACATCCATGATTTGAATTTGTTTTGGTAAACCCAAATCCATATCTTTCATTTCATCATCGATGTAAGAATTAATCATGTCGGAAGTCAATTGAATGTTAATTCCCTTTGCAGCTGAGTCATACTCCACCCCATTTGTAATTTCCTGCATCAAATTTTGTGTGCTACTGTAATTGTATGAAAATACCGGTGTACTCATGTTTAAATAGAATACAAAAGCGACAGGGATTAAAATGATTGCCGCAACAATTAGACCAATGAGCCATTTGATTATTTTTTTGAATGAAATGTTCAGATCATCATCGTACATTTTGCCACACCTCTTTAATTGAATATATAGAACAGATTCCAAAGCAATAATACCATATATTCTCTATGATGTAAAATGAAATTTCCCAATAGATGCAATTCAAACAAAAAACCGGTTACAAAGCGAAAGACGGTAACATATTTACATAATCCCGAATAGTATATATTAACTTTTGAAAGGGAGGTACTTAATATGGGAGGATGTAATCTTTTCGGTAAAGACAATTGCGCAATATTGTTCTTTATTATTCTTTTCCTCTTGTTGTTTGCTAATGACTCTTACGGAGTTGCAGGAGCAACAATTGGGTGTGATTAATTGATTCGGATCAAATCTTGAGAAAGGAGGGTAATGTATATGGGTAAACGTGCAAATTTATTCGGTGGCGATTGTACCGTATTGTTTTTCATCTTGGTGTTCTTATGCCTGTTCTCTGGATACGGCCGCTGCTGTGACTAAGAATATAATGTGCTTGGAAACTTCGTTTTCCGGTTCACAAATCACATAAAAAGGGGGACATATCCCCCTTTTTACACGATTTTTTATGTCTCTACTTTTTATTTTCATCCTGTGAAGGTTCTTTTTTCAGGTTCTTAATTTCTTCCATAAAGGTGTTTACATCTTTGAACTGTCTATATACCGATGCAAAACGAACATAAGCAACCTCGTCTAAGTCCCTTAAATGATCCATTACCATCTCCCCGATTGCAGTGGAGGAAATTTCACTATTTAATGAATTATGAATTTTACTTTCAATTTCATTGGCGATCTTTTCTATTTTCATAATATTAACAGGCCTTTTCTCACAAGCTTTTAACATACCGTTAATTAACTTGTTGCGATCAAAGGCTTCAAGTGTTTTGTCTTTTTTGACAACCATGACAGGAATTTTTTCTATTTTTTCATATGTAGTGAAACGCTTTTTACAGGATATACATTCCCTTCTTCTTCGTATGGCCTCATTATCTTCAGTCGGCCTGGAATCAATGACCTTATCCTCTTTATGTCCACAAAACGGGCATTTCATGATATGTTTTCTCCTTTTCGTCAATTACCATATGTTTAGGTGTGTTTCATATAAACTAACAATTAGATCATATGTTAAATTCGGTATTTTGTCAACATGAAACCGGCGGAATATAACTGATTTGTGTTATTCTTTGAGTTGTTCCTTGTGAATTGGTAACTCAAAAAGAGATCCACTGTGAACTATAAAGGAGAAAAAAATTAAGGAGCTGCAGCGAAAGAACATTATGAGGCATCTACGTGTACAAAAAGAAGCACCCAACTTTTGTATCAAAGATTGAGTGCTTCTATGAGTTATTCTACCAACTTTAATATATTGTACATGGACCGAAGAAGGAATCGGATTTGGCAGTAAGGATTGTTTGTCGTCCAATAACATACACCTGCGATTTTGTATCGGTTCACTGTATCCAGTTTTGCTAAAATACTTCTTGCATCTTCAAACCAAGTGACATGAAGTTTGTCATGTTTATCATAATGATAGAAGTACGGTGTTTGAGCACCGGAGTCAAATCGGATTTCCGCGTCGCTTTCAACGGCTTTTTCCATAGCGGTGTTGTTTGTGACTGCTGTGGCTGCGGTTCCTTCCATCCAAGGCAAACGCCATTCATAACCGTAATTGGGTATGCCGATCATGGTTTTTTCCGCCGGAATCAAGGCAGCTGCATAATCCAATACCTGCATCACTTTATTTACAGGAGAAACTGCCATGGGTGTGCTGTACGTGTATCCCCACTCATAGGTCATCAAACAGACCCTATGGGACAATTTTCCATGACTTTTGTAATCATGAGCTTCGCATAACATTTTATTTTTGTTTATGACTTTAGGTGCCAGAGAAGAAAAGACTTTCAATCCCATAGGATCAAGCAATGATGTTAAACGTTTTAAAAAATCATTGTAAGCAATCCGATCATTCGGGAAGATATACTCAAAATCAACGTTGATACCATAATAATTTTTTGTTTTTAAGATGTAAATGATGTTGTCGATCAAACGATTTTGCACATCTTTGTTGTTCAAGAGTTCTCGTGCTATATAGCTGCTGAAATATTTGTTGGTTATGACCATAAGAGGAGCCGTTTGATATTGAAGTGCCAGGTCGATGATGACCTCATCCTCAATCATATCCGGGTTTCCGTCCATATTGATCGCATAGCTGAAAATACACAAATAAGTTAAATCCGGAAGTGATTTTTCCAAAATATCGGTTTTCACCGTAGGGTATACATAACCGACTACTTCGATGGGTAGTTTTTCCCATGGGTGAATGTTGTCGGATGCATCAATTATGACAGCTTGGTTTGTAAGAAGTTTCCTGTTATCAATATTATTATCGATACATATTTTTTCAACCGGTACATTATAAAGACTTGATAGATCATTTAATGATTCACCGGGTTTTGTGACATGGATTATGATAAGAATCACGCCTGTTCATTCATGTTATATATTATATATATTCCGCGATGATGAAGCATATGAAAAAAGTGAAAGGTGATTTATTCACATTCGTGAACGGTTTTATCGTCTATGTCCACCAATATGACATCGATCCCGATCTTAATAATGTAATTCCAAGGAATGATCAATTCTTTCTCCTGTACCCAAATATTTGTTATGGAACGGCCAAAAGGTATGATCACTGTGGATACCCTACCCGTATCGGGATCAATCTCAATGTCCTTCGGATAACCTAATTTTTTACCGTTAAACACATTGACAACTTCTTTTTGCTTGAAATCCCATATTCTAATCATAATATTTTATTCTCTTGTTCTAACTTTATCGTTTAATATATATGAAGGATTTCAATAGAATATTATCTTATCTAACAAATTTTATAATATCTAAACGTATTTACGCATAGAGTTCAGAGCGTTTTTTTCCAATCTGGATACTTGTGCTTGTGATATCCCGATTTCATTGGCAACTTCCATTTGTGTCCGACCTTGGAAGAACCGCATGTTTACAATCTGTTTTTCTCTTTCGTTCAGTTTGCTGACGGCTTCTTTCAAAGAGATCTTCTTGATCCAACCGATATCATTGTTTTTGTCATCTTTGACTTGGTCCATCACCAAGATGGCGTCTCCTCCGTCTTGATACACCGTTTCGAACAAAGAGATGGGTTCTTGTATGGCTTCAATAGCCATAACCACATCCTCCTTGTCCATATCCATTTCCTTGGCGATCTCCATAATGGTAGGTTCGATATTGTTTTTGGCAGTCAGATATTCCTTTACCTTTAATGCCTTGTATGCCGTATCTCTTAAGGAACGACTCACTCGAATGGTGTTGTTGTCCCTTAAATATCTTCTAATTTCACCGATGATCATGGGTACGGCATAAGTTGAAAACTTTACGTTTAACTCCGTGTTGAAGTTATCGATGGACTTGATTAATCCGATGCAGCCGACTTGAAACAAATCATCGGCATGCTCCCCTCGATTGTAAAACTTTTGTATTACACTTAATACTAATTTCAGATTTCCGCTTATGAATTCCTCTCTTGCTTTTGTATCCCCATTTTTAATTCTAACAAACAGTTCACGTTTCTGATCTTCTGTTAATACCGGTAGCTTAGAAGTATTAACACCACATATCTCAACCTTGTTTACCGGCATGTTCTATTCCTCCAAAAATAATTTTGTATAAACAGTTCCCCGACTGTCTATACAACTCATTATTTCCTTGGAGGTTTAATTTATACCAGCTTGACGATTTCTTTTTTCAGCCTCATTATGATCCTTTTTTCCAATCTGGATATGTAAGATTGTGAAATGCCCATCATATCAGCAACTTCCTTTTGTGTTTTTTCTCCATGCTTCGTCAGTCCGTACCTTAATTCCATAATTTTTCTTTCTCGATCGGAAAGTTTACCCAAGGCTTGTTTCAATAATTCAATATCAACCTCATTGTCGATATTTTTTGATACGATGTCACTTTCGGTTCCTAATATATCGGACAACAAAAGCTCATTTCCGTCCCAATCAACGTTCAAAGGCTCGTCAATAGAGATATTGGCTTTTGTTTTATTATTTCTTCTTAAATACATTAATATTTCATTTTCGATGCATCGTGAAGCGTAAGTGGCAAGTTTAATGTTTTTAGTCGGATCAAATGTATTGACGGCTTTGATCAAGCCGATGCTTCCGATGGAGATCAAATCTTCAATATTTACGCCGGAATTGTCAAATTTGCCGGCAATATAAACCACCAACCTCAGGTTTCTTTCAATAAGAACCCTTTTCGCATCAGGGTCATCAATTCTTCCGATCAGCTCTTCTTCTTCCTCCTTGGTCAATGGAGGTGGTAATATTTCATTACCGTTTACATAATGAAGAAAACGGACTAACAGATCCTTAATATGTTCCTTGATGTTGATGAAAAAACTTTTAATCATAGCAATACCCTTTCTTTAAAAAATACTCTTGTTTATATTTATGACAGTAATTTAAAAAATATTATTATGGTTTTCCGGTTATTCCATTAATGTCGGATTGATCAAAGCTTTAAAAGCATTCCCCTTGCTCAACCGGTTTTTGGAAAATCCGATTACCGCTTTTTTTCTGACCTCAGGCAAATCGCCGCCCCATATATCCACATAATCAGGCGCAAAACCCGTCATGACTTGACATTTTTGATCGAGTGTATTGTAAGGGATGTATCGGATCCGAAGCTGCCAGTCCTCCACAGGTCTTTCTTCTTTTTGCTCTGTCCATTGTCCGGTTTTAATAATGCTGATCATATCTTCAGGTAAAAAAAGCTCCAGAGCTTTCATTTCAACTATAATGACAGGGGTATGGGTCATGGGTTCCATTAAGAAATTTCCTGTGTCCACAATCCCCGGTATGGTGATATTTTGTTGAGAATACCAAATTCTGATATGGTACTCACAGTTTTTATATTTTTTCATAATCCATTCTCTTAACAATAAAAAAATCATGACCAACAACAAAAATGCTACCAAGACATTCCCAATTTGAACACCAGTGTAGGTTGAATCTAATGCCACCAAAATACCTGCAAGAACAAATGTGCTCATTAGGAAAACAACCAAAGTTTTTAAAAATGTTTTAATGGATTGAGGTTGGAAAGAAATTATTACTATCACAACAGATAAAAGTACTTTTGACGAAAATCGAAAGAATATCCGATCCGGCCAAAGGACCATGGCAACCACATAAATTCCTCCGACAAAAGCTCCTACTAATAACCGGATATTTTTACATTGAAGTCTCAGCAGTACGGTTACCGCTTTCAGCAAGAAAAAATTAATGACCAGGTTTTCTATAAATAGTACATCCAGATACAACGTCACTTGTAACTCTCCTGTTGCCTTCTTTTTAATCTGGAATTTATTGTACCACAATTGGTATTACCTGTATAATTTCCCTTTGAAAATAAGAATATTCTGCACTTTTGGATTTTTCTTCTGATCAATTGAAAACAGCACCGGCAAGGTCGGTGCTGTTATATAATTCGAGATTATTTTTGATTTTTTCTGGTTATGTATTATCTTCTTCTTGTGTTTCTTAAGAAGGGTGGAATCTCTAATTCGCTGTCACTGTACTGTGACTTTTGATTGACATTGCTTTCCTTTGAAGGTTGTTGTGCCTGGTGAGGTTGCTGTTGAGACACTTGCTGTTGTGGCTGAGGTTGCGATTGTTGTTGTGGTCTCGGTTTTGCTTTCACAGGTTCTTCTTGCATTCTGGTATAACGATCTCTGCTTGTAGACTTTTTATCGAAATAGAGAAGATCCTCTTCTTGCGCAGGATCAAATCCGGTTGCAATAACGGTAATGGCAACATCGTCACCGAGGTTTTCGTCTATACCGGCACCCCAGATGATATTGGCTTCCGGATCAACCATCTTGTAAATATGTTCAGAAGCTTCGTATACTTCATTCAAGCCTAATTCAGGTCCGCCGGAAATGTTGATCAGTACACGTGTTGCTCCGGATATGGAAGTTTCCAATAACGGACTTTCAATGGCGATTTTCACAGCGCTTTCCGCTCTGCCGTCTCCTGAGGCACGACCGATACCCATATGTGCAATACCGGAACTTTTCATGATGGTTTTCACGTCGGACAAATCCAAGTTAACCAGACCGGGTACGGCAATCAAGTCAGAAATACTTTGAACGCCCTGTCTTAAGACATCATCAGCCATTCTGAATGCTTCAACAATCGGTGTTTTCTTATCAGAAATTTGTAATAGTCGATCATTTGGTATCGTGATGAGGGTATCAACTTCTTGAATAAGTTTTTCTAAACCTTCATCTGCATTAAGCTTTCTTTTTCGTCCTTCGAACGTAAAGGGTTTGGTTACTACCCCTACAGTTAATATATCCATTTCTTTGGCAATACGGGCAATAACGGGAATCGCTCCGGTTCCTGTTCCTCCCCCCATACCTGCAGTAACAAAAACTAAATCGGTTCCTTTAATTGCTTGAGCGATTTCTTCCCGACTTTCTTCAGCCGACTTTTCACCGATTTCAGGATTGGCACCTGCGCCTAGACCTCTTGTCAGCTTATCTCCAATTTGTATTTTTGTATTGGCTTTGGATTGTAATAACGATTGCTTGTCCGTGTTAACTGCAATGAACTCGACACCCTTTAATCCCATGTCAATCATTCTGTTTACAGCGTTATTTCCGCCACCGCCCACTCCTACTACCTTAATCTGGGCAAAACGTTCCGTGTCAAAATCAAATTCAAGCACGTGTACTCCTCCTTTATCCTAATCTATCCTTAAAACCTTTAAATTTCACATTATTATGTTACCTGTTTCTTAAATTATAACTTTAAACATGCAACAAAATCAATCTATTTTCAATAAACCCATAACTTTTTTCAAAATTGATTCTTTCTTTTGATGCTTTGTTTCTTTTTTTACATTCAAAAGGCTTTCTCTTTTCAATAACGGATGATGGGATATGTAGCGGATCATTCCGCATCCTGTTCCGTAACAAATATCTTCCACTTCAAACAATGCATAAGGAATTTTCTTATACTTCAATCCAAAGACTTGTTGAACCTGATCTAAGTAGCCTGTATACTTTTCAATGTCGGCACATATTTCATAAATATCTAAAATTCTGTCCCTGGTAAATGTTACCATATCAGATAGTTTGAATGTAATATTTTCTCCGTTTATACCTCTTACAGTATTCTCCAAGTCACTTTTTATGTATAGGGGATCTGCTACCGGGTAATGGTGCAAAAATCGTTCGGCATCTTCAACGCTGATATTTAAACCGATAGAGACATCCTTGACGATATTCTTTGCACCTGCAAAAATCGTATCGATATAAACGATCTTGCCAAAACTGCATACAGTTATGTCTGTTATTTCCCACGAAATATTGATCATAATTACATTGGATCTTTCACTGTCTGAAAAAGGTAACAATGACAATCCGCTTAATGTATTCATCACAATTCCATCCATTTGTAAACCCACACGATCAAATAAATTGTTCAAAACGGTGAAATATTCGGAATTCAAAGACACAATATTGGATGAGGCAGATAATTGATTGGCGAATTTACCCAAAGGATCCCGTACTTCCATATTATTATCCAATATGAATTTGGTTAATGCAATATCGATGACCACTGAGTTATCTTTTTTAGGAACCGACAAGAGTTTATTCTTTATATTATGTAAGACATCCTTGTCAACTTCCTTGTTAAAAACATTTTCTGTGACGAAATGTTGATCGACTTGACACATATAACATGGAACATTTACAAAAGCAGACTTTATACCGATGCCGTAGTCGTTTTTGATATTTTTTATGGTTTCGGAGAGCGCGTTCACAACGGTATCCATGTCGTAGATGACACCTTTTCTTATACCGTTACACTCAACACCGACGTTTACTTTCGATTGAACTTGTCCGGCTTTATTGATGCTTCCTATGCATACATTTAATAATGATGATGTAAAATCTATTACAGCTATATCAAAATCCAATATTTTCACTCCCGGCTTCCGATTTTTATAATCAAGTATTTTTCGAACACCAAGATTATGTTCGATTTTACTAAGTAATATCATATCGTTTTTATGTTTTAATTACAATAGTTAATATGAAAAACGTCATAAAAATTTCAATATATTGTGCTTTATAGATCCATTTTGCACAATATATTGCTATCCTTGGGTTGTTGCCGATGATGTTTCTTGCTTTTGTCCCGTTATAGGTGTAAAAACGGGATTGGTTCCGGTAAAGTCTAAAACGCCGTTTCCTTTGACCTGCAGGCTTTTAAAATAAATATCCAACAATGAATTGATGTTGTATGTAATATTGTCATCTGCCGGAATAATAGCCATAATTTTATTCTTCAACATCATATGAATGTTCTTCTTATCGGCAAAGCTTATTTCTTCTACAAGGGGTAAGAATTCTTCGATATACGTTCCCTTGTCATCTGCTTTTTTAATTGCGTTAAAAGTAACCGCTGCCGTATCCAGCTTGTTTGTATTTTCCAAGTCAAGTTTTTTTCCGGTTTTAAATGTGGTGAAAGATATCCCGGAGAGCAGAATCAAATCTTTATCCGGTGCTGATTCCGAAACTTCCAAAACTGTTCCTTCGTGATCCAACACCAAGTATGTCCCTAAATAAGCAGTATAAAAAATAGCATTTCTTTCTTCTATGACATAAGAAATGGTGTCCGGCACTTGATATGTAATACGGATGTCCTTTATGTAAGGAAATATATTTTTAAGGTGTTCTTCTTCCTTGGAGTATCTGAAAAGATACAATTTACCCCCTTGGTCAAATAATTGTTTGAACCCGTTCTCATTCGTTTTTAAGTTGGTATCTTTGATCAGAGTACTGTCTTGATAAATTTTATTACCTTCAAATACCAACTCGGTTATATTAAAATACTGTAAATTCAATAGCAACGCAAAAAAAGCAAGCAACGCCAAAAGTAATATTACAGGTATAAAATACCTAACTCTCATACAAATTCCGCCGTTCTAATCAATTTTTATGATATCTGC
>ENA-UOOK01006228-UOOK01006228.1-fermentation-metagenome-genome-assembly--contig:-NODE-6228-length-11540-cov-5.096909_pt1 | contig 11540 bp, 12 predicted proteins | sample MGYA00245777_ERZ724023 | MGnify/ENA primary metagenome ERZ724023 (study PRJEB28704, sample SAMN03018312) | fermentation metagenome | biome: anthropogenic terrestrial biome; feature: soil; material... | reverse complement strand
GCCAACTTTTATATATCGATGTTTAATTTAGTAAAGATAAAAGCTGCCAACAATAAAACCCCCAGCATACTGAGGGCTTTAGTCTTAGCAGTTTTTTGAAGAATACTCTTATGTATCTACTTCTAATTGGATATATTCCTCATACAAATAAATTGATCTTAGGCGAATTATAGTACGCGTCTTCAGATTTTTGACGAAAAGCATTTTTCAATCCAAAACCTATTCCCTTTCCAATCACCACAGCATCTTTTCCCTTTAGATTTGCATAGTAAGTATATGCCATTTGGACTTCATCATCCCATGACTCCCATAATTCCGTACTTAAAACCATATTTTCTGAATATAACGGCAAAACCAAATTGATGTAAAATTTCAATTTGGTTAGTGAAGCTGTTTTAAGTTGCTGAAATAATTTCTCATAGATAAATTGTTCACTTTTGAGGCAACTTACTAATAACCACGATTGATTTACTTCTGGGAAAATGGTAATAGCCAATCTATGCATAATACCCTTCACAGTGTGTATTATTTTCTTTCCATTCATATCATAATCCGGTGCAATATATGCATAACCTGCAAATCTAATCTGCTCTGGGATCTTTATTGCACATGTAACTACCCCATCAAATGTTCCGGCCATTATCTGTTCATCAAAGTGGGATTTGATTGGTTCAAATTCTTGCTCTTTTAGTTGGAGCATTCGATACATCCCCACCATATTCAAAGACAAGAATATTGCAGGATTCTCCTTAAAATTGTCTCGAAAAATATCAAATGCTATTTTTTGCTTGTAATATTCAAAAATAAATGCCTTATAGGCATATATAAATTTCATTTCCTCACTTGTTTCATCAAAATCAGGCGCACCCTTTTCAATAACTGCAAAAGCAATATTATCATGTAAGTCACAAAAACAAGTTTCTGTGGTAGCATCATTCGCACTTGTTTTGCTCAACTCAACAATAGGAATTGTTTCACCATTAGGCATAGCTATAAGTAATGGTTTCTTTTTTGCATTTAACATATATACATGACGTTCAGAACCTGCTAAGAGAGAAATAATCTTATTATTTTGTAATGCATGAGCTCCTTTTATTTTCCCTTTACAATTTGCTTGATCGGGATGCATACAGCACCTTTTCATCTTTGAGCGCATCTTTTCCATTATTTGCACATCAGCTGGTTTTTTAGATTTATTAATCACCTTCAAGGGTTTCCCTTTGCAGCAAGATACAAACTCGACTCCACTTCCACAAGGGCAGCTCTCATTATCTTTTATTTTTCTATTTTTCCAAAAATATTTAATTTCTTTCAATGTACCTGCTACTTTAATCATTCATTTTAAACCTTTCTTTTCTCTGCCCATTTTTCAAACCCTGTGTTTGACGGCATCTCAAAATCCTCTGAAAACAAGTGTCTGTGCCATTTATAAACTTGTCTAAAAGCTGATATATAGCCTTTAAGAGTTGCATCTTTATAACCTTCTCCTCTGAAAAGCTCTAAAAGCTCATATATATGTTCTGTCTTTATTTGCTTTATAGACTTAATTCCGTATTTCCACTCCATATATACAGCAAGCCTTGCAAATTGCCTTTCACTTCCACCAGATACAATATTGTCATAAAATTCATTCATAACTGTGTTTCCTATACCACCTTCGGTATAAACTTCTTCTAGTGCATCAAAATAGTCTTTTTTCAATGATTCATCACCTCTTATTTATGTTCCATCTATTCATCATATATATTTTCGAATATATGACTCTCTATACTCATGATTTCTTCAATGGGAATCTCTGCTCCATCAGTCATAACAACAATTCGTCTATAACTATCTATCTTCTTAACTGTACCGATAGCAGTAACATAAGCACCACCATTCTTCTTCACATCCAGCTGAAAATAGGTGATTACAACTTAAGGTTGTTCTGTAAGCTAATCAGCTATAAGCTGTAGCTTATTTCTCAAAATATCTTTAATATTTTCATCCAATTCGACTCTCTCATCCGTCAGTCTTTCTGTCTCTTTGACGGTGGCATCATGACCACTTAGTGCTACAAACGGAGCGAACTGGACTACCCGGTTAAGGTTAGACATACGAGGATGTTTTGTAGAGACATGGTGTGGCAAATTAATGATATCATCGTATTTGTTTGTCATGCTTATATCCTCCAATCTTCTTGTTTCAGTCTAATGTAATAGTACCTTCTTCATCTGTACTAATTATACCATGATAACTCTTGATTTCTGATGTTTGATTTTGGAAGACTAAAATCTCTACTCTCCAGTGTATTGAGTCCTTTTATTTTAGCAGATTTTTCGGATAAAATGATATATCAATTATGATTTATCATTTTTCTTTTCAAATTGGAATTTGTGTTGAGCTATCTCATTGTCAAATTAGAGCTCATATTTCATCCTGCTCTTTATCGTCATTATCATCACCTTCATTTAACCTATCAATACCAGCAAGGAATGCATTTACTCTTTCAAATTTTTTATAAGTATATCCCCGTACATCGATTGAACCCATTTTTAAAAGCTTATTTATAAGCAGCGGATAAGATACCATTTCATATTTATCTCCAACACAAGTTACTTGTCTAAATGTGCTATCTTTCAATTTATCTTCTTCATCAAAATATAACAACAAACTTTTTAGACTGAGTCCCTTTTCATTCCTCAAATATGATCTCGCTTCTTCCTTCTTCATATCTTTTATTTTATCGATATTAAAATAATCATATCCCAATATAGAAAATAATCATATATAAACTTAAGCTCTGATTATCTGATTAATAATATTACTTTTATCTCTAATATATTTTTATTTCTAACTTTTTTATTAACGTGGCCTACTATATATCTTACAATTATTTTAAAATTGTAAACAACAAAACCCTCAAAACATTACTTGGTCTTAAAGGTTTTATTAATCACAATTTAAAGCTACTATTACCGTACTAAAGATAAGTAATAATATCTATATAATTTTTAGCATTACTTACTGTCTTCATCTAAGTATTTAAAACAAAATTTTCTCTCTGAATTTGTAACATTATTATATGTGTTTATAGCTCTAATAATTTTAAATAGTTTCATCGTTTTAAACTACGATTTTGCTTTGAAGATTGGTTTATCTATAGAATCAGATCTTCTCCTTTTTATATTATGTGTTATCAATATCGTCATTTATTTTTCTAAACTCTAACTCTTCGAATTCATCTAATGCTTTTTTTGACAAATCTAAATAATCACCTATAATTTTAATCATATCATCTAATTCATCTTTTACTTCTTGACATAAATCTTGGAATTCTTCATGAACACTATCCATTGCCCTTTGAACATAACTCTCTAAATATTCATCATATGCTTCTGCACTATACTCCCTTTCAATTATCCGGTTACCCCTTTCTGAAGAGTCAAAACTAGCTAATTCATATATTTCTTCATTACAAGATACATCTTCAAATTGATTCTCAAAAGAACTCAGACTTTCGTAGTACTCATTTAGTTCGTCTAGTATGTTATCATCATCAGTTAATTGTTCTGCTACATCATAAATCGTACCAAAGAGTCTTGTGCATTTGTCTAACTCCCCAATAATATTATCAATTGTTATTTGGCTTAATCTTTCATCTGTATCATTATAGACATATCCTTTTCCGTCTAAATCTTCATAATGAAAATAAACCTGATAAAATAATTCTTCTTTAAGAGCGAATAAATTCGATAAATGCATTTTAATTTCCAGCAACAATGGAAGGTAATCATATTCAAAATATGGTGTTGATGATTTCTCTAGTTCTTTCGTTATTTCTTCTTTCAAGAACGTGATATAATCTGGATCTCTACTAATAATTCCACATTCACTGTTGTTCTTACTTTCCTCGGAATAATTTGCTGAACCTACATATACCACATTATTTGTCATTATTATTTTACCATGGTTTTCAAAGTTAAATAAAACATTAACTTTCTCTCCAATGCTATCTGGTTTTAATTTAGTTAAATAAACATCTATTTTCTTTCTTGCAATGTTTCTATAAGTATCCCCATAATATGTGTCCCAGCGTGAAGGGATATTTGTAAATATGCTTATTTTAGTTTCTGAAGGAGTATTAGCCAATTCTTGAATAAGAAGTGACTGTTTTTCTGAAATATTGTAAGTAACAATTATAATTTCTTCAGCATTTTTAAAATCATCCAAAACCTCCTGATATCCTAGCTCATTTTTAGAATAAATAAACTTAGCATCTGATAATATATATTCCTTTTTCAACTACATCCCTCCGATTTACCATCTTTCCCAACTATCGTTTCAATGTGAACTAATCACACCAACTCATCCATCAACACCAATAGCGATCCTCTATGTTGCACCATCTCAATGCTATTAACATTTAAAATTAGTGCTCTGTGAAGACTTTCAGATCTATCGATTAATGAATTAATTATCCGAATACATTCTTTCTGTTCTTTTTTAAGTGATCTCATTTTACTCTTAATTTTGCCAGGTGTTAATTCATCTAGCATAAAAAACAACTTCCCGAGCAGGCCTACCCAGATGTCTGAAACCTGGATCAATCGTTCAACTTTGGAATCAATGAACTTATAATTGTTTAGCTTCTCACCATTCATAGTGAAAGGCATAACCTCTAATGATGATTCAGCCTCTGCTTCGTCATCAAAATAATGCATGGATTCTTTATATAATGCGCATCGCCCAGCTCTTAAACCTGAATATTCCTCAACTAGTAAACCAGGTTTATTATTTTCAATGAAAGGCATTTCGCCCCTACGTCCATTACTTTTCAGCAACTGCCTGAAGTTCTCTAGATAGAAATCGTCTTCATCATAATACTGGATAAAATCGCTAAGTTCATAACAGAAATCCCTGATATCAACTTTTGCTAAGCTCGGGTAATCGTACCTATAAAATATAGCCAAGATTTCATCTAGATGAGCTACCACAAATCTATGCCAGCTTGCTTTTAAAGCTTGTACCCATTCTGGTCCAAAGTCAAACTGTGGCTGGGTGATAAATAAGGAATCTACCATATCTACGATAGAATAATACATGTTATTTAAAGTAGCATAATGGATATATAACCCGCTGCTTTCGAGCCATGTGAGAAATTTATGAATTGGCTTCTTACCTGTTGCTGTCCAAAAATCTGATCCTCTACCAGCTAAAGTTTTAAACTTAATTTCTGGTGCTTTAATTTTTAACTCATCATATAATAAATCCAAATCACACGGAGGTGTATCTCCCTTGAATAAAACACCACCAAGGATAAAGTCATTAGCAATGCCTTCATCAGCATTAACCCCATTATTAGTTAATCTAAACTTTCGAATGTTACCGGTCTCATCATAATAGAAGCTATACTTTCCATTCAGTAGTGGTATGTCTGACAACATGCTCAATTTATTTCTATATTCGTCTACATCCATACTACTTACCTCCCCCTAATATACTTCTTTATTTAGTTATAAAATTTTCTATCTTGTATTTATAATTAATAATAGCTATGTTCTAATAAATATAAGCCTTGTTTTGTAATTATCTAATTAATTCCACTTATGTATTCACTGAGCACTTTATTTTTCTCTGATAAACCCATCCGTATATCGGTTTCTTCAATGGAAGTCCCATTATTTAGAAACTGTCTGACAACCATAACCATATTTTTTCAAACTTCAATAATATGCTTGTCAACGTCATAAAATCACACTACACGTCGCTCCCAGGAATATTCTACATAGGATGCACATAGTTAATACCATGTATTAAATTTAGTTTCCGCATAAAACTATCAAAATCATCTTCTTTAAAATACAATTCAGTAGCAATTCCTCCGAAAATTATTTCATTATCCTGTTTATGAATAAATGTCAATCAAGTATCTTTTATTTGTAAGGAGATACCACCTGTTAAAGTTATATTTGGGCCAAAATCCGAAATAACTTCTAATCCTAAGGCATCATTATAAAACTCTTTTGATTGCTACAAATTTTCCACTACCAATAAATTGGCGGAGTCTTTGCTCGTAGAAATTTTATTGAATGATTTATCATTTACACTTTTGAAACGCTCCCTGCCAAAATATACTTTTACTCTGCAAAGTATAAATATTTATAAACTAAATCATTATATGGTATAAATTTTTCTTTTGATCCAGCTAATATAATTTTCCCACGTAAGTATACATAGACTTCCTCATTCTTATCAAGATATTTTTTTACAATTTTCCCATTACTTCTTTTAGCTACAATCTCAATATTAGAATATACACACAAATTTCCACGTTCAACAAAATCAATCTGTAGCATACCTTCTTTGAATCCCATACTTATTATTGCTTTTCCATAAAATATTCTATTTTTATCAAACTCAGCTTTTGACTGTAGAGCAACAAATAACTCACTTAAACTTAGTAGTTCATTATCTACCATAATAATTTTATCAAAATGATTAATTTCTACATCAGTATATAAATCTAAAAAGCTAGCTACCGAATAAAGATTTCTACGTTCCTTTCTAGTCCCAACATATTTTCCATTTGCTCTTTTGTGCAAACTATTTCCTGGTGCATCTTCATCATCCTGTTGCACACCAATGTTTGCTCTAGCTTTGTTGATGGACCTTGTCATCTTTATCATACCACTTTTATTTATCGTAGTTTTAGCACGACTCTTTTCCTGTTCTACTTGTGCCTTTTCTTCATCTGATGATATCTCTGTGCATCCAACAATATGTAATTCATCATTACTTGAAGGTCTAAAATAATATTTTTCCTATTTAAAATTCCCCAATTTGGCAGTTTACATCACAACATACAAACGCCCTCTTATCATCCAATTCATTTTTATATGCTAATGTACTTGCCTGCTTAGCTGTCATGCTAACCCTTTTTCTATACTGTATGCTCGTTCTGACATTATTCTTCCTCCACTTATTCTATTTGCAACATTTACTTTCTGAGCTTAACGTCGTACTCTTTGTATTTTATTTAAAATACATATACACACCTTGTTTTTACCATAAACTATTTTACCTTGAAAAATCCATACCTTTCTTCACTACGGTCTTTAGTAAAAGATATTTCATTATATTTGCCAATCAAACTTTTTGGTGGTTGCTTATTATCCATAATAATTGCTTGCTTATCATTAAAGTTTTCAGCAAAAAAAGTAAATAAACCATCTTGTAAAGACTTATCTATAAAATCATCCTTAGATGCTCGGTCTGCTTCCCATTCTTTTAATGTTGTAAGTGGTGAATCCAATACCAAAACCCGTTGAAAATTATGTTGTACATCTTGCAAATAGATCATTAGGGATGCAACAAATATTGCATAAAAAAATGCTCTATATCCTTTCCCATTGGATAAGCGATGAACCCCGTCTATTTCTATGTCCTGAGTTTTAACGTCGAATGTCACATTCGTAACATCTGTATATCCGCATGCTATTAATGAATTTTTAATAACATTACATAAATCTTTATAAATCTGCATATCAATTACTAAACTATCTGTTACTGAATCTTCTTTAATTTTTTTACTTTCTTCAAAGGTAATAATTTCACCTTTTTTTCTAGTAATAGTATTATTAATCTCATCTATCATACTGCTAATTTTTGCTCGTTCTATTAAAATTTTCATTACTGTTTTAAGCGGTTTTAAATCTCTTGAAGAAATTAGTGCTATTTGATTCTTATATTTCTCAGATTTTTTCTCCCCTAAAGTAAGTTCCTTTGTCACATTACTTAGTTGCTCTTGCAATTCATCAATAGAAATTTCAAGTTCTTTTAAATTAACCTGTATTTTTGCTTTTTCTTCATTGCTGCATTTTATAATTTCATCATGAGATCCAGAGTTTATATCTTTAGACAACTCACTATCACAGAGCGGACAGTGGCAAATCGAAATTTGTGATAATAAATCCTCTCCGTTTACAGAAAACTCAAGTCTTTCTATATCACTCAAATACTGTTTTTTTAATAAATTAAATTTGTCTATAATTATATAAATTTTATTTTTTTGTAAGTTTAATTTATTGTTCTCTGTATTAATATCGTGAAGTTCTTGTCTTTTTAATTTTATTAAACTTTCTATCCTGTTAATTTTATCTTGATAGTAGTCTAAATCGTGTATCTCATCACTCCCTAATTTTCTTTTCTCTTCGATTAATTTTTCTTTCTGCTGATTTAATGAAACTATTTCGGCTTGTATATAATCTATTTTAGCTTCATTTTTTGCTTTTCTAATTTCAGTTTTCTCAACTTCATTACAATCAATATCATCCTTATTCGTTAATAAATATCTAAATACTGATTTGTTATATGTCTGCTGAGTTTTTTGAGTCTCTAAAACAGGAGATTTCTCTTCTGAAATAATATCGGTTTCAGAAATTAAAGATAAATTAGCTATTGCTCTAAATCCTAAAGTTTTCTTCTCTCCATTTTTGTTCTTAACCAAAAACTTATTATCATTTATTCCAATCTTTTTAAGCAAAAATTTTGAGATATTATCTTCACTACTAGCCTCATGCTTAGATTTCAATTTTTGTGATTGATAGTCTTCTATATTTTCAATACTACAATTATAATAAAAAATATCATTGCTATTTAAAAATCGCAAAATAGTAGTAGGTGAATCATCATCAAATTGTCGTATCTCTAAATATAATTTTGAGTATCCCTTACTTTCTGGAATATCTTTTATTTTACTCGCACCAAGAGCGTATTCTATACATTGAAATATATATGATTTACCAGTATTTGAAGGCCCATGAATTACATTTAATCCTTTTTCAAAAATAACTTCGGCATCTTCCTTCCCTATACCTACTACTTTTAACTTTTTTATGTAAAAACCAGACATTGCTATACCTCCTCTATATAGGGATAAAAATTAGCAAATTCATTTTCTTGTTTTATGGCATTAGCAACAATGATTTTTTTAATTTCTTCATCACTTTTGCTTTTGAATTTTTCTGTAACCAATTCAATATTTTTTAATAGATGTTTTGAATAGTCATTCTTAATACTATCAACAAACCATAGTGTGCTACTATTTCCAACATAATATAAGCCATTATCATTTTCTACACTAATTAACCCTTTGAAAGCCAATTCTACTATTGATTGTTTCAACAATTGTCTTCTTTCAAAAGCTTCTATAGATCGTAACGGATATTTGGGGTGCAAATTTATGGCATCCTCAAGTAAATCTTCTATGTAAAGACTCAAGTAGTCTATGTATAGTAATCTATCAACACTACAAAATTTAGGGTATAACACCTTCAAAATAAATAGACAGCGTAACCCTATCTCAGATTTAGTATTATAAATTTTATTTTCCACATTTAGTCCTCCAGTCTAATTTATCTTTATTTGCTAAATGATGACAAATACCTTTTTTATCATCATTTGTTATAAGATGGAGATCGTGATCAATTCTGCTAACTGACAAATTTACTTTCGTTGACTCATGCATTGTCCTCCTCAATTTATCATAACCATCAATAAAATCTAACAATATGAAGTCTTTTATACCAGAATACATTTCTTTCTCTAATTTATCGAATTCATTTTCATTTGAAAAAATATCTCTTATACACCTTTTAAGAGATTCAGCACAATAAAACTCTTGACGGCGACCTCTAAAATCTTTGTAGAGATCTCCATAGTTGACAATAGAATTAATGCAAATTTTTCCCTTTTTATATTCAGAGTAAGCTTCTAAGATCTTATTTAGATACATTTTTTCAGAACTTTCTATTTTTTTAGGTGGCAAAATTTCAATTGATCTTTTGGGTTTTATACTTCCACCGAATCTAAAGTAAAAGTAGTTTGTGTGTCTATGCTCTTCAATTATTGTATTCATTGAGTATGTATCTACAATATTAAAATCAAAGTTCTGTATAAAATCCAAAAGTTCTTCTGTTAAATCAATAACTTTATTTTGAATAAGATGTTCCCTACATTTAGCATCCCATTCTTTAATAAGACCAGAACAAATATTTTCTTTATTCTTTAATAAATCTCTCATTTTTTTACTTAAATCATGAGAAGCTATTATATAATATTTTTTTGGCATTGGAATATCTTTATTGTATATAAAAAAACATAGTTTTCCGAATTCTAACCAATATTGGCTTGGTTGCAATTTTGTGGAATACTTTTTACACTGATAGTAATCAAAACTACCGTCCTCATATTCGGCAATTACATCTCTGCCTTTATCCCCAGCTCCACCAATTCGATATACATCTTTATATTTAGTTTTTGCACAAGCAACAGCCCATTCTGCTATGAATTCTTCAAATTGTACATCTGAAAAGTTCTTAACTCTTTCCAAAGGAGGAATAATTGTTTCAAAAACAGATTTATCATCTATAGGTTCAAGTTTATCCATTTGCATTAAATTAAAAGTCGTAGCTATCATGAAAATCCTCCCTTTTTATTATTTATGAGGTATTTTTGCTGACCTAAATGGAATTTTTCTATGGCTGTTTCTTTGCTATCTGTTGTATGGATATAGTTAGGAACCAGTATTCCAAACAGAAGATAGTTACTTCTTGATATTTTATCCCATTCACAATACTTGAATAAATCCCTTAGTAAAAAGCTTTTTCCTAGATTAAGGTTTTCCATTTCGCTCCTTGCGATATCTAAAAACTCATTAACATTTGGCATATTATAACCCCAATTAAATAATAACGATATAAACAACATTGTTACTACAATCTTATAACATTTTCCAATATTTCTCAACACAGAATTGTGTTATTTGCTAAATTCTTTCAAACATTTCAACTATTTATTTCTACCAAATACACCAACACTAAAACCCTCAGCATTTTCTGAGGATTTTATTCTTAGTAGACTGTCATTACCATCAGAGCAGTAACCTACTTTCTATTATTCTTGCTACTGCTCCTTCCATTCCTATTCATAATAATCCACTATCTGTTCCATAACGATTCCTGACTTAAACTGTATCTGTAATCTCTCCCCCTTATTAACTTTGATTGTCCTAATTAATCTCCTTACTAAATCCTCATCAAATTCTCTTACTTGTGGTCTTACGATCTTTAGGGTACCATCCATTTCCATTAATCTCTGTTCATATCTGTCTCCCTGCTTTTTTTCCTGTACGAGCCTTATCTTTACCTTTTTAAGCTCATTTATCTCTTCTGATATCCTTTTATACTCATCATCAAAATCTTCTGCTACAGCTCCTTGTTTTGCGTTTTGTTCGATTAAGGTCAGCATATCTTTTTGCAAGGATTCTATCTTCTCATCATATTCTATAGGTATATTTCTTGTGGAGTATCCACCGATTACTCTAATTACATTCTCCCTGAATGCGCCTATAAAGTCCCCATTATTTTCTACTACATTATTTATGGCTGTCATTATGGCATTATGTAATGGTTCTTCCTTAAGTGTAGGCGAGTTTTTACAGGTAGCTTTTGTACCATTCTTTAACCTATTTTCACATCTCCATACTGCACTCTTTTGTC
>ENA-UOOK01006226-UOOK01006226.1-fermentation-metagenome-genome-assembly--contig:-NODE-6226-length-11543-cov-3.582434_pt1 | contig 11543 bp, 8 predicted proteins | sample MGYA00245777_ERZ724023 | MGnify/ENA primary metagenome ERZ724023 (study PRJEB28704, sample SAMN03018312) | fermentation metagenome | biome: anthropogenic terrestrial biome; feature: soil; material... | reverse complement strand
AATATATTTTTGAGATCTGACAGTTGGATAGGAGAATGAATATGTACAGGGAGCGCTACGGGATTCATAATACAAATGAAATTTTAACGCCTGCTTTGATTTATTATAAAGATATCATAGAGGACAATATACAGAAAATGATAAGGACAGCAGGAGGAGCAAAACGGTTGTGGCCGCACGTAAAATCCCATAAGATGCAGGCTATGGTGGAGCTTCAAATCAGTAAGGGTATCACTAAGTTTAAAGCAGCAACCATAGCAGAAGCCCAGATGGCGGCCGAGGCCGGCGCATCGGATGTCCTGTTGGCGTATCCTCTGGTGGGTCCGAACATTCCACGTTTCTTAAAATTACAGTCAGAATACCGGGAAACCTGCTTCTGGGCAACTGGAGATGATATAAAGCAGCTGGATATTCTGGGGAGCTTTGCAAAACAGCAGCATACAAAGGTGAATTTTTTGGCAGACGTCAATTTGGGAACGAACAGAACCGGAGTTGGTATTGAAAAGCTGAAAGAGTTTTATAAAAATGTGGCAAAGATCACTGGGCTTTGTCCCAAAGGACTGCACTGTTATGATGGAAATTATGGAATTGCGGATTTCAATGCAAGAAAAGCGATGGTGGATCAGAGTGACCGCAGTGTTTTTAAAGTTGCGGATCAATTGAAATCAGAGGGATATGATTGCTCAGTACTGGTCATGGGAGAAACGCCTACATTTCCTTGTCATGCGCAGTATGAGAATGTATATTTATCACCGGGTACAAGCATTGTCTGTGATTTTGGATACTCTGAATTATATAGGGATGAGCCGTTTATCCCAGCCGGGATACTGCTGACCAGAGTAATCAGCCAGGCGGCTCCAGGTTATTTTACAATAGATTTGGGGTACAAGGGAATCGCAGCAGATCCGCCGGGCCAAAGGGGTAAGCTTCTGAATGTGCCGTATGCAGAGTCGGTTGAGCAAAATGAGGAACACTGGATATGGAAGATGAAGGCAGGATATGAGGAGAAAAGGCCTACAATCGGGAGTGTTTTGTATGTGATGCCGACCCATATCTGCCCAACCACCGCCTTATATGAGGAAGTACTTCTTGCGGGGAAAGGTGAAGTGATAGGCAAGTGGAAGGTAACCGCCAGAAACAGGAGGCTCACGATATAGAAGAAATTGAGTTCTTCACTGATTTGTGTAAGTGAGAGGGATACGGTTGGAAGGATCATTCCTCAAAACGATATCCCAGACCAGCACCGCAGGATTCGCGGATGATTAAATGTGGTTCATGGGAAATATCGATATTTTCGGGTTCATTATTGATTGCGCTGATGAGGGTTATAATGGACATGCGGCCCAGATAACTGTTCTGTTGATCCAGAGAGGTCAGCCTTGGGCAGGAGTATCCTGCTGCAGGGAACTGGTCACAGCTGACGACAGAAATATCTTCCGGTACGCGCAGTCCTTCGTCCATGATTGCCCGAATCGCTCCCTGTGCCACAGCATCATTGATACAGATGACTGCAGTGGGAGAAACTTCTGTCTGCTTCAGCAGTTTTAGCATAGCTTGATAACCATCCGGCGCATAGAAGTTGCTTAAGGAAACCAGGGAAGAATGAAAAGGGATAGCCAGCCCCTTTAGCGTTTGTGTGTAGGTATTCAGTCTTGCAGTGGTGATGCAGATTCCCTTTTCCCCACCTACAAATCCTATTCTGCGGCGCCCCAGCGCCAGCAGATGATGTATCAGGGCAGATACACCGCCGCTTAGGTTTCGGTTTACGAAGATACAATGGCAGTCCGGAATGCGTTGCCCCAAAACCACTACCGGAATCTGCCTGCCCATGCGATCCAGGGCATTTTTGTAGGAATCGGATACCTGGTCCCGATCGATTTCACCGCCCAGTATCAGAACTCCGTCTACCTTCTTATCCAGCATCATCTGGAAATAGGTGTTTTCCTGTATGGTGTCGGAAACGCCGTGGGAGGATCCGCCATAAAAGGTGTTGCATAAGATAATGGAATATCCGAAATTCACTGCATAGCGCTGTATTTCCAAATATAACTCGCTAAAATAGGGATTTGTAATATCCGAAACGATCACTCCCAGTGTCTGGGTGTGATTGTTCATCATGGCACGCGCTACAGAACTTGGAGAAAAGTGATATTTTTCAATAATATCGGTTACATGAGCCTTTGTCTTTTCGGATACATTGGGGCTGTTGTTCAGCACACGGGATATTGTGGAAACGGATACTCCGCTCAATTTTGCAATATCATAAATGGTCAGTTTTTTCGGACGGTCTGTCATGAGAAAACCTCTCTTCTATCAATTTATAGCAGGATGCAGGATTTTATCTGCTGTATTGAAACCAGACATTCTTTGTTCCACTCTGTAATATTATAAATGGTAAGTTTCCCGGATCCCTTGTCATGAAAAAGCCTCTTTCCTATTATATAATAGTCTGAATGAAAGGACAATTTGGTAATGTAACCGCTACCATAAAATATTTGGACAGCAATAAGCTCTGAAGTCGAATGGAACGACAAAGCTTCAATAGTTCTACTAAATTATAACAAATTTCAGTGTAAAAGTCAATGTAAAGATTTCCGTCTTCCTATTTTGGACTTCATATTGATGTCTGCCGGAATGATTTTTGTGCAAAATGATATCGGTACCAATAATACAAGAAGAACGCAGGCGAAATTGACAGTATAGCAAAGCCATGAAAATTGCCATAAACTATTTTCTAAAAAATATTGACAATGTATATGGCTCAGCTTATAATAATATTGACAATAGATATAAAGCTTATTAGAGAAGGAAAACAAAGGCGCACTGATTTTTATATTTTGTTGGTATCGGTACCAAAATCGATTACAAAAACGAGAAGGAGAAGACAAAATGGAAGAGCTGGAAGGATGAACGGGCAAGCTTGACCTGGCAGATCCAGCGTGGATCAGGTCATGAAGATAAGACTATTGGCATGGATGGGTTATTTAGGCTCGAAGGAGAAGGATATTGGGGGGAGTGTAACGTTATGAAAAGGGATTCTGCGCTGCGGAAAAAAAGTTTCTTCAGACGACAGGGCTTGCTGCAAACTTTTGCCATGCTGGGGATGCTATATCTGCTGATTTTTACTTTTCTGCCTATGGCTGGGATTGTTATGGCGTTCAAGGATTATTCCATTGATCAAAAAGCAGTTGAAATGTTCAGCAGTAAATGGGTAGGCATCCGTCATTTCAGAGATTTTGTACATGATATCAACTTTTATCCGATTGTCCGAAATACAATTGTACTCAGCGTTTTAAAGCTGTTGTTTTCCTTTCCGATGCCCATTCTGTTTGCGATTCTTATTAATGAAGTGAAGAACCAGCCGTTTAAGAGGATTGCCCAGACGGTTTCCTATTTGCCTCACTTTATCTCCTGGGTCATCATCGCAGGCCTTGCCATCAGTTTTTTCTCCTCTGACGGGGTTATAAACACCTTGCTGATGCGACTGGGACTGATTCATACTCCTATTCCCTATCTTACAAGTTCAGGAGATTACTGGCCGCTGGCTGTGTTTCTGGATGTGTGGAAAGATATGGGGTGGTGGGCAATTATATTTCTTGCTGCTATAACAGGAATAGATCCAACCTTATACAGTGCAGCAGAATTGGATGGAGCAGGGCGACTGCGTAAAATATGGAGTATTACACTTCCTTCTATTCGAGGCACCGTTACGGTGGTCCTGATTCTCACTCTCGGCAATTTATTTGGCGGTGGATTAAGCGGATCAAACTTTGAACAGTCTTATTTACTCGGAAATACCATGAATTTTGAGCGTTCGGAGATCCTGCAGACACATATATTCAAAACCGGATTGGTAAACAGCCGTTTTGCCTATGCTACAGCGGTTGGGTTAATTCAATCCATTATTTCTCTCATCCTGGTTTTTATAAGCAATGCAGTATCCAAAAGAGTATCGGATACCAGTCTGTTTTAGGTGACAAACGTGGAGTACAAATCGCGAGGGGCCGCTCCTTTGATGAGAGCCACGTTGACATGAACTCCACATGATTTAAAAACGCTGAATCCATTCATTTGGAACAGCATTCTTGGGAAAGGGGAAAGTCCGTATGAGTAAACTATTCGGGAGAAGAGTGGGGCAGGATTTGACAATGGATATCGTCATCTATATCATCCTGTTGGCTATCGTTATTATGACCTTGTATCCGTTCTATTTTATCCTGGTCCGCTCCTTTAATGAGGGGACCGCTTCCACTGATACTTATTTCTGGCCTGCAAGGCCTACTCTGGAAAACTATGAAAGCTTCTTTAAAGATGGAAAGTGGATGAACGCATTGCTCATTACCATGCTGCGCACTGTGATTGGAACGATTACCGGTGTCATTTTTACATGCATCGTGGCCTATGCCCTGTCATTTAAGGAACTGGCCTTTCGAAAACTATATATGACACTGCTGATTATCAGCATGTATTTTTCTGCTGGCATTATTCCTTATTATATACTGCTGAAATCCTTAAGGCTGTTTGATTCGTTCTGGGTATATATTATTCCCTCATTGCTCAATACCTTTTTCGTTATGGTGGGGATCTCCTTCTTTCGGGAGATACCGAGGGATTTGTTTGATTCCGCCAAAGTGGATGGCGCAAATGATCTGACCGTCTTTTTCAAAATTGTGCTTCCGGTTTCCAAACCGTTTTTGGCAACCATTGCGTTGTTCATCGGTGTCAATCATTGGAATTCCTGGTTTGACTCTGCTTTTTATATTAGAAATCCGAACCTGAAGACGATGTCCTGCCTTATGATGGAGCTGATCAACAAGAATCAGTCGGGATATATCAGAGCGGCCTCCGCCGCAGCGAGGGCCAGTTCGACAGTAACTTCTTTTTCCATTCAGACTGCATCCATGGTGATTTCTGTGGCACCGATTATAATGGTGTATCCGTTCCTGCAACAGTATTTTGTGAAAGGTATCATGGTAGGTTCTGTGAAAGAGTAATCGGCTGAATTTTCTCAGCCATTATATAGAAATCTGAATCTAAAAATATTGGAGGGAGTGTAAACTATGAAAAAGGCAAGGAAGGCAGGATTTGGTGTATTGGCAGTGGTACTGATGTTCTCTGTTTTGCTTACAGGCTGTGCAAATAACGGAAAAGGGAATTCAAAAGGTTCAGCAAACGGCAGTCAGCAAAAGCCTGTAATTTCTCCAAACGGAAACGTAGATTCTTCAGACAAGCCTGTAAATCTGAATATATTTATCGACTTCACCTGGTATGACACGGATAAGTTCACAGGCATTATCCCGGAAGAGATCACAAAGGAAACTGGCGTAACCCTATCACCGACCAAGGCAGCAGATGCTACGCAGCTGGGAGTCCTGATTGCGTCAGATGATTTGCCGGATCTGGTGTATACGGATAAACTTCTGGACCGTTTGTCCTCTAAAAGCAAATGCTATGCTTATAATAAGCTCATCAAGGACTACGCTCCGGACTTCAGGCCTACGGAGGATCAGGTCCTGGTGGCGAAGTCCCTTTCCGGCAGTGACGATTATTATACTATCCTGAACGCTGCCTCCACAGAGGAGGAATGGCATAAGGCACCGGCTGGCTGCCCTACTCTGCCCAGCTTGATTTATCGAAAGGATATCCTGGATGAACTGAACATGCCTATGAATACACTGGAAGACTATATGGCAGTACTGGAAGCAGTAAAGGCCAGATACCCGGATATGGTTCCGCTCACAATGGAATATACCTTCATGACAAATTTTTTTAAAGCCAATATGATTCCAAACTGGGTTGCCACCACCGAAGGTATGTTGGTGGACGGGGACAAAGTCGTTCATGAAAGTTCTGTACCGCAATATGAGGAGTTTTTGAAATATATGAACCAACTGTATCGCAAGGGCCTGATTAATGCAGAGAACTTTGCATTTACAGACGGTACCCAGTCAGAAGAACTGATGAGCAACAATAAAGCTTTTTCCATGAGCTTTATGACCGGAGACCGGGATACCACCCTGACCAGAGATTTGAATCGAAACGGGCATAAAGGCAGTTTTGAGCATGCCATGCCGATGAGTGATCTTCCCTATACGAACCTTGGTACCGGATGGGCAGGCGTTTTTATCAGCAGGAAAAACACGGATCCGAAAGCCTCCATCAAGATGATGGAATGGATGTTTTCTGAAAAAGGACAGCGGATCACACAATGGGGCAGGGAAGGCGTGGAGTATAAACTGGATGAGAAGGGCGTACCGCAATTCTCTGATGAATGGCTGAAAGCACGCGAGGATGGTACCATGCTGGAAAAATACAACCCGAACTATTATTTCGGTATTTCCGGTGTTGTGGAAGCGGTTGGCCGGGCCTCCGGGATTTCAGAGTCTGCAAATGCAGCAATGGATGAAATTCGCAGCAATCTGCAGATCGAAATTGTTCTGGGACTCATTCATCCCAAAGGAGATTCACAGGAGAAAATCATGGGGGATCAGGTTTCGGAGACGGTAAAGAACTATGAAACCAAGGTTATTCTTTCCAATTCGGATAAGCAATTTGATGCGAATGTGAAGGAAATGCATGACAAGCTGGAGCAGATTGGCCTGAAACAGCTGGAAAAATACTATACGGAAGAATATGCGAAATATTCAAAATAGCATGGCCTTTACAATCCGGAGTCGTCAGGGAAGGCTTTGGCTTTGCCGAAGCCTTCCCTTTCAGATAACAGGAATGAATGGGCAGGAGGGAAAGAGCATGAAGGAATCGTTCCAAAAACAACTGGCAGAGTCGGGTTACCTGCACAAATTGCTAAAGCCGGATTTCAGTAAAACAGCAGAGAGCAGGCTGATGCAAAAACGGGTAACGAACGGAATCTCTCTGTCCGGCAGCGGCAAAATTCCGCACTGGACAAAAGAGGGCCCCGGAGAGATCACACAGGAAAACAGGATTCTAAAGATCACAGCGCCTGCACGCATAGAGCCGGAAAAGCCCATGCCGCATTATACGGGATACGGAAATATGAAAGCAAAGCTGCAAATCAATGGAGAGGACTGGACCCGGTATCATCGGATCACCTGTCAGATCCGGCCGGATTGGCCAGGCTACCATGCTGCCTATGTGACGTTGCATCTGAAGAACGAAGGGAAAATAAAAGTCCCGGACCGGTATGATCGGGAGGGTCACCATACCCTGAATCTGAACAATGGGAAATGGAACACCTGTGTATGGGAGTTTCCGGATTTGCCACGGGACAAGGTTACAGAGTTTGCCGTATCTATCAATCTGGCAGGAACAGAGCCGGGAGGATCCAACGAATTTATTGTTGAAGTGAAGGATATCCGGCTGGATCAGGAAGAGAATCCGGATATTTCATTGGGCTGGCAGGGCAGTCCGGAAATGGTAAGTTACTCGACAACCGGTTACTGGCAAAAGGGGTCCAAAACAGCCGTAGCACAGACGGACAAAGGAAGCTTTCGATTGGTTTCCAGTGAAAGTGGAGAAACGGCTCTTTCCGGCGCGTTGAAACCGATAAAAAATGAAAAGGGTATTTTTGGCCTCATGGATTTCAGTAAAGTAGAGAAGCCGGGACAATACTATCTGGTGATCAACGACAGAGTCAAAAGCGGGTGTTTTGACATCCGGGAGCATGTCATGGAAGAAGCCGCCTGGAAAGTGTTGAACTTTATCTATTCCGAGCGCTGTGGTTTTCCTGTCGGAGGAGGTCATTCATCCTGCCACGGAGATATCCTGGCCACCCACAACGGGCTTTCCATGGTTTATAGCGGAGGATGGCATGATGCAGGAGACCTTTCCCAGCAGACACTGCAAACGGGAGAAGTCGCTCAGGCATTGTTTGAGCTGGCAGCAGCCGTGAAAGGAGATACTTTGCTTTCTCAGCGTCTATTGGAGGAGGCATGCTGGGGACTGGACTTTGTTTTGCGCTCCCGGTTTGGGGACGGCTTTCGCGCTTTTTCTGTTGGAATCTCCCGCTGGACCAACGGTTTGATTGGGGATTATGATGGAGAAACGGTACGCTGCCATAATCGTTCTTTTGATAACTTTTTGCTGAGCGGGGTGGAAGCCTTTGCAGCAGAGCAGCTTCAAACGGAAAATCCCGGGCTTTCCTGGGTTTGTCTGAATGCAGCAGAAGAGGATTATGGATTTGCCAGAGAGCGTTACGATCAGGTCGGTATGGAGAACTGCATTCAGATGGAACATACCTATAACGCCAGCTTGTCCCAGTATTATGCGGTTATGGCATGGTCTTCCGCACTCATCTACCGGCAGACCGGGGAAAGGTATTATGCCCGGGAAGCGGAAACCTGTATCAACTGTATGCTGAACTGTCAGGATACCGGAGAAGCCGGGCTGCCTTTCACGGGATTTTTTTACCGTGATGAAACGAAGAAACATATTGTGCATTTCAATCATCAGGCAAGAGAGCATTTATTTATGCAGGCGCTGGATGCTGTTTGCAGATCCCTGAAGGGGAATGCACATCTGGCACATTGGGAGCAGGCGATGAAGCGCTATGGAAGTTATGTCAAAGCCATGTATGCCTATTCGACTCCCTATGGCATGCTACCGGCGGGATTGCATCGATATGACGAGGTGCAGGACAGGAAAACTTTTGCGCTGCTGCACCTGGCAACCAGCTATGAGGCAGAAAAGGAAAACTATAAGGAACAGCTGAAGGCAGGGATTCCTATAGACAAATTTCATTGTGTCCGCCAGTTTCCGGTTTGGTTTTCATTTCGCGGGAACGAAGCTGTACTGCTTTCTTCCGGCAAGGGCGCAGCTATTTGCGGCCGATATTTGGACGACCGGAGGCTTATGGAAATTGCAAGGGAACAAATGTATTTTACTGCGGGGAAAAATCCGTTCAGTCAATCACTGATTTTTGGGGAGGGCGAAAATTATGCGCAGCAGTATGCGGCGCATAATGGAACACAGGCAGGGCAGATTCCTGTGGGAATACAAACCCGCGGGAATGAGGATGTTCCTTATTGGCCCATGGCAAACAACGCTACGTACAAAGAGGTTTGGATGACTTCCGCCGGGCACTGGATCAGGCTATTGGCAGACTTATATTAGGAAGGGGCAACAGGCATGTATTTTCTAGGTGTGGATTCCGGCGGAACAAAAACCATATTTATTCTCTGTGATGATAAGGGAAAGATCCTGGCAAGGCACAAAAGCGGCTGTGGAGGTTTTTTAACGAAGGGCAGGGAAGGCATGCGTACCTTACTGGTGGAAGGTGTCCGGGAGATATGCAGCATGACCGGTATAGGGAAGGAGGAGATCACATTTGCCGGACTGGGGTTTCCCGGCTATGGGGAAAAGCCGGGAAGCAAGGCAGATATGAAGCAGGTCTGCGAAGAAGTCATCGGGAAAGGCAGGGTCCATTGTGAGAGCGACAGTTATCTGGGGTGGGCCGGTTCTCTTGGAATGAAGCCGGGAGTCAATATTGTGTCCGGTACCGGATCCATTTGTTTTGGCATGAACGGAGAAGGGAGGACAGCCCGCAGCGGCGGATGGGGGGCTTATTGTGATGAGGGTTCGTGTACCTGGATCGGTGGGAGGCTGGCCGCTGCTTTTGCAAAGGAATCAGATGGGCGCGAACCAAGGACCATACTGTATGAGATGTTCCGCGAACATTTTCATATAAGGAATGATATGGAATTTATCCATACATGGAATCGGGAAATTGCTGCGAACGGGAGTGAGACGGCAAAGCTTCAATACCTGCTGAAGCAGATGTATGATGCCGGCAGTGAAACCGCTGAAAGAATTTATCAAAGTGCAGCAGAGGAGTTGGCCCTTTGCGCCTGGGCGGTAGCCCAAAAACTTGGAATGCAGCAGGGCTATCGGGTGTCTTATTCCGGCGGTTTGTTCCAATCAGGAGATTGTATTATTCATCCGCTGCAAGCCTGTGTGAAGAAAAAAGAGGGACGGCTTGTAACGCCCCGGTTCCCGCCCGAAATGGGAGCACTTCTGCTTGCCATGCGCGCAGGGATGCCGGACAAAGACTTTCAGGAACTCAAATTTTGCGAAAATCAGGAGGACTGTCATGGTTAGTATGTTGGATTGTATCAAGCGGGTTCCCGATATTTTAAATTCGATCCTGGAGAACAGGGAGAGTACCTTCCGCCCATTATTTGAAAGGTTTTCGGAACGACTGGAGCAGATGGACGAAGTGGTACTGATTGGCTCCGGTACCTCCTACACCTCTGCATTTACGGGAAAGTATCTGGCAGAGAAGGCTTCCGGCCTGCGGGTCACTGTATTGCCGCCAAACGAATTTCTGCATTATATTTCCGTCCGGAATAAAAACGCTCTTTATGTTTTCATTTCCCAGACGGGTAATTCCAGGCTCACGAACCGGGCCCTGGAATTTGCCCGGGATGCAGGTTACATGACTGCGGTGATTTCAGAATCAGCGAAAACAATGGCGGCAAAAAAAGCGGATGTATTTTTGGATATGCATTGCGGCAAGGAAGAGTATCCCATGCGTACCATCGGATACAGTGCTACGGTACTTACCGTGATGATGCTTGGCATTGCCTTGGGGGAATGGAAAGGAACCATGTCATCAGCAGAAATCTCTGCCTGCCTGGAGAACGCTGAGGCAGCAGCAGACAACATTCCATCGGTGATCCAAAAAACAATGGAATGGCTGGACCATAACCGGCGCAGCCTGTTGCGGGCAGATTGCCTGATTTTTACAGGGGGCGGGCCGCTTTATGGAGTTGCATTGGAAGGTGCCGTAAAAGTATGGGAAACGCCGCAGATGGTTTCCATTGGATATGAAATGGAGGAAGGAATGCATGGCCCCAACTATGGTTATTCGCAAAGACATTGTGTGGTTGTTCTGAATGACGGCGGAGCAGATAATGACCGCGCGGTTTCCCTATGCAGGTTTATGAAGTACGAAAAGAACAATGGCTTTTTAATTGGTGTAAACCCTGTTGAAAGAAATGACCTGGAATTTGTACCAAAGGGAGGGGACTTTTGCTGCCTGGAATTTGCAGCAGCGGTACAGATAATTTCCTGCCGGCTGGCAACGGATCAGGGAAGGGATCTGTATGCACCTCATGACAATCGTGTGATGATGAAATACTTTCGCTCCCATGAGGAGGACTAGGGGATGGCACTTCAGAAAATCAGTCATGCCGGGACAAAATTCCGGCTGGAATGGAAAAAGGAGGACAATGTTTACCGGCAGTTTTTACGAATCGGCATGTCAGTTGCCGCTCAGTCATTGCTGGAGTTTTTCGTAAACTTATTGGGCACCATCATGCTGGGCCGGTTGGGAGAAGTGGAAGTTTCCGCCGCATCCCTGAGCAATCAGATGTTTCTTATCCTGTCTCTTTTGATATATGGTGTGGTAGGCGGCAGCAATGTGATGGTCGCTCAGCTATGGGGCAAAAAAGACAAGTCCTCGATCAAGAAGGTTCTTGCCTATACTTATCAGGTGGGAACGGCAGCGGCCATAGTCCTTTCTTTTTTGAGTATTTTCTTTCCCGGGCAGATTCTTTCCATTCTTA
>ENA-UOOK01006225-UOOK01006225.1-fermentation-metagenome-genome-assembly--contig:-NODE-6225-length-11544-cov-3.075289_pt1 | contig 11544 bp, 5 predicted proteins | sample MGYA00245777_ERZ724023 | MGnify/ENA primary metagenome ERZ724023 (study PRJEB28704, sample SAMN03018312) | fermentation metagenome | biome: anthropogenic terrestrial biome; feature: soil; material... | reverse complement strand
GCCAGAGCAAGCCAGATACGCCGGTGCCGTGGGAGCGGTCCTGGAGGCCGGAATTCTCTCTGTGATGGAAGGCCGCTTTCAGGGCCAACTTCTCCTGACCCGGGATGATGCTGAGAGGGCTCTGGACTGTACCGACCGCTATCTGAAAAGATGGCGTGGGTCTTTTAGGCCCTTCCAGGCTACCGCTATACAATTTAATCCCCGAATATACCATAAGGAAGAAAATATTTTCCGCCTCTATGCTGAATTAGAGAAGGCTTTTGCCGCCGGCGCCCGGCTGGTACTGGCTCCGGAAACTGTTATCTCCGCTTACGTCTATACCGACAGGAAGGAAATCGCTCCTTACGTGGAGGCCATTCCTGGACCTCTTACCGATCATTTTGCTGCTCTTGCCAAAAAGTACAATGGCTATTTGGCCTTTGGCGTCGCGGAAGTTGATCCAGACAACGGCAGTTTTTATAACACAGCTGTTCTGATCGGCCCCAAAGGCTATGTTGGGAAGTACCGCAAGATGCATCAGTGGGAAACGGAAAAGCATTGGGCCGCAGACGGTGATTTGGGCGTACCGGTCTTTTCTACGGAATTGGGCAACCTGGCCATGATTATCTGCATCGACTCCACTTACTATGAAGCAGCCCGCTTGGCCGCAGTAAGCGGCGCTGATATCATTCTCTATCTGACCTGCGATTCCGGCCAGGCCATCTGGTCGGTACCCGCCCGAGCTGCGCAAAACGGCGTTTATATGATCAGCGCCAACCGTACCGGCGAAGAAAAGGGCTTTACCATGGTAGGAGATCAGCTGACCTTTGGCGCCAATACCGAAGAATTTAAAAACGGAATCAAGTATCTTGCCAGCCTGTATGAAGAGGGCCTGATTGATCCGGAGATTTTTACACAGGATTCTTCTCAGTGGAAAGCCAAAGGCGGCCAGGATCTCTATGGCGTCAGCATTATGTATGCCAGCTCCGACATTATGCCCTATGAGGCGGGGACAAAGCCCAATTGGGAGCCTGTCCCTGTGCTTTCCAGTCCTGAAACCTCCGATCCGGTTTATTTGCGCAATTGTTATGGCACCACGGTGCTGAAAAACCAGGTCGTTGTTACCGATAACGCCGAGCAACCCGAAATTATCTGCCGCTGGTGGGATAATCTGTTCCAGCTTGATAACTATGTGCAGACTCAACAGGGACCTTTGGGCGTGACTGTATTTAAAAATGACGACGGCTCATATTCCGCCATCGACAAGTCTACCCTGAGCGAAGCCGATCAAAAGCTTTACGACTGGGGCAACCTGTTCCCACAGTCTCTGCCGAAATATGTTCCCGTAGGTTTCAAAATTAAAGAAGAAGTGGAAACCTACCAGGAAAAACCGGTGGTTGACGAGCTTTACGAGCCTTATCTGACAGAAGCGGTTCCCCAGTATTGGGTAAGCGCGGATGACGCGACTAAGTTGGCCGATCTTACTACAGCAATTAAGGAATATATTACCCAGAAGATAGCGGAGTGGGTTTCCGGCCAGACCGATATTGATTCCGACTGGAATGCCTACCTTGCTCAGCTTGACAAGCTGAAAGTACAGCAACTTATAGATCTTCGCTTGAGCGTTTTGAAGTAAATGTTTGAGTTGACGGCGCCTCGGCGGTGGTTGAGGCGCCGTTTTTCTCTCGCTTAGTTGTACGCTGATCATTTTCCCTTATTGGTCAATATAGTACCGAATAATTTCAAGGAGAAGATTACGCGATGGAAAAATATGTTTTTGGAAAGGCAGTATTGAGCCTTGACGACAGAGGGCATATCGATGCCGCTTTTACGGAAGATCAAGTTTCCCTTTTGCCGGAAGAAACAGGAGCGCAGCCGTTTTTACAACTCGGCATAAAAGGTGTTCTTTTTTCACCGGATTGCTTTGTAAAAAAAGAGTCGGATCTTATATTTACTTTTGAAAATCGAGCCGAAGTATGGCTTTCCTATACGCAGAAAGATTCTTACGCCGTGTTTAAGGTCAAAAAGGTTCCGAACGAAACGGAGGTAATTGTTTTCGGCCCCTTTTTTTCTTCACTGAACGATATCATCGGCGATGTGGTAGGCGTGGTGCAGGGAGGGGAATGGGCGGTGGGAGTTCAGGCGCTTAACAGCAAGACCCTGGCCGGATTTCCCGTGGAATACAGGCAGTATGCCAGTCCCTATGTGTCAGCGGAACCGTTGTCTCAGCTTTCGGTGGATTCTTTTACTTATTATGACAGCGCCGCTTATGCCGCAGAAGCCGGAGAGGTATCCGGCAGCATGCTGCAACTTTACTGTGAAAATCGACGCCGCCCCCGCGTAAAAAAGATCATGAGTTTTTCGAATGTTCCGGTAAAACCGATGGGAGATCACCCAGATGCCGGGATAGAGGGCGCGGCGTTTGCGCTTTTTTGCTGCCCTAAGGAGCAGGCGCTGGAAACAATCGGGCAGATCGAAACAGGGGAGGGGCTTCCTCACCCCATGCTGGACGGAGAATGGGCAAAAATCTCCCGCAAAGCGATGAAATCGTACCTGATTGCAGAGTTTAATCCTGATAATTTTGACGAACTGCTTGCCCGGACAAAGCAGGCGGGCTTTGAAAATCTTTATCATCCGGAGCCCTTTTCGGACTGGGGGCATTTTACCCTGCGAAACGATTGTTTTCCCAACGGGGATACGTCTCTGACCGAATACTGTGCGACAGCCGAAAAGCAGGGCGTAAAAATTGGGCTGCACACTCTTTCGGCCTTTACTACTCCTGATGATTCCTATGTGTCTCCGGTTCCGGATTCGAGGCTGGCAAAACTGGGGGAAAGCGTTCTTGCCCAGCCTATTTCCGAGACGGATGACTGTTTTAACATAGAAAACATCACGCCTTTTCGGACTGTTACCAGTTTGCAGACCGTACAGGTGGGAACAGAGTTAATCCGGTACAGGGAAGTTTCCGACGGAAAGCTGGTTGGATGCCAGAGAGGCGCGTGGGGTACTTCTGCCGCTTTCCATAAGGCGGGGGAAGCCGTAGAGCTTTTGTGCGATCATCCCTACAAAGTGTTTTTCCCTGATCTGGAATTGCAGGAGGAATACAGCCGCCGTATCGGCGGACTGTTTCATAAAACCGGCGCGGCCCAAATTTCCTTCGATGGATTGGAAGGCTGTGCGGCAACAGGCGAGGATGCTTACGGCATTAACCGCTTTTGTCTGGACTGCTGGGATGGCTGGCAAAGACCGGACGTTATCAATGATGCCAGCCGGCTGAATCATAACCTGTGGCATATGCATACCCGCATGAACTGGGGGGAACCGTGGGGAGCCAAAATGAGGGAAGGCCAGCTTGACGCAAGAATCAAAAATCAGGATTTTTTCCAGCGGAATCTGTTTCCCCGGATGCTGGGCTGGTTTTTGATCCGCAAGGCTGACCGGCGGTTTGAAGCTACCCCTCCCGAGGATATGGAGTGGGCTTTGTCTATGGCGGCGGGATTTGACGCCGGTTTTGCCCTTTCCGCTTCGGCTTCAGCGCTTTCCTTAAACGGCTGTACCGATGCGCTGCTGGAAGCCATAAAAAGCTGGGAGGAACTGCGGCTTGCAAACGCTTTCCCTGAAGAACTGCGGAAAAGGCTGCGCGATCCAAAAACCGAATGGCATCTTGAAAAAACTGAAGACGGAAAATTTCTTTTGTATCCGCTGTTTGTGTCGGAGCCGTATGTCTGTGATTTGCTGGAGCTGCAGCCGGGGCAGCCGGGAGGCGCCGACTGGGTGCTGGAAAATCCTTATGCGGCACAGCCCTTTGACCTCCGTATGCGGGTCGAAGGCAACGGGGAAATCCATGAGCCTTCTTTTATCACCCAATCGGGGATTCTGAAAATTCCCTGTACCGTTAAGGGTGGACAGTATCTGTGGATACGTGGGGGAAAAGCAGTGATTACCGACCGAAACTACCGAACCTTGCAGGAAGTTTCTCCGGTGGGGTACGGCATAGCGGAAACGGGCCGGCAGGTACTGTCCTTTGCCTGTGATTTTTCCGGAGAGGAAGGCCCGGAAGTGACCGTACGGCTTTTCATAAAAGGCGGGCCTATCCCTCTTTCTCTTTCATAACCGTATTTTGGAGGTTTATAAAATGTTTTTTGGATTGACAGTACGGCAAATTGAACAGATAGAAGCCGATCTTCAGGCGGTGCCTGACTGCGGCTGGAAACAGGGCTTTGATTCTGTTTTGGCCGGTTGCACGCCGGAGGAGGCCCTCTGCTTGAAATTTCTGTATGCCTATATGCCAGCGGGCGATCTTGTAACCTACGGCGCCGCTTTTTTTCTTAAAGCGGTAAGGGATACCTTAATGTCCCGTCCTGTGCTTTCTTGGAAAGAGAAGGTGGTTGGGGAAATGTTTTTGAATTACGTTTTGCCTGTCAGACTTAATAACGAAGACCTGACCGATCATCGGAAGCTGTTTTTTGACGAACTTTATCCTCGGGTAAAGGACTTATCCATGAGAGAAGCCGCGCTGGAAGTAAATTACTGGTGCTATGAGCACGCTACTTATAAATCCACCGACGACCGTACCTGTTCACCGCTGGGCGTTTTGAAAAATGCGGCGGGGCGGTGCGGAGAGGAATCGGTTCTCTGCGTGGCGGCTCTGCGCAGCGTAGGGTTGCCGGCCCGGCAGTGCTATACGCCCCGCTGGGCTCATTGTGATGACAACCACGCCTGGGTGGAGGTATGGACGGGGGACAGCTGGCATTATATCGGTGCCTGTGAGCCGGAACCGGCTCTGGACAAAGGCTGGTTTACCGAACCCGCTTCCCGGGCCATGCTGGTTCATGCCCGGGCTTTCACCCGGCTGATGTCGGAGCCGGAGGTTACCAATCAGACGCCGGTGATGGCACAGGTCAACCTGCTTTCGCATTACGCGCCGGTAAAGCACCTGGAGGTGCTGGTCACTGAAAACGGCAAGCCGGTGCAGGGCGCCGGGGTACAGTTTCAGCTGATCAATTTTGCCCAGCTTTATCCCATTGCCACGCAACAGACGGATGAAAAGGGAAGGGCATGCCTGATGACCGGCTTCGGGGATCTCTACGTTCAGGTTATCCACGATGGGAAGTTTTTATTTCAAAAAGCGGAGCATACCTGCGTACAGCTTGTTTTTAAAATGGAACAGGCAATCGGGTATGAAACCGGGTCCATGGAACTGGATATGGTGCCGCCTTCACCGGCTGTTCTTCATGATGCCGGTATTTCTCCCGAAGTCGAGGCACGGCATCGGCAGAGAATGGAATATGCCGATTTCTGCTGCAAGGCTATTGAAGAGACCTTTCTGCGGGATGAAAAAGCAAAAGAAGCCGCAGGCCGGTTCCCTGAGTTTACAGAGGAAATTGCTTCACTTTTGGCCCTGTCCAACGGGAACCGGGAAGAAATCCTGACTTTTCTGCGGGCGGATCGGAGTGCGTTTCTGAAAGAAAAAGTTCAGCTGCTGCAATCGCTGCGCAGCAAGGATTTGTCGGACAGTTCTGCCGCAGTGCTTAAAAACCATTTAACAGGGGCTCTGCCTTATCAGGCAGACTATCCGGAAGAGCTGTTTGTATCCTATCTCCTTTGCCCGAGGGCGGACAATGAAATGCTGACGGATTATCGCGGCTTTATTTCCGGATATTTTACCAAAGAACAGAAGAAAAGCTTCCAGGATAATCCCCGTAAGGTTTTAGAATTTATTGAATCTTATGTGAAAGACTGTGGCGACCGGGAATACGCGACAATTTCCGGTTCTCCTGAAGGACTGCTGCGCTGCGGGTACGGCAGTGCCCTTTCCCGCAAGCTTTTGTTTGTCGCCATATGCCGCACATTAGGCATTCCCGCCCGCTTAAGTCCTGTTGACAAAACCATGGAATACTGGCAGAATGGATGGAAAAAGGCCGGGCAAGAAACCGGGCAAAGCCAGGCGGACTGCGAGCTGTTGCTTTGTGCCGGGCCGGAGGAATCGTATGTCTATGAAAGAAACCTGACAGTCGCCCGTCTGGAAAACGGAGTGTATCATACTCTTGGATTAGGCGAAGTCCCTTTTCAGGAAAACCGGGCGGTTTACCGGCTCGAAACCGGCAGATACCGGATTACGACTGCCAACCGTTTGGCCGACGGGACTGTCCTGGCGGAACTTGCTTTTGTAAATCTGAAACCAGGCGAGCCGGTTTCGGTTGTTCTTCGGCTGAGAAAGCCTGATGCTCAGAATCAGAATGAGGTAAAACTGCCTCCTGTATCGGTTATGACGGAAAACGGAGAGGGTAAAATATCGAAGCTTCTTTCCGCAGGAGTGCCCTGTGCTCTTGCATTCCTGGAAACAGGCAAGGAGCCTACTGAACATCTGCTCAATGAGATTTTAGAGCAGGCCAAGGAGTTTCTTGCTTTTCGTGACCGTTTGCTGCTGATCTGCAAGGCTGAACAGGAGCTTTCTTATCCGCTTCTTGTGAAAGCGCAGAAAGCAGCCGGTTTTATGACGGCGGTGGCCAAAGACGGAGCTTTTGATGCGGTTCTGGAGGCAACCGGCAGCCAAAACAGGAAGTATCCGCTGGTTCTTGGCCTGAATGCCGCCGGAAGCTGTGTTTATCGCAGTTCGGGCTATAACGTGGGAACCGGGGACTGGCTGCTGAAGTGTTTCCAAAGCGCTTCTGATTAACGAAAGGGGAATTTTTTTATGATGCAGGACTGGTTTTCCAAAGCAAAGCTGGGAATATTTATTCATTACGGAATCTATGCCGTGGGTGATGTTTCGGAGTCCTGGAGCTTCCATAATGGACAGATTTCCTATGAGGATTACATGAAACAATGTGAGGGCTTTACCGCTTCACAGTATCATCCGGAAAAGTGGGCGGAACTGTTTAAAAAAGCCGGGGCGCACTATGTGGTGATGACCTCAAAGCACCATGACGGCGTAGCGTTGTTTGATACTGCGTACAGTGATTTAAGCGTGGTGAAAAAGACTCCGGCGGCCCGGGATCTGATAGATCCTTATACCAAAGCCATGCGGGAAGCCGGGCTGAAGGTGGGAATTTATTATTCTCTCATCGACTGGTCCGACCCGCGGTATCGTACAGTTTACCCGGAAGGGGAAAAGCCGGAGGACCATCTGAAAGATGTGTTTGCCACCCCTGCCGGAGGACCGGAAGATCCGGCAGAGTGGGAGAAATTTCTGCAGTTTAATAACCATCAGCTTGCCGAGCTGATGAGAAACTATGGAACCATCGACCTGCTCTGGTTTGACGGCGACTGGGAACGAAGCGCAAACCAGTGGAAAATGCCCCGGTTCCGGGAATATCTCCATACCTTAAACCCCAACGTCGTCATCAATTCCCGCATGCAGGGCTACGGTGACTATGAAACGCCTGAGCAGGGAATCCCTCTCTACGGCCAAAAGGGTGTTTGGGAGTTCTGTACGACCATCAATACCTCCTGGGGATACCGCCCGTCGGATAACGATTATAAAACCAGCCGGCAGATTATCCGCATGTTCTGCGACTGCCTGACCCTGGGCGGCAATATGCTGCTGGATATAGGTCCTAAAGAGGACGGCACCATAGACCCCCGGCAGGAGAAGATTCTGCTGGACCTGGGAAGCTGGATCCACGACCACGAGGAAGCGGTCTACGATACCGGAAAAGGGCTTGCCTATCCCCATTATCTTGGCGGCAGTACTCTTTCGGAGGATGAAAAGACGCTGTACCTGTTTGTCTACGACAAGCCGCTGGAATATCTCTGCATTAAGGGAATCAAAACCCCGGTCAAGCGGATTACCGTATTGCATTCCGGGGAGGAACTCACCTGGCGTTATACCGGAGCCCTGCCATGGAGCGGAATTCCTGGTACTTTGTGGATTAAAGCCGATGGGATGAAGCTGCACCCGCTGACAACGGTTTTAAAGGTGGAGCTGGAAGATAAAATAACCTATAATTTGGGTCACGGTGAAGTGGTGACGCAAAACTGAAAGGGAGCGATCGAATGAATTATCGGATTCCAGCACCCTATATGCCGGTATTTGCCCCGGAGGTTTATCATTGCCGCCGCGCAAAGCATCCCTTTGTGCTGGACGGAAATTTAGATAAGGACTTTTGGGCGGACGCTTCTTGGACAAACGATTTTGTGGATATCGAGGGAGATATTCGACCGAAGCCCCGGTTTCAGACTCGGGCAAAAATTCTATGGGATGATGAAAACCTGTATTTCGGCGCAGAGCTTATGGGCGATGAGATATGGGCTTATGTGGCCGAGCGGGATGACGTAATTTTCCGCGATAATGATTTTGAAATTTTTATCGATCCGGATTCCGATACTCAGTGCTACTGCGAGTTTGAAATGAACGCCCACAACACGGTGTGGGATCTGCTGCTTACCAAGGCTTACCGGGATGGCGGCCTGCCGATAAACGGGTTCGATATTAAAGGGCTTCGCTCCGCCGTAAAAATTGACGGTGAGCTGAATAATCCGTTTACGGTGAATACCCGCTGGACCTGCGAGGTGGTCATGCCCTTTGAAACCCTGCTGGAATGCGCCGGGCAAGGAAGCGATATTCCGAAGCCGGGGGATTTTTGGCGGATCAATTTTTCCCGGGTACAGTGGAAGGTAGACGTGGTCAACGGTCAGTATGTTAAGCAGACAGACCCGGAAACCGGGAAGCCGTTGCCGGAGGATAACTGGGTGTGGTCGCCTACCGGAATCGTGAATATGCATTACCCGGAGCTGTGGGGCTTTGTGTTTTTCTGCCGGGATAAGGAGCAGTACGTTATCCCGGAGGATGAAAAACTGAAATGGGAGCTGCGGCGCATGTATTACGTGCAGCATGCCTGCTATGACGAACATGGTTGCTTTAGCTCTGGACTGCCGCCTGTAAAGGAAGGTTTTGCTCCCAAAATACAGGTAACGGACAACTGGTTTGAACTCTCCTGCCCTTCAAAGGACAAAACGCAGGAAATAATACTCTTTGCGGATGGAAAGACAATGATCCGTCCAAGAAAGGAATCGCAATGAAAATATTGGGATATGTGGGGAACAACGGAGCAGTAACCGAACAGGATGCCAAAAGCCTTACTCATATTAATGTAGCGTTTGGAAAGCTTTGCATTGACGGCAGCATTGACGTCAGCGATTTGCAGATAGTTCAGCATATGGAGCAGATTCGGAAATGGAATCCGGATATTAAAATACTGGTGTCCCTAGTGCCGAAAGAACCGAACGCTTTTACCGTTTGTGCCGCGTCGGAAGAACTGCGCCGGGAGGTGGGAAACTCCTGCGTGAAAATGGTAACAGACTGTCATTTCGACGGCGTGGATTTTGACTGGGAATACCCCTGTGTCCCTTCCAACGGGATGGACTGCACTCCGGAGGATAAGCATAACTTTACCCTGTTTTGCAGGGAGGTTCGCAGAGCCTTGGACACACTGGAAGGACATCCGCTGGTAACCATTGCCGCCGGGGCCGATCTTTACTATGTAGAGAGCGTGGAACTTCCCGAGCTTTCCGAGATATTGGATCACATCTGTCTGATGACCTATGATTTAAAGTGTGGATTCCATGCCCTGGCGGGACATCACACCGCACTGTATTCCTCCACGGGGGATGTCTTCAGAAACAGCTGTGATCAGGCCTTGCGTTTGTTTCACGAGGCGGGTGTACCAAAAGAAAAGCTGCTGATGGGCGCAGCGTTTTATTCCCGTAAGTGGGAAAATATATCTGCCAGAAACAATGGCTTTTTACAGATTTCCAAAGCGGGCGGCGGCTACGGACCGGATTATGGTGCTTTGGTTGCCGGTTATATCAACAAAAACGGATTTGTCCGCCATTGGGATGACGAGGCTAGAGCGCCGTGGCTTTTTGACGGCTCCACCTTTTTTTCCTATGACGACGAAAAATCCATTCACTGTAAATGTGAATATATCAAGGAAAACGGCTACGGCGGGATTTTTTACTGGGAGCATAAATGCGATCCCAGCGGCCGGCTTTTGCAGGTAATGGCGGAAGCTGATAAGAAATAAAGGCAAAAAAATATGGGATAGACCGGGCAAAAATCCCTGTAGCGGGACTTCGTACAAAGCTGCAATGGGGAGTATGTTGGCTGCTATTTCAGAACGAAAAGATTCCACAGAAATACAGAAGGACTACCTGATTTCAGGTAGTCCTTCTGTATTTTGTCAATCTCAGAGACGATATTCAGTAAAAAGGAAAAGAAAATGTCATTCCGATTGGAAAGTAGCCTGCGGTTTTGGTAAAAGCCGCCGCTACGATACAGAGATGCTCCAACTCCCCGCCCGGCTTTGTTCCTCCCAAAGGCGGGCGTACAGGCCGTTCCGCTTCAGGAGTGCCTCATGTTCCCCGACTTCCGTTACCGTTCCGTTTTCCAGCACAATGATCTGATCCGCATTGCAGACGGACTGCAGCCGGTGCGCGATGACAATTACCGTCTTTTCTGTTACGAGAGCGCTGATGGCCTGCTGGATCAGCACTTCATTTTCCGGATCAAGAGAAGCGGTTGCCTCGTCCAGCAATACAATAGGTGCGTTTTTAAGCAGCGCCCGCGCGATGGAGATTCGTTGCTTTTCCCCGCCGGAGAGGCTGGCCCCGCCCTCGCCGATGACCGTATCGTAACCGTCGGTCAGGGCCATGATGAAGTCGTCGCAGCAGGCCTTGCGAGCCGCCGCCCGCACCTCCTCCGTGGTGGCTCCGGGCTTGCCGAATTTGATATTGTTGGCGATAGTGTCGTTAAAGAGATATACATTCTGAAACACCATGCTGAAATTCTGAAGCAGGCTGTCAAGGGTATAGTCCTTTACGTTGACGCCGCCCAGTGTAATGCTGCCGGCGTCTACATCCCAAAAGCGGGCGATCAGATTGCACAGCGTCGTTTTGCCGCCGCCGGAGTGTCCTATAATAGCGGTAGTGGTTCCGTGAGGGATGACAAAGCTTACATCGTCTATGATCTTGCGCCTGTCATAGGAGAAGCTGACATGGTCGCCGCGGATCGTATGATCCGCCGGGTCAGCATCCCGCCCCTTTTCGTCCATTACGGGCGTGCGGCTGATCTCGCCGACGCGGTCGATGGACACATCGACGATCCGCATCAGTGCCGACATGCTGCCCGCCGTCTCAATCTGGCTGTAAATGATAAACGAAGAGACGATCATCAGGAGACAAACGGACAGTTCCATGGTCCCGCTTAAAAAGAAGGCGACCGATGCGACGATCAATACTACGCTGATCCACCTGAGCAGGAGGCTTTGCAGGAACATGAACGGAATGAAAGCAACCTCCAGCCCCACGTTTTGTTTTTCGCATTCATCAATGGCGCGGTCCATCGTCTTATTTGCGTCCTGCGCCAGATTGAAAGCGCGCACTACGCTGATCCCCTGCACATATTCCAGAATGGCCGCCACCAGCTTTGTGTCGGAAGCCGTTTTCAGCGGGGATACCTTGTGGGATTTCTTTTGCATCCGGGCGTTGACGCCAAAGAACGCGGCGATGCCCGCGATGAGCAGCAGCCCGATCCGCCAGTCATCAACCAAAATCGCCAAAGTA
>ENA-UOOK01006223-UOOK01006223.1-fermentation-metagenome-genome-assembly--contig:-NODE-6223-length-11546-cov-4.067531_pt1 | contig 11546 bp, 10 predicted proteins | sample MGYA00245777_ERZ724023 | MGnify/ENA primary metagenome ERZ724023 (study PRJEB28704, sample SAMN03018312) | fermentation metagenome | biome: anthropogenic terrestrial biome; feature: soil; material... | reverse complement strand
CCAAAGCTTAGCCCGTGCCGCCCTTCCACAGCTTTTTCACTATGCCGGTGAGAAAGTCCGCCTGCACGGCGAGCGTCCTGCGGCTGCTAAGCACCCTGCCCGACGAAACGGCGCTGCAGTACAAAAACATAAGCGGCATTACCGTGCCGGCGTCTATGCCGGACTCCCTTGAGATGCTCTCGCCCTGTGTGTACATCCAGTTTATAAAGTCGTCTATAATCGGCCTGCACATACGGCTGTAGAGCGGGTTCGCCAGCACCTGGCACACAAACGCGCAGTGCTCGGACTCGCTTTCGCTGTACTGCAAAACAAAGGCGAGCCTTTCGTCAAGCGGGCGGGACGCGTCCGTAACCACCTGTGAAAGCTCACCCTCAACCATGCTGAAAAGCTGGCGCACGCACTCGACTACAATGTCATCCTTATTTTTGAAGTACTGGTAAATAGAGGCTTCATTTATGTTGGCCGCGCCCGCGAGTTTCTTTATAGATGTTTTGTCTATTCCGTTTTCAGTAAACGCCCGTGTAAAGTCTTTGGTGTAACGTTTCTTACGTTCCTCACGCTGCACAAAAAGCCCTCCCTTGTTATTTCTGCGCTTTAAACAGTATTTTATACTGATTATAGTATTATTTTACCGTGTTTTATATGTAATAAAGAATTTTTATTATATTTCTAAATTATTTTAGCGTATTACTGATTTTTCTTGTATTTTAAAATCTTACTATTTTATTAAGAATAAGTTCTGTTGGGTATATTTTATCATTCGGTTTATATGAAGAAAAAGGAATGACAGTGCATACTGGTAAATTCTTGTTTACTGCTTCATTAGAAACAACTAAAACAGGTCTATGACCTCTTTGAACACTTCCTTGAATTGGATTCAAATTTACGAAAAATATTTCCCACTTATCTACCATTCTTCAAAATTCTCCATTTCAATTGCATCAAATTCATTTTGAGAATTCATTGTTCTCTCAATAAAACTTTTATCTAAAGCTGCCTTTTCCATTTCATTTATATATTGTTGTTTCTTTTTTTCTTTTAGTAATAGTTCAATACCTTGATTAATACCATCTGTTGTTGATGCAATTATTTTTCTATCAACTAATTCATTTAATTGTTGCTTATATTCAGATTTTAAATTTATTGTTGTTTTTATATATTGCATTTCTTTGCCTCCTCTTCTCATTTTGATTTTATCACATCCTTTCCTTCTTGTCAATACATTTCACCATACCTTTTACCATACCATTGTATGTGTATATTATATTGTATGCAATATCATCTTAACTATTTATATTAATTTAAACAATATCTTTTTTTGTAAAATTATAATTGACATTTAACACATTTTAACCAAATTTAAATAAAGCCATACATAATTCATAGAGAACCTTTTATCTTCTATAATTTTTCATGCACACTTCATTTATATTATTGTTACTGGGTATCTTCTAACTCTAAACAAGACATATATTGATTATAATAGAGTAAATCATGTAAACGCTCGCATTATGAGTACAACGTTTGACTTATATTCTCTTGAGTTATATAATTTTTTGGAAGACTTATTATATAATTCTTTAAAAAACTTATTAGGAGGAAGTTGTGGAAATATTTTTAAATGAAAATGCAGAAATACTTATGTATTTGCTTGCAGCTGTTGTTTTTGCTTTAATATTCTTTTTAGGAAAGAAAAAAGTAGACTTCAGTATTAGAGTATTAACTGCTATGGCACTGGGAATAGTTGTAGGGTTAATATTTAAAGATTCAGCAAAATACTTAAGAGTTTTTGGAACAGTATATACAAGGTTAATTAAACTAATTGTTGTTCCTTTAGTATTTGTTTCAATAATTAAGAGTTTTACTAGTCTAGAAAATGTAAAATCTTTAAAGAAAATAGGTTTTAAAACAGTCTTTTGGTTACTATTAATGACTTTAATAGGAGCTTTAATGGGAGTAGTTGCAGCAACTGTTTTCGATTTAGGTGTAGGTGCTCCACTTCCAACTGGAGAAAATACAAATGAGCCATTTACTCTAGTGTCTGCATTACTTAATTTGATCCCCGTGAATATCTTTGCTCATGCAGCTAATAATGATGTATTGCAAGTAGTTTTCTTTGCGATTTTAATTGCTATTGCAATTATCATTGAAAGTAATAGAAAACCTGAAAGGGTTAAGCCTTTCAAGGATTTTATTGATTCTGCATCAAATGTAATGAATAGAGTAACTGAGATAATTATTAGATTTACTCCATATGGAGTATTTGGATTAGTTGCTAATGCTGTATCGAGAAATAACGCCGAAACATTTAAAACTTTGGGATTATACATTTTAGTAATCTACGCTGTTATGATTGTTTTCTTTATAATTATTCAGTTGGGCTTTATAGCGTTTATTGGAAAATTAAATCCATTTAAATGGCTTAAAAAAGTATATCCTGCTCAAGTAGTTGCTATGACTACACAAAGTAGTTTAGGTACATTACCTGTATCAATTAAATCCCTTAATAGAGCAGGTGTAAGTGAACAAATTTCAAACTTTTCAGCACCACTTGGTGCGACAATGGGGATGGCAGCATGTAGTGGGATTTTCCCTGCAGTTGTTGCCGTATTAACTGCTAATGCCTATGGTGTTGAGTTAACATTTGGCATATATGCTACAATAATTTTAGCTAGTGTAATTGCATCAATTGGAATTGCAGGTGTACCTGGAATTGCAAGTGTAGCTGCAACAGTTGTTTTAGCTAGTGTAGGATTGCCTTTGGAAGGCTTACTATTAGTCTTAGCAGTAGATGCATTTGTAGATATGGGAAGAACTACAGTTAATGTAACTGGAAGTTTGGTAGCAGCTACTCTAACTGCAAGAAGTGAAAATGAGTTTGATGAAGAGATATTTAATTCTAATGCAAGTATTGATGTTGAAATATCAGAATAGATTTTAGGTTGTTAACGAAGGTTAACAACCTTTTTTTATTATCCCACTCTTTAGAAAATAAAGAATAACATAAATTGTTGCTCAAAGGGAGTCTTAATAAATGCAGTTAGTAATTAAATAAACTTTTATAAGAATAAACGATTACTGTAAAAATTAAAATGCTTGCGTCCGGAAAAGTACCGAAAACAAGCATTAATCGCTTAAATATTTTTATTTTTATTACATCATACCCAAGATATTTTAATGGATTACCTAATGAATCATATTGACTGATTCCATATACTTGTCCATTAATCTTTACTGTTGATAGTTGATCTTTCCAACCAGAAGCATTATATCCAAAAAGTATTTCTGAAATTACGCCACTAGTAGTATCGTTTTTCTTAATTAGGGTTATGTTCCCGCGACTGTCATAATAATAACTAGTAATAGTCACCTTACCATTATTATTATCATAATGAGTTGTTAACTGATTAAATTGGTCATATGAAAAATCTTCAGTTCTTGTAATTGTACCATCAGAATATAAAATACGGCTTATATTATTATACTCGTCATATTTATAATCAATTTGGATATTTCCGTTTTCATATGTTTTGTCTTTTGCTTTATACTTGACATTTAGATGATTAATTCTTATTGAATCATAAGTAATACCATCTTTTATAATATCTTCATAATAATAACTTGATGTTATTTCTGCTGCTCCAGTTATTATAGCAGTGTTATTTAACTTTTTCAAGCCAATATTTGAATAGTTATATTCTTTTCTAAACTTACTAAAATCTTCTCTAACTATTACCTTACTATCGTCTTTTTTGTCCTCAACTGGATCAATTGTTGACTCATATTGATAGTTTGTACTACCATTAATATTTCCAGTATTAACAATATAACCTTCCTCATCGTATGAGTAGGTAACATTATTACCATCTGAGGAAATAATTTTTACTAACTTGTTTTCTAAATTATAGTTATAGTAATATGTTGTATCTGTATAATGATCTGTGTATACTGCAATATTACTAAAACTATCATATTTATAACTATTTTTAAGAATTCCATTTACAAAGGTTTCTTTAATTCTGGATTCTTCATCATATGTGAAACTTATTACATCTTCCCCATAGATGGTTTTTCCAATTTCACCTTTATAAGTTGCTTTATCTACATTATTATAATAGTTTGATAGGATTTGGGTTCCTCCTATTAAAACTTTTTCAATATCATGATACTTATTATAGCTAAACGTGTAGGTTAATTCTCCTACTGTAATACCAGTTAGTAAAAGTCCTTCATAATGGTAAATAATGCTTCTATATTCTTGCGATACTTTAGTGTTATTACCTAACAGATCATAATCATAACTAACAACTCTTCCATTAAAATTTACATTCTTTAAGAGATTTGTTAGGAAATCATATGTATATGTAGTAACTTTTCCATATTCATCTGTTTGGCTCCTTATGAATTGTCTGGATTGGCAACACTTTTTAATACAATTTTTATATAGAGAGTTGTTTATAATCAACTGGTGTTAAATAATTTAAGCTACCATGGATTCTAAAATTATTGTACCAGTTAACATAATCAAACAAGTCTCTTTCTAGTTCTTCAAATGAACTAAACTTTTTATTAAATGCAAATTCAGTTTTAAATATTTTAAATGTTGCCTCAGCTACTGCATTATCATATGGGGATCCCTTTGCGCTTAAGGATCTCTTAATTCCAAAGGTTTTTAATAATTCATCAATGAGTTTGTTTTTAAATTCATTACCCCTATCGGTATGAAATATTTCAAACTTATTAAGCCCACTATTGACGGTTGTGAAAGCTTTATAAACTAAATTTGCATCTTTATTTTTTCCTGCTGCATAGCCAACGATTTCACGGTTATGAAGGTCTATTAGAATACATATATAATTCCATAAACCAGCGACATTAACATATGTTAAATCACTAACAATAACTTCTCTCAGGGATCTATTATCAAATTCTCTGTTAACTAAGTTAGCTACTTTTTCATTGTTGCAGGTTGATTTTGTAACTTTATATTGTTTTACAGTATAATTGGATACTAGGGCATATTTAGCCATTATTTTAGCGATTTTACGCCTAGATGTATATATATTTTGTTTTCTAAGCTCTATTTGGATTTTTCTAGTTCCATAGTTTTTACGACTGTTATTAAATATTTCTATGATAGAGTTGTCTAATTTACTATTAATTTTTATTAATCTACGTTCATAATAATATACTGTTCTAGATATTTTTAGTACTTTACACATAGCGCTAATACTGTACTTATGTTTATTTTGTTTTATTACTTTTATTTTCGCCCCATTATCAGCGCCGCTTGCTTTAAAATATCATTTTCCATTCTAAGTTGTTGATTTTCTTTTTCAAGTTCAAGCAGTCTGTTTTCTTCAGGAGTTCTATTGTCTGCAGCTTTGAATGATCCTGAATTAGTGTACTCCTTTGACCATTTATAAACTGCTGCTGGGCTAATTCCATACTCATTAACTAAGTCCTTAGTTTGTTTACCATTTTTATATAATGCTACAATTTGTTTCTTAAATTCATCTGTATATGATTTTCTCTTTGACATTTTTTTCTTCGTTTCCTTTCTAGATTTATTAGTTTAGTTCATTATAACATAACTAGTCTCTATATGAAAACTGTTTTAATCATTGTAGCCTATCCACTTAATCTATATTATATATAAAGAATACGTTTCCCCTATTCATTAAAATTACATAATTTATGGTATAATAGAAATATTATATATATAAAGGAGTAGATAAAGTGAATAAAGAAGATCTATTTTTAAATGGAAAGATAAGTAAAACTGTCTTGAAACTTAGTATTCCACTAGTTTTAAGTCAACTAATAAATGTTCTATATAATATTGTTGATAGAATCTATATCGGAAATATGAAAGATATTGGAGAAACAGCCCTTGCTGGGGTAGGAATTTCATTTCCCATTATTTTAATTGTTTCTGCTTTTGCAGCATTAGTAGGGTTCGGTGGAGGTCCTATCTTCTCAATTAAACTTGGTGAAGGTAAACATGACGAAGCTAAGAATACAATGATGAACAGTTTTGTAATGCTTGTTATTGTTGGTGTTATTTTAACTTTTGCTCTATTAATCTTTTCTGAACCATTACTCTATTTATTTGGAGCTACAGATGAAATTATCACTTATGCGAAAGATTATTTGAATATATATGCCCTAGGAACTGTATCAGTAATGCTAACTTTAGGTTTAAGCTCATATATCACTGGTCAAGGGAATTCAATAGTTGCAATGATCGTAGTAATAATTGGTGCAGTTGCTAATATTATTCTAGACCCAATATTCATGTTTGCATTTAATATGGGGGTCAAAGGTGCAGCTTTAGCTACAATTGTTTCCCAAACATTATCAGCAATCTATGCAATTTGTTTCTTATTAAGTAAAAAATCAATTGTGAAACTTGACTTTAATTTTAAGAAGTTTAAATTTAACAAGAAAATTGTATTATCAATTCTAGCCCTTGGAGTATCTCCTTTTATTATGCAAGCAACAGAATCAGCTGTACAAATTGTCTTTAATATCCAAATAACCAAATTTGGTGGTACAGATTACAAGACATATTTAAATTTAATGACTATTATGTTATCTATAATGCAATTTATAATGCTACCTATTATGGGATTTGCACAAGGAGCTAGTCCATTAATAAGTTATAATTATGGTGCTAAAAGAATTGATAGAGTAAAATCAACATTTAAATTTTTAATAACAATTTCAGTTGCTTATTCATTTATCTTTTATTTGTTTTTACTAATAACTCCAACAACATTTGTATCGATATTTAATAATGAACCAAAATTATTAAGTATTGCTCCTAATATTCTAAGAATATTCTTTTTAGGTATGAGTATTATGGGAATTCAAATAGCTTGTCAAAACACATTTATGGCTTTAGGACAATCATTAATATCGTTAATCCTAGCATCGCTTCGTAAAATAATCCTTTTAATCCCTTTAACATTAATATTACCTAATTTTTATGGCATTAATGGAGTATTCTATGCTGAACCAATTGCTGATATAATTGCTGTTATTATAACTCTTATTACATTTATATTATTATTTAATCGAATTTTAAAAAGAAAGATAAATGAATCAGTATATTAAAAAAGACATCCAAATTTGGATGTTTTTTTAGTTGCATATTCTTAGTTACGAATGGATCAATTTATTATGAGCAGATCAACAAAATCAAATTTTTCTAAACAGTTACGATAATAATAAAAAAAATTTGAAAACAAAATCTTAACATTTTCAATATGGCATTACTTACTATTAATTGATTAATTATATTGGAATAATTTATGTGTAGTCTCATAAACAAACATATCAATAAGTAATACAATTTCTTATCTTCATAGTATTCAATATTTCTCATAATAAATATGCTTAATAAGTATTACTAATTGTAAATGTATAGATTTTTTTTATGTCGTTTATATCTATTTTATACATATACAAAAGATTGAGGAGCAAATTTTACACCAAAATCACTTAATTCTTTTGGTTCTTTATATTCTAGCACTTTCCCTAGTTTATATGCATAAGCTTTTTTTCTGTTTTTGAAATAGTCATCAAAAAAGTCTTTAGTTATTCCTGAAAATCCCTTAGTCATATTCCATACTTCTTCTGGATCCCCTTGAATTATATCAATAATTTCTACTTCAGCTAAAACCTTCATTGTTGGAGATGTGCAATATACAATAATCTTTTCGATATCTTTCTTTGCTACCCTTGTTCTATACTCGTACTTCTTAATTCCTAAGATTATATTGTTTACATGTTCTGGATTTATTGATAATAGTATTGACGACATTTTATACCTCCAATTATAAATTTGTGTTTGATTCATTTAGTATTTGTGTGAATTGTTGCTCAGTAAGTTTATGAAAAGGCCTTGGGCCATTAGAATATTCAACTATTTTTAAATCGTAAAGTTTATCTAGCGTTAATCTTTTAGTTAGAGACTTATAAAAAAGTAATTTAATTATGTTTCTATATTTAATGAATAGCTTAATTAATTCATCCTTTCTAAACACACTTCTGTTTTGACATTCTTTTAAATATTCATCTATTGAAGATGCGGTTAAAACTTCATCAACGATAGCAATTGTTGTTACTACTGAAGAATACTTCTTAGGTGTTTTATCTCCTGTTCTGTAAATTATAACAATATCTCCCGGAACTACACCTTCATAAGAAGCAGAAAAGACATATACTTTTTGTAGGGAGTATTTATGAGCGTCAAAATCCATATATAATTTCATATCTTCATTATTTAAAATGGAGTCGGGAAAAAGAGATGTGTGATATTTAGGATAGATTGGTAAAATATATTTATTAGAATTTGCTTTGATATTAGGAAAATTATTTTTAGGAGATAGGGTTTTATCATACCCTTTCATTTCCTTAATTAATACTTTTTCTTCACCGTTTATACTTTTTTTGATTCCAAAATATTTGAACCCCCATCTTTCTAATAATCCCTCTAATCGTGCAACGTCTAAATTAGCGTTAAATAAAGTAATATATACTTCATCAACTCGATTTTCCTTAGCATTATCAAAAATTATTTTTAAAAAGCGCTCTCCTAAGCGGAAACCAGTAGACTCTACTTTAAATGTACCAACTTTTAGCCTCCTCTTTCTTGAAAATTGTGGCTCAATATCTGAATAGTTAGAATTTTCATTCTCCAACTTCAAGTATAAGAATCCAACTATTTCATCATTTATTATACACACATATGCATCTTCATCACATTTTCTATTAAACCATTGAGTGAACTCAGAATAAGTTTTTTTGAAACTATCAAAAAAATGATTATTGATATCTAAACTACCGAATTTCATTTTTTTTACAGAAAGAACCTTGTAATCTATTAAATCCGGATATTCATCAGAACATTTTGTAATAAATCTATTAATAGTATAGACTTTATTAGCAATATTTAGTTCGTTTGCCTTTCTATGTATCTTTCTATCCTCTGTAATTAGTAAATCTACTCTACCATTAACAACTTGAAAAAGAAGAGAGTTATCGATTCTACTGTTCTTATCCAGCGAATATTTTGAAACAATTGAATTAAATTCAGGAGTATAATCATTATTTATATTTAAAACATTGTATGATCCAAGCTTAATAATCAACGATTCTTTTATATCATTATCATGGTACTTCATTAATTCAGCTTTTGTTAGTGGATGAATTGTTTTAATAAAATGTAATTTGTCGATCCATTTATATAAAGTGGCTATAGAATAATTTTTTGTATTATGGCTTTCTCTGTCTATAATGATGTTAGTGTCTAGTAATATTTTCAATGGTATCTCCTTTATTTTAATGAAGAATTATTAATAATTCTTATAAAGATAAATTATGCTGCTTTGTTACATTACCTTAATTATTTATATTATAACATAGAAGTAATAAAATGTTAAATTATTTAAAGGGGAATTTATAAACAGTTTAATTAATTAATACTTAGATTACTTGATTGACACACATTCGACACCTATTTGACACCCATTTGACACCTATTTGACACCTATTTGACACCTATTATTTAATTAAGATAAAAAATAATATCTATGTACTCTCATTTTATCCTAAGTAATACCTATAATCGATATGTTAATGCATTTTGACATCTAAAAAATATCTCATTATAGTACGAGTAGGTGTTCTATTTATATTATCATCTTTTCATAATTACTTTTCATTTTTCATATTATAAATAATATTTATTAAATCTTCTTTAGTGGCTTCTACCAATAGTAAGGATGTTTGATAATTTTCTAATAAATGTTCCTCTATAAACTTAAGAAAACGATTATATGTGATTTGATTCCCTTATGCTATAACAATTGGATTTCAATTAATTATATATCTTACAAAAAATAATTAATATTAAATCAATTTGCCCTTGCAAATTAACTCAAAAGTAGTATAATATTATAAACCGTTGATAAGGAAGTAAAACTATTTATGTCTTAAAAGAGAGTTTAGCATTGGTGGAAGCTAGATAGAAACAAAATAGTATAGTGGGCCTTTGAGGGCTGGGTGAAATAATAGTAGCCTTAGACGTTAGCTTACGTTACAAAGCATAAATGTGTTAGCATTTAAAAGTGGTTATTGCTTAAATAACAAATAAGGTGGCACCGCAGGTAGAATATACTTGTCCTTTTCGAGATACTTAGGTATTTTGGAGAGGACTTTTTTTAAATGCTAAAGGAAACATCATTCATGAAAGGAAGAAAGAAAAATGAAAAATGTTGACTTTAAGAATTATTTAAATAACTATCCTAATCAAGAAGGATATTTTGGAAAGTATGGTGGAAACTATACCCCTGAGGAATTAACAAAACCCTTAAAAGAAATTACTGAGGCCTATTTAAGAATTAGTCAAACTCTTGAGTTTATTAACGAATTAAGAAAAATCAGAAAAACTTTTCAAGGAAGACCCACTCCGGTATACTACTGCGAAAGATTATCAAAACTTGTTGGTAATCTAGACATCTATTTAAAACGTGAAGACTTAAATCATACTGGCGCCCATAAGATTAATCATTGTATGGGTGAAGGATTGTTAGCAAAATATTTAGGTAAGAAGAAATTAATTGCTGAAACGGGAGCAGGGCAACACGGAGTTGCCATCGCCACTGCTGCTGCTTACTTTGGTTTAGAATGTGATGTTTATATGGGAGAGATAGATATTGACAAGCAAGCTCCAAACGTTACTAAAATGAAGATATTAGGTGCTAATATTATTCCCGTAAGTCATGGTGGAAAATCATTAAAAGAAGCTGTTGATAGTGCCTTCAATGCTTATTTGCATGAATATAATGAAGCGATTTATTGTATAGGTTCAGTTGTTGGTCCGCACCCTTTTCCAAAAATGGTAAGAGATTTTCAAAAAGTTGTTGGAATTGAAGCCCAAGAACAATTTCTTAATATGACGGGAAAACTTCCAGATACTGTTGCTGCTTGTATTGGTGGTGGTAGTAATGCAGCTGGAATATTTGCTGGCTTCTTAAATGATCCTACAAAACTTGTTGGAATTGAACCACTAGGTAAAGGAAGCCAATTAGGATTACATGCAGCGAGTATAACAAATGGGGAAGAAGGCATAATGCATGGTTTTAATTCATTAATGCTAAAAGATGAAGAAGGAAATCCAGCTCCAGTTTATTCAATTGCCAGTGGATTAGATTACCCATCTGTGGGACCTGAACATGCCTTTTATAACAGCATTAAAAGAGTAGAGTATACTACAATTACAGACGATGAAACACTTGAAGCATTTAAACTATTATCGCGTTATGAAGGAATTATCCCTGCCTTAGAAAGTGCACATGCAGTTGCATATGCTATTAAACAAGCACGAAATAACATCACTGGAGATATCTTAGTAAATTTATCAGGTAGAGGAGATAAAGATATTGATTTTTTAGTAAAATATTATCCTGATATTTTAAAATAATGTTCTTTTCAAGATAAGTGTTGGTGATTACTTTTTAAAGATGCCATAATTGTAT
>ENA-UOOK01006222-UOOK01006222.1-fermentation-metagenome-genome-assembly--contig:-NODE-6222-length-11550-cov-3.634711_pt1 | contig 11550 bp, 10 predicted proteins | sample MGYA00245777_ERZ724023 | MGnify/ENA primary metagenome ERZ724023 (study PRJEB28704, sample SAMN03018312) | fermentation metagenome | biome: anthropogenic terrestrial biome; feature: soil; material... | reverse complement strand
GGCCGGCGCGTTCTCCGGTCGGAAATGCAAGAGCTCACCAAAAGATGTGACCGCCTCACACCGACTCCCCACCAAATAGCTCAACCAGTCCAGGTCATGACACGATTTGCCCAATAACATCGGACTCGACATCGCTGTGTTGCGCCAGTTCCCGCGGACAAACGAGTGCGCCTGATGCCAGAAGCCTACCGGTTCCAAGTGCTGGATCCCAATCACCCGCCCGATCCATCGCTCCTCGTCCAAGACCCGCTTCAGCAGCCGGGTGTAAGGCGTGTAGCGCAGCACGTGGCAGACCGCAAAGATCGTCCCGTTGCGCTCCATCGTCGCGACCAGCTCGCGACACTCGTCAAAATCAGAGCTGACCGGTTTCTCCATCAACACCGCATAGCCCAGGTCCGAAAAGGCGAGCCCCGGGGCCACATGCATCCCGTCCGGCGTCGCAATGATCACCGCCGACCACGGTAACGCCGATCAAATGTATGAAGCGGATGGTTCTCCTTTTACCGCCCACACCACGAATCCCGTCCCCTTTGCGGTAGTTAATTTTCCTTGTGCTCTGCGCAGCCACGGCTGTTTGGCCGACATTGCTCCTACTATGCTGAAGGCAATGGGAATTGCACAGCCCAGGGAAATGACCGGCACCAGCCTGATTATATAAAATTGTTTATTTATTATTTTATTCAGAAAAAACAGCCTTAAGAGGCTGTTTTTTCTGTTTCTGCAATTTTTGCATAGAAGCTTTTCCCCCTGCAAATACTATATATGGCGCTAAAATTTAACTTTTTACAAAAAACCAATTATTTGTTGCTATTTTGCCATTCTTTAGGTATAATAATATCAACGCTTTTGTGTCGTGAAACCTCACAACGGTTAAAGGAGATGTATGTATGAAAAAGGGAACGTTTATATCCGTTCTTGCACTTTTGGTATCGATTGCTTCGCTTGCCACAGCGTTAGCTGTTTTTCTTAAAAACAAGGGGCATGGCCTTTGTTCCTGCGATGATGACGATTACGAGGACTATTATTACGACGAAGATGAAGAGGACGGTAGCGACGATGACTGCGGATGCGGCTGCCATTCCGAAGAATCTTCCGGTTCCGACACCGACGAGTCCGGTGATTCCGAAGAGTAATGTTCCGACAGTGTGCAAACACAGACCTCTTTGCCGGTCTGTGTTTGTTTTTGTATTAGTAAAATATCCTTAACGCCTGTAAAAAATAAGCACGTTTCAGTTTACAAGGGGTTTCTCTTATGCTATAATATGAGTTGTATCGCTTTAAGCAGGCGATGTTACCGTTTTCTCGGAACCGGGGTAATCCGCGTTTTTCAGCTAAACAGTTTATGCGGCCTTCAACCCGCCCGTTTCTGTGATTACGGCGAAATTTTAAAAAGGGGTTTTTATCATGTTGTTAAAAGACGAAAAGCAGCAAATTATCCAAAGCAACGGTACCCATGAGGGCGATACCGGTTCTCCTGAGGTGCAGATCGCGATTCTGACCAAAAGAATCAACGATTTGACCGAACATCTGAGGACACATAAAAACGACCATCATTCCAGACATGGTCTGTACAAAATGGTTGGCCGCCGCCGCAATCTGCTCAATTACCTGATGAAAAAGGATATTCAGCGGTATCGTGATACGCTTACCAGGCTTGGTTTGCGCAGATAGTCCATGTTCGTTTACTTTAAAGGCAGGGTTACACCTGCCTTTAAGTGCGATATAAGCCTTGTTCCCCTGTTTCTATTTAAAAAGCACTTCTGTTTCAGGCTTGGGCGGCGTTAGCAGTGAATCGGACGCTTAAAGCGCTTTAAACGCCGGATTTATTGCTAAACCGAGCTGTCTGCAAACAAAGGGTGATTTTTTTAAATGCGAAAGCTTTCCCGCTTTGCAATTCCGGCAGACGCAAAGCGCCTATTGAGTCAACAGTATATGCCGAGAAAAGGAGTTTCCCTATGTTTGAAAATTTTAAGGTTTTTGAAACTGTGTTTGCAGGCAGACCGCTGGTCGTTGAAACCGGAAAAATGTGCGGTCTTTCCAATGGTTCCTGTTTGGTAAAATACGGCGACACCACCGTTTTGACCAATGTGACCGCTTCCACCAAGCCCCGTGAGGGCATTGATTTCTTTCCTCTTTCCGTGGATTTTGAGGAACGCCTCTATTCTGTCGGAAGAATTCCCGGTTCTTTTCTGAAGCGCGAAGGCCGTCCCACCGAAAAGGCTGTTCTGGCGTCCCGTATGGTGGACCGTCCCATTCGCCCCCTTTTCCCCAAGGATATGCGCAATGATGTTTCTGTGGTGATGACCGTTATGTCCGTCGACCCGGACTGTTCGCCCGAGATTGCCGGCATGATCGGTACCTCCATTGCTCTGTCCATCTCCGATATCCCCTGGAACGGCCCGATTGCCGGTGTTTCCATGGGACTTCTTGACGGCCAGCCGATCGTAAACCCCGACGCCGCCCAGAGAGAAAAATCCCAGATGCAGGTCACCGTTGCCGGTACCGCTACCAAAATCGTCATGATTGAAGCCGGCGCCAACGAGGTCCCCGAGGACGATATGTTAAACGCCATTGCCGTCGCCCACGAGGAAATCAAAAAAATGGTCGCTTTCATTTCCGATATCCAGGCCCAGATCGGTAAGGCGAAGCTGCCCTTTGAATCCAAGGAAGTGGATCACGACCTGTTTGAGGCCGTTTCCGATTTTGCCATTGAAAAAATCCGCTTTGCGCTGGATACCGATGATAAAAACATTCGTGAGGAACGCCTTGCCCCTGTTGTTACTGAAATCCACGAGAAATTTGACGGGGTTTACCCCGAGCAGATTGCCATGATTGACGAATGCATCTATAAGCTGCAAAAGTATGTGGTCCGCCGCTGGCTGCTGGATGACGGCAAGCGTGTTGACGGCAGAGGCTTAAACGAAATCCGCCCCTTGGCCGCCGAGGTCGCCGTTATTCCCCGTGTTCACGGCTCCGGTCTGTTCACCAGAGGCCAGACCCAGGTGCTGACCGTCGCCACCTTAGGCCCCATCAGCGACGCTCAGATGCTGGACGGCATTGACGAGGAAGAAACCAAGCGCTACATGCACCACTACAACTTCCCGTCCTATTCTGTTGGCGAAACCAAGCCCAGCAGAGGCCCAGGCCGCCGGGAAATCGGCCACGGAGCTCTTGCCCAGCGCGCTTTGGAACCGGTCATCCCCACAGTGGAAGAGTTCCCCTATGCGCTGCGTCTGGTTTCCGAGGTTCTTTCCTCCAACGGCTCTACCTCCCAGGGCTCCATCTGTGGCTCCACCTTGGCCCTCATGGATGCCGGCGTGCCTATCAAGGCGCCGGTTGCCGGTATCTCCTGCGGACTTATTACCGAGGGGGACCGCTGGATGACCATGGTTGACATTCAGGGCTTAGAGGACTTTTTTGGCGATATGGACTTTAAGGTAGGCGGAACCCATAAAGGCATTACCGCCATTCAGGTTGATATCAAAATCGACGGATTGACCTTGGATATTATCAAGGAAGCCTTCGAGAAAACCAGAAAGGCCCGTATTTATATTCTGGATGAAATCATGCTTAAGGCCATCGACAAGCCTCGTCCCACCGTTTCCAAGTATGCGCCCAAGATGGTTTCCCTGCAGATCAAAACTGACAAAATCCGTGAAGTCATCGGGCCCGGCGGAAAGGTCATTCAAAAAATCTGCGCCGAATGCGACGTTAAAATCGACATCGACGACGACGGCAAAGTGTTTGTTTCCGGCGTGGATATTGATAACGTCAACCGCGCGGTTATGATGATCGAAACCATTGCGGTGGATCCCGAGGTTGGCGCGATTTACAAGGGCAAGGTAACCCGCATCATGAATTTCGGCGCTTTTGTGGAAATTGCTCCCGGAAAAGAGGGACTGGTCCACATTTCCAAGCTGGATAAATCCAGAGTGGAAAAAGTGGAGGATGTGGTTTCCGTCGGCGACGAGCTGCTTGTCAAGGTCACCGAGATTGACTCTCAGGGACGCATCAATCTTTCCAGAAAAGATGCTCTCATGGATATGGAAGCCAGAAAAAATAAATAAGATTTGCTTAAAAATAAACGGCTTACCGTCTTTTGATGGCAAGCCGTTTTCATGCGTGGGAAAGAAAGGGAAACATCAGCTTTTCTTTTGCCATTGGGTTTTCTTTACCCTGCAGGAAAAACAGGGTGGTATCCTCCTCTTTGTATTGGGAAACGGCGCAGTTTTCCATATCTTTCGGAGAAAAGCCCAATACCGCCCTCCGGGTTGTTTCTCGGGCTATAGCGGAAAGCACCTCCCCAAGGTGGTATCCGTCCGGGCAGAACACATCATAACACAGCAGAGTATCCCCGTGTTGTTCTGCAATAACCACCGCATCAAAATCTTTCAGAAAATATACCTGATTTTTTAAAGACTGCCCGCAGTAAAACATCAAAAGGCCGGGGTTATCGATCATGGGCAGCGCTGAAAAGGGATTGGACAAGGTATAATGGGAAAACAGCAGCTCCCGGTCATGGGAATTATCCATGTTGAGCTTTCTCACCTTACCGGGCCGCTTTTTTACCGGCAGGCTGGACTGGTACTCCTCCGCCCGCTCAAAACCGAACTTAGGATAATAGTCCAGCACGCCATTATTAGCAAACAAATACACGGCGGTGCACTCGTCAGTCCACTCCTCCAGCACCTTTTCCAGTAAAAAGCGCCCCAGCCCCTGATTCCGGTATTCCGGACCGGTCATTACTGTACCCAGCTGGATAAAAGTTTTCAACTTTTTTCCTTGCCGTGTGTGGAAAAGATTGACCGATACGTTGGCAGCTACGTGCCCGTTATCCAGCAAAACATGGGGAATATAGTCGCCACCCCACCATCCGTTTTGGTACCAGGTTGCAAAGTCGAGCCCAAAAGCACGCCGGGCAAGGGCAAAAAAGCTCTCTCTTATCTGACCGTCATCCCGGATATCGGAACGGTATAGATAAGATTTTCCGTTAATCAAACAGCACATCGTTATCCCTCCACGCCGCAGGGCAGATCAAAAACGCTTTGGCCCTCCCCTTCTTTTTCCCGGTATTCCCGGGGCGTCATACCCATCTGATTCAGAAACGCCCTGTTAAATGTCCTCGGGGAATTAAAGCCTACCGTATAGGCGATTTCAGTGATGCTGGTATTATCGGAAAGCAGCAGACGGCAGGCTGCGGTGGTCCTCAGCATATTGATATAGCCGGAAAAGCTGGTGTGCAGTTTTTGGCTGAAAACATGGGAAATATGGGATTTGCTGATGTGAAGCGTCCCCGCCATATCCTCCAACCTGATTTCCCGGCTGTAATTTTCCATGCAGTAAATCAGCATGCTTTTTACCACACTGCCGTTTTGCACCTTTACCGGTTCAAACTTTATTTTTTCAAAAAGCAATCCCAGCAAAATCAGCAGATAACCCTTGATCATATGGCCTTTATAGGGACTTTGACTTTTTTTAATATCAGCCAGCTTCAGCAACGTATTATGGATTTCCACGCTTTTCCCGGTATTTCTGATAAACGGAGACTCCGGCGCTTTGCTGATCAGGATGCTTTTATATTCCAAACAGAGATCGGGGGAAAAAATCAGTACGACACTTTTCTCATGCCCGATGTGACGGTAATAGTGAATCTGGTTGGGAAACGCCATAAAAATATCGCCGGCCTGCAAAACGGATGTATTCGTATCGGCACAAGCTTCAACTGAGCCCTCCAGCATATAGACCAGCTCAATATGGCTGTGAAGATGTGCACCGAAAGCCAGACTCGTACTGTATGAAGCATAAAAATCATTTGGCTTGTATTCATAAAAAACATTCATGTTTCTTACTCCCTTCCCTTTTGAAACAAAGCATATTTTGACTGAAAATTGCAGGGATTTGACTTGTATTATATCACAATTTATCTTAATCTTATAGTCAATAAGGATGTGTGCTTATAAAAAATACCGCTTTTTATGAAGACGAATTTGATTATTTTTAAGGAGGACATTCCCATGAAACTGCCTATTGCGCTGCAGCTATACTCTGTAAGGGATTTTATGGAAAAGGATCTGAAAGCGACTCTGAAAAAGGTAAAGGGATTAGGCTACGACGGTGTGGAATTTGCAGGCCTGTACAGCCACAAACCAGCTGAAATCAAGACGATTTTGAAAGAGCTCGGCCTTGCCGCGGTATCCGCCCATGTCCCTTTAAAAGATCTGCTGGCCGACACAACGCAGTGCCTTTCCGATTATAAGGAAATCGGCTGCCATTATGTAGCCGTTCCCTGGCTGGAGGAAAACCGCCGGCCCGGGCATCCCGGCTTTGAGCAGACCCTGAAAGACATCAAAGCCATCGGCGCCGAAGCGTCCGCTCTGGGAATGGTGCTGATGTATCATAACCACGACTTTGAATTTGTAAAGGTAGAGGGCGAATATGCGCTGGACCTCCTTTACAAAACCGTTCCCGCAGAATATCTCCAGACCGAGATCGACACCTGCTGGGTCAACGTGGGAGGAGAAAATCCCGCCGGCTATATTCGGAAATATACCGGGCGCGCCCCGGTAGTCCACTTAAAGGACTTCGTCGGCCAGAAAAGCGAAAACATGTACGGCCTCATCGGCACTGCGAAAACCGGGGATGAAAAAGCCAAAGGCGAATTTGAATTCCGGCCGGTAGGCCATGGCCTGCAGAACTTTCCCGAGATTCTTAAAGCGTCGGAGGAAGCCGGAGCCAAATGGGTCGTGGTGGAGCAGGACAGACCCAGTATGGATAAGACCTCTATGGAATGCGCGGAGCTGAGCATTCAGTATTTAAAAAATCTGAAATAGGAGAGAGGAACCATGTCTGATATTTTAAACCGTTTTCAGGATGTCATTGCTGAGAAGAAAAAGGTTGACCCCTCTAAAAAAATCAAGGTGGGCATTATCGGAACAGGCTGGATTGCCGAAGCTCATGTACAGGGCTACAAAGACATGCCCGACGTGGAAATCGTGGCCGCTGCCGACCTGATTCCCGGCAAGGCCAAGGCTTTTATGGAAAAAATGGGGCTTCCCCATGTCCGTACTTATTTAAGCCACAAGGAAATGCTGGACGCTGAAAAGCTGGACGCCGTCAGCGTCTGTACCTACAACGCTACCCATGCGGAGTGCGCCGTTTACGCTCTGGAAAAAGGCATGAACGTCATGCTGGAAAAACCCATGTGCGTCACTACGGAAGAAGCGGTGAACATCATCCGGGCGGAAAAGAAAAGCGGCAAAATTCTGTCTATCGGCTTTCAGCCCCGTCTTGACCCTAATATGCAGATGATCAAAAAGATCGTGGATTCCGGCGAGCTTGGCAAAGTTTACTACATTCAGACCGGAGGCGGACGCCGCCGCGGCATCCCCACTCCATACGGGACCTCCTTTATCGAAAAAAACACCGGTGCGATCGGTGCTGTAGGTGATATCGGTTCTTACTCGCTGGATCTGGTGCTCAAGGCCATCGGGTATCCGAAGCCCCTTTCGGTAACCGGCTTTACCTCCAGCTATTTCGGCACCAATCCTGATTACTATAAAAACAGCGGCCATCCGGAATATGCCGAAAAGTTTGAGGTTGACGACTTTGCGGCGGCTTTTGTCCGGCTGGAAGGCGGCATTGTCCTTGATTTCCGCATCGCCTGGGCCATGAATATCAACACCCCCGGTGACACCATCCTGCTGGGCACCAAAGGCGGTCTGCGGGTTCCCTCTACCGACTGCTGGAACGGCACTTTCTACGAGCCTATGACGATTTACAAGGAAGTAGCCGGCCAGCAGACTGAGATGAAGATCCCGCTGATTGAACGTTCCAAAAATGCTCCCGATATTTTCTTCTTAAAGCTGCGCTCTTTTGCAGACGCGGTAAAAGAAGGCGGCACTGCCCCTGTTCCCTCCAGCGAAATCCTTTACAATCAGGCGATTATCGATGGAATCGTAAAATCCGCAAAGCTCGGAAAAGAAATCCAAATCAATATTCCCGAAATTTGAATCCTCCTCTTTTTTAGCTCTGCCAAAAATTTGGCAGAGCTTTTTGGTTGTATGAAAAACCTCGTTAAATGTGGGCTCGCTAAAACTTTAGCGATAAGAGAGAAAAATATTTTATGGAGAAAGTTAATTGGAAAAGAACATGTTGTGCTCGTAAGGAATGCACAGACCCTTTTAAAGGGTGGCAGGTAATCAAACGTGCGGTTGGTAGAGTCCAAATGCACCTAAGGTGCATTATTGGTCATAGTCCCTTCTAGGATTCCATGAAATATCCCACATTTATGTGGGGGGTATTATGCCTGCACAACTGTCCTCAAAAAGGATGCGTGCGATGCCGCTTCAAAGCTCGCCAAAATATTTAAATGAGAATGAAAACTTGGACTTGGATCCGAGAAGAAATCAGTCAATATATTCATATGAATCCCCTTAGGTCAAATATACTCCGGCGTTTACATTGATCGTATTCTTAGTTAAACGCTTGATAACCCTGTGTTTTTGGTGATACCGCTTTTTGGCGCTGATTTACATCATTGATTTCAGCATAATGAATGATTATGCTGAAAATATAGCCGGACAGAAAGGTCATTCTGGCGATAAATTCAAAAATTCTCAGCAGGAGTGATATGAAATTATGAGCCATTCCCTTGCCAAGGCCGAGTGCCATTCCCGAAATCAGGTTTCTCCTTTCGTCCGTTGGTGGAAAACGGCGATTAAGAACTGGCAGCTTTATGCTTTGATTTTGCCGGCTGTCGCGGCGGTATTCGTCTTTCATTATATCCCGATTTATGGAATACAGATTGCCTTTAAAGACTTCCGGTCGAGCTTAGAAGCGAATGGGTCGGGCTGAAGCATTTTGTCCGATTTCTCACTTTTCCTGATTTCTGGCAGATTGTCTGGAACACAGTCTCCATCAGCCTTTACTCTCTGGCCACCTTCCCCTGCGCCGTCATTCTGGCCCTTCTGATCAATGAACTCAACAGCAGCCTTTTTAAAAAATCCGTCCAGATGATTACATACGCCCCCCATTTTATTTCTACTGTGGTCATCAGTTCAATGATTATCCTGTTTTTAAATCGGGATCACGGCATTATTAATAACGTAATTGCCATTTTAGGTGGAGAGAGAATTGATTTCATGACCAGCCCCGGCTGTTTCAGTACCATTTATGTCTGGTCGGGTGTCTGGCAGGGCGTTGGCTGGGGGACTATTATCTATTTGGCCAGTCTTGCGAGCGTGTCTCCCGAGTTGATTGAGGCGGCCCGGATCGACGGGGCCAGCCGGTTTCAGATTGTTTGCCATATCAATTTTCCCTCCATCCTGCCGACCGTCATCACCATGCTGATTTTAAACACCGGTAATGTCCTTTCTGTGGGATTCGAAAAAGTATTCCTCCTTCAGAACAACTTGAATCTCAGTGCCTCTCGTGTTATTTCCACTTATGTTTATGAAATCGGTATTCAGGGTGGGCAGTTCAGCTATTCCTCCGCTATTGGACTGTTTAACAATGTCATTAATATTTTCTTCATCATTATTATGAATCAGATCTCAAAAAAGGTCACGCAAATAAGCCTTTGGTAAAAAGCATTATATTCCATTACTTGAAATTCTGTTTTTATACTGTAAAGGAGCATGATTAGATTTGAAAAAAAGCCGTTCGGATCAGATTTTCGATATTATTAATATATTGTTTATGCTGGTGATTATCATCATTATGCTATATCCACTCTGCTTTGTCGTCATTGCCTCGTTCTCGGAGCCCTACGATGTGGCGAAGGGGAACGTCACTTTGCTGCCTTCCGGGTTTACGCTGGATGCTTACAAGAATGTCTTTAAAGAACCTCAAATCTGGATAGGGTACCGAAACACCATCTTCTATACTATATTGGGTACCGCCTGGAATCTGATTACCCTGATTCCCGCTGCCTATGTCATGAGCAAGAAAAAGCTTTCCGGACGGACTTTCCTGTCCTGGTTCTTTTTCATTACAATGTATTTTGGCGGAGGCATGGTTCCAACCTACCTGCTGATGATGAAAATGAATCTGATCAACAATCCGCTGGTGATTATCATTCCGGGATGTGTCAGTGCTTACAATGTTTTTGTCTTCCGGACGTTCTTTCGCAATATTCCGGAGGAGCTGGGCGAATCGGCTAAAATTGACGGGGCAAATGAGTTTACCATACTGTTCCGGATTATTCTCCCTACTTCCAAGGCGCTGCTTGCGACTTTCGGACTTTTTGCCATTGTGGGGATGTGGAATAACTGGTTCGGCCCGATGATCTATTTCAAGAATCCAAATCTTTACCCGGTTCAGAATATCCTTCGGGAATATCTGTATGTCATTGATACGGCAAATCTGCAACAGAGGGCCGGCTCAGGGGTTGGCAATTTCAATCCTACCTTTATTCAGCAAATATCTCCGAAAGGCGTCCGTATGGCAATTGTTGTTGTTACCATGTTCCCGATTATGTGTATTTACCCGTTTTTTCAGAAGTACTTTACCAAAGGAATGTTAGTGGGATCCGTAAAGGGTTGAGCGTCGGACAATTCGCCGGATATTGGCGGATCGTCGATATTGGTTTGGCATAAACAATGGCTATGAAAAGAAACAAGCAAAGGAGAGAAGCAATATGAGTAAAAAAACAGGCAAAAGAATCATGGCATTTGCCCTTGCAGCCGTAATCGGGACCGTTTTCTTCAGCGCCTGCGGAGGGGGCGGAAAGGATTCCGACAACAGTAAAAATGGGAAGGAAAGTTCCGCTTCCACTGATGGGAAAAGGGATCCTTTGGTGCTGAATGTCACGATGGAAGGGAATCCGGGAAGCAAAGACGGCCGCGTGAATGAAGAGTTTGAGAAACAGATGAGCAAAAAGCTGAACCGGGAATTAAAGATCAAATATGAATTGATCCCAGGGAGTGAATACAGCGATAAGGCTTCCATCCTGTTCTCCACAGGGGACTTCGGGGATCTGATCGGAATTCCTTTCCTGTTTGACTACAGCAAGGCATCCGAAGAAGGCTTCCTGCTGGATATTGCTCCCTATAAGGATAGCTTCCCGAATTACTGGAAGTATATGGAGCAGACCAGCGCAGGCATTGCTTCCGTTACAGATGACGAGGGTCATATCTACGACGTAAAAAGTATAGGCCTGCCGCGTTTCCCGGAGGACAAGGGGATGCTGCCTTCCAACCTCTCGACTTACCGGTATGATATCTTTGAGAAAAACAATATCAAAATTCCGGAAACTCTGGATGAATTATATGATGCTGCGAAAAAGCTGAATCTGCGCATTCCCACTCTTTGCAATCACCCCGATCTCTCTGTAGCCGGCAATTGCAGGGTTTGCGTAGTAGAGATCAAGGGAGCCAGGCTATTGGCAGCATCATGCGCCACACCTGTTTCTGAAGGGATGGAAGTATTCACCAATAGTGAGAAGGTAAGAATAGCCCGAAAGCATATTGTTGAGCTTCTCTTATCAGAACATAATGCCGATTGTACAAAGTGCTTTAAGAATGGCAACTGCGAATTGCAGGACCTGGCCTC
>ENA-UOOK01006218-UOOK01006218.1-fermentation-metagenome-genome-assembly--contig:-NODE-6218-length-11554-cov-3.009218_pt1 | contig 11554 bp, 6 predicted proteins | sample MGYA00245777_ERZ724023 | MGnify/ENA primary metagenome ERZ724023 (study PRJEB28704, sample SAMN03018312) | fermentation metagenome | biome: anthropogenic terrestrial biome; feature: soil; material... | reverse complement strand
AGCTGTGGGTCGTGGGTTCGAATCCCGCTCGGATCACTCTAAAAATAAAGCACTTGCAACAAATATTTGTAGGTGCTTTTTTTGTTTCATGACTTATTTACCTGAATATTAATTAAGAGGTATTTCAATATATTTATTGAATCCCGATCCTCCTAAACTCCCCGCATCATATACAAGTCCGTAAACGGGTGTCAGTGACTGATTAAGAAGAACCTGACCTCTTACCCATGAACCATCTATATCTGCTACAATTCTTTTAATTTGTGGAGCTTCTACAGCTAATCCTTCATTAATCTGAACGGTTGAGAGATATATATTACAGTTCTCTTCAGATATAAATGTCACAAAAACCCTGTTATCGTGAGCCACCGCATCAGCTGCTACCTGATCAGAATCAACAGGATTAGTTACAACCACACGATCCGATACTTGCAAAGGTTTACTCCATTCACCATTGTCAGGTTTTGAAATCATATAAAGATAACCGTCCATATCACGGTATACCACTACCAGTGTGTTTATTTCATGAAGATAAATGAGTGGCAGAATTGACATAGACTCATCTTCCGTTAATCCAATCTCTTCAGCTATCTGCACCGGTTCAGTTAGTGTGTTATCAATGAGTAATTGCCTGTGCCAGCCATGTCCATAAACGGTTTTATAGGCTATATCTACAGTTCCGTTAGGGCGAGCAACAAGAGCCGGACTGGTTAGCCAATATGGTTTATCTATATCCAGTGGGAATTCCTTACCCCAAATACCTTCCGTTGAGCGAATTGATAGATGAAGCTTATCGTCTGCTCCAAATATTGCAACTAAACTGCCGTCAGGACGTGCTACCACATCAGCTACCTGTGTTGGCGGCTCAATAGGCAGCGAAATGGTATCTGAGTCTATAATCCAATGGTCAGGTGTATCTGTGTTATCTGAAGTTGCAAATGCGTGATGTATAACCTCATCTGAAGTTTGGTGTACAATGTGAATTATTCCATCATCAGTCATTACCGACCCGACACCTTCAAGGTCACCAATCGAAGGACGGTTATTACCATCTACCTCTGTCCATGTTTTACCTCCATCTGAAGACTTCACCATCATAAATACGTTGTCAGTCTCCGTTGGTTCCATTATGAAGTACAGCAGACCATCAGCTGTTTCCCACGGTCCAATTCTTGCGGGTGTTTCAACAAAAGTGCCACCAAGATGGTATTCCGGAACCGTGACTGTGAATTCAGGTACGAGGCCTGCAAGTGGTTCACCGTATTGATCTGTCATTCTAAACGATATACGGTCACCATCCTTCACCTGTGTGGGGCCATCAGACCAGTGACGTATAACCACAGCCCATTCCCATTCAGCCGACTCCTTACCATTTCCGTGTGGCATCCATCTGGGTGTCACCGGTGAAAGAGCAATTCCCGCTCCGGGGGTTGAAGTAAATTTGGAAACATTTAGTAAGTCTTCCGCTTCTTCACCAACAAAAATATTCTCACAACTAACTATACTTGCAATTGGCGAATTGGTTGATTCGTAAGGAAACTCCTCTGCCTCCATATATATCCAGTTACTTCCATTTATTCTATACTGTAAACTATATTGACGCATATTTTCAGATCCATCTGTCTCAGTTTCGAATCTGACTCTGAATGGTGTGTCTACTGTTTGCACAGGTGCAACATTCACATCAGCTGCCCATCCTGCATCTTCATCAAGGTCTTCAGTGAAGTCTGCCCTGAATCTGAAAGCAGTTACTTTATCAGGTGACTCGCCATAAGCCATGTTTGCACACAAGGTTAATACTAAAACAGTGGTTATAAATTTGTAAAGTTTCATTTTAATTTTTATTAAACATTATGCCTATCTGCTTAGAAGCTTTAGAAGCAAAGTTAATTAATTCAATCACAATATTATAATTTACAGTAACAGCAAACAGGGATGTAACAATAACTTAATTTTTCGTTAACCAATCTGTAACATTAAAGAGGTTACTTTGCACTTTAATATATTTTAAAGACAAAATAATGCGAAAAACAATTACACTTTTAACGCTTTTTATAATGGCATTCAGCTTAATCTATGCCATTGAAGATCCTGTTAATGTAAACACACCCGGAGCACTTACCGGAAGGGTTGTTGATGAGTCAGGTTACGTATTGCCCGGAGCAACAATTACTGTGGAAGGTACAAATATTGGCACCGTGAGTGATGTAAACGGTTTCTTCCGTTTAAATGGTCTTGAAGATGGTAATTATAAAGTAAAGATCTCATACATAGGATTTAATCCGGAGGAGAAGGATATTGTAATCAGTAATAATAGAACTTCATCTCTCGATAATATAGTTCTGCGTGAAGGAATTTTGATGAAGGAAATTGTAGTTACAGGTTTGAATTCACAGCACAAAGCTATGTCACAACAGAAGAATAATATCAATATCTCTAATGTTATTTCTGCAGATCAAGTATCACGATTTCCCGACTCCAATATAGGTGATGCCCTTAAGCGTATCCCCGGAATAAATGTTCAGTATGACCAGGGAGAAGCAAGATTCGGACATATAAGAGGAACAAATCCAAATTTAAACTCTGTGCAAATTGACGGAACACGTATTCCTTCGGCCGAATCAGGTGAGCGTTCTGTTCAGCTCGACCTTATCCCTTCTGACATGGTACAGACAATTGAAGTAAATAAGGTTATCACACCTGATATGGATGCAGATGCAATCGGAGGATCTGTAAATCTGATAACAAAGAGTCAGCCAGTTGGCAGAAGAATCACTGCCCTTGCCGGTAGTGGTTATAATCTTATTTCTGAACGTCCAACATTAAACTTGGGCTTCAGTTACGGAGATCGATATTTTAATGATAATCTGGGAATGGTATTTGCTTTATCTTATCAAAACAACCCTGCAGGCTCTGATAATGTAGAGTTTGAATGGGAAAAGGATGATAATGGTAAAATGTATACTGCAGATTACCAAGTACGTCAATATTACGTTCAGCGTGAACATCAGAGCTACTCATTAGCATTCGATTATGTATTTAATCCTGATCATAAAATTTATTGGAGCGGATTATATAATAAACGACGCGACTGGGAGACCCGCTACCGTATGAGCATTGAGAGTGAACCTGATGGCGATGGTGGTTATATCAGCGAAGTAGTAAGAGATTTGAAGTTCGGCTCGTCGGATACAAAAAATGCAAGACTTGAAGATCAGCAGGTACAGTCTTTCTCTTTAGGCGGAGAACATTTCTTTGGAAACCTTGGTATGACTTGGGGAGGAAATTACTCAAAAGCCAGCCAGGAGCGTCCTCATGAACGTGCAATGGGTGTAATAGTTGAAGATGTGGAAACGCAATTTGACTTTAGTGATACACGCAAACCATACTTCAGGAGTTCACCCGTCGATATTAATAATATCTCCAGCTTTGAGTTTGATGAACTAGAAGAAAGCTATGGATATACAGACGACAGAGATATAACAGCTAAAGTTGATTTTACTCTTCCCTTTAATACATCAGGCAGCTGGATGAACAGTCTGAAATTTGGAGGAAGCATTAAAGATAAATCCAAGAGTAACCACAGTGAACTGATTTCATACGAGCCTATTAATGAAGATGGATTTAATGATTTAATCCACAGGACTGCAACTGATGAGACACGCGACAATTTCCTCGCTGGTGATTATAAAGCCGGTCAATTCCCAAATACTAAGGAGATTGGTGCTATTTCTCTTGCAGAAAACAGTGATTTTGAATATGAAGAAGATATAGAGGAAGGATTGGCAAATTTTGATGCCGACGAAACAGTTACAGCTGGATATATCAGGTATGACCAGCGACTATATGATAAAGTAGATCTTTTACTAGGACTAAGGGTTGAAAATACTCGTTCAAAATACAATGCATTTCAGTTTGATGAAGAAGAGGAGATTTTGACACCTGTTTCTTCAGAAGATGATTCATACACCAACTTTCTACCGGCAGTTATTGCAAAATGGGATGTGAACAATGACTTTAAAGTTAAAGCTGCATGGACTAATACACTTGCACGTCCTAACTACGATTTCCTGGCACCTACAAAAAGTTTTAGCAATATTGAAAATTACATTACTGTTGGTAATCCGGAGCTTTTGCCTACAAAGTCGATGAACTTCGATCTTATGGCAGAGTATTATGTAAATGGCGGACTTTTCTCAGCAGGAGTATTTTATAAAGATATTATAGATTTTATAGTAGAGGAGAGACTTTCAAATCATACATTTGATAATCATACATGGGACAGATTCACACGTCCGATTAATGCCGGTGATGCTAATCTGTTTGGATTTGAAGCATCTATTCAGCAAAACCTGAATTTCCTGCCCGGATTCCTTAAACATTTTAATGTATATACTAACTACACTTATAATCATTCAAGCGTTAAAAACTTTAATTACGAAGGTAGAGAAAATGAAGAATTGAGTATGCCGGGAACACCTTCTCATACTTTCAATGCTGCATTGGGTTATGATACCCGCAAATTCTCTGCTCGCCTTTCTTATAACTTCGCTTCCGACTTTATTGATGAGCTTGGAGAAGAGGCGTTCTACGACAGATATTATGACAAGGTAAACTATCTTGACTTTAATATGAACGTAAGAGTAGGAGATTATGTTAATATCTATGCAAATGTCAACAATCTGCTAAATCAGCCGTTGCGTTATTACCAGGGAAGCAAAGAATACACTATGCAAACTGAATATTACAACGTTCGTTTTGATGCAGGCGTTAAAGTTACATTCTGATAAATTATTCAATTCAAAAATTCATTATTTAAAAATTCAAATAAGATGAAGCTTAAAAATATTTTAGTCCTTTTTCTCACTGTTATGTTTTCATTGACGGCTGTTCAGGGACAAAGTAAAAAGATAAATGTAGAAATTGCTTATGAAGATGGTTATAATTTCTTTATAGCAAACGATTTAGGGAGAAACGGATATTACAAACAAAAGGATGTTGCCAGAGTAATGGGTGAATATGCCGATAGTGATGATGTTGGTTTAGAATTTATTGTTGCAGCAGGTGATACACACCATTGGGGTGGGGTGGAAAGCGTGCATGATCCGCTTTGGATGACCAACTTTGAACTTATTTATGATCATCCTTCTCTGAGAGATCCATGGTACCCTATTTTAGGAAACCATGAGTATCAGGGCAATACTCAGGCAGTTATTGACTACAGCAATATTTCCCGCAGATGGGAAATGCCTGACAGGTACTATACTGTTGAGGTTTTACCCGAAGATGAAGAAGAAGCCGAAGAGTTCTCTACCGCAGAGGTTTTCTTTATTGATACCACACCGCTTATAAGTTCTTACCACGAAGAAGGTAACAAATACATAGATATTCACAAACAAGACAGCACCAAACAATTGCGATGGCTTGAAGGACAGTTGGCAAGCTCAACTGCTGAATTCAAGATTGTAATAGGGCATCACCCTATTTACGTATCCGAAAAGAAAAGAGTAGATGAGCAAGATCTGGTACAAAAACTTGACCCCCTATTACGTAATTATGATGTAGCACTATATGTTGCCGGTCACTCCCACACTTTTCAGCATTTAAAGAAAGACGGATCTGATGTAAACTATGTAGTAAACAGTTCAGGTTCACTTGCTCGTGAACCAATTCAAGGACCCGATACTGAGTTCTGTTCATCAGACGAAGGTTTCTCTGTTGTATCGATAGGTAAAAACAAGATGAAGATGACCTTCATTAATTATTTAGGAGATCCAATTTATCAATTTGAAATAGTTAAATAGATAATAAGCATTTTAGCACCCATTGGTGAAATATATTGTATATGAAACCAAAGAGTTATATTTTATTTTTATTAGTAATTGCTGTTTCAGCATCACTTCTTTTTATAGGGAAGTGGTCTGAAGCAGTTTTTTTATTAAACTCACTTCCCGCGATAATAAACAAAAACCTCATTTATCAACCAATAACCCTATTATTAACTTTTCTACTGCTTATTGTTTTTCGTTATTCGCGAAAAGAAGTATTCACCGCCCATTTTAGAAAAGGTGAAATTTCTGCAACCATTTTACCTGAGACGTGGATAGGTATCAAACCGAAAGAAACAGAAAACTGGAAACATATCGGACGCAACTTTACTATTATCATCACAGCTGTTACGGCTGTCGTTGTGTTCTTTCAGGTAATAAATCAAGAGAGTATAAATTGGAACAACTGGCTTAGATATCTTCATTTCATTCTATTATTTTCACTTATAAATTCTTTTGTTGAAGAGATGATTACCCGTTTAGGGGTGGTCATAAGCTTGAAAGACATAATTTCTGATAAAAAGATCCCTATTGTATCGGCTGCTATTTTCGGAATAGTCCATTACTGGGGAACCCCCGGAGGAATTGTCGGAGTATTGTTTGCCGGATTCCTTGGCTGGTTCCTCACCAAATCTATCATTGAAACACGCGGTATTTACTGGGCTTGGCTCATACATTTCTTGCAAGATGTGGTAATCTTTTCAGCAATGCTACTTACCATCTGAAGCCGATGAATCAGATAACCGACACACAATTAAGCATTCAGATAGAAACAGGCAAAAGTAAACCGACTGGACACTTTCAAATTTGCCTTTGATGATAACTTTATTAATGTACTAATTAGCAGGGTAGAGCAGAACAGCGAGATTGTTGACAAAATTCTTACCAATAAAGCATTTGGTGATTGGGTGAAGGATTTTTATATGAAAAGGACGTATGCGAGGTTGAATGGGTGATATGGTTGTGACGGTTGAAGGGATAGTTCAATGGGAATAATGTGTAACACTGGATACTTTTTTCAGTGATTTAGAAGATTATATCCTTGAAAATGAAAAAATATAAAGTTGCTATCAGTGAAATTCTCTCTAAATATCCATCGGCTTGTCGTTAAACAATGCAACAGATTCATCTTTATCCTTCAGAGCAAGGGAAAATAGCAATGGCAATTAGTGCTCTCAGAACAATAAATATTATATTTGCATTTATATATTAGTTAAATCATCATAACTATGAAGTCAACAAAATATATCCAGATTCAGATAGTCAGTATGATCAGTTGAAAAATCTTCTCGAAGAGATGAAGCAAAAGAGATTTTCATACAATGTTTGAGGTAGTTTGGGAAAAGAATGCTCGAGACGTATTTGCCGAAGTTCTGAAATACTGGGTAAAACACAACAAATCTAACTGTTATTCCATAAAAATATTTGAAGAGGTATTGAACCGCTATAAATTTGCTAACATAAATCAATCAATAAATAATACAACAATGAAACAAACTGTTAAACAATTTCTCTTTTTATTCATGCTGTCTATCTTCTGCTCACCGTTATGGGCGCAAAATAATTGGGACGGAGCATGGAACGATGTATCAATAACTCAGATTAACAGGGAAGAAGCACATACCCTGGCAATTCCTTTTGCTTCTGAAGAAGATGTGATTCATAAAAGTATTGAGGAGTCGCCCTACTTTCTTTCATTAAACGGAACATGGAAATTTATGTGGGTTCCCGATCCTGAGACAAAACCTGAAGGTTTTCAGGAAAACAACTTCGACACGAGTGAATGGGATGATATTACAGTCCCTTCAGTATGGCAACTGTATGGTGTCAGAAACGGCAAAAAATGGGATCAGCCGCTCTATGTAAACGTAAGATATCCATTCACTTATGATGAGGATTACAGTGTGATGGCCGACCGCCCGCAAGAGTGGACCTATAACAATGATATGAAGAACCCTGTAGGCAGTTACAAAAGAGATTTCTCTCTTCCGGCAGATTGGGAAAAAAGAGACATCTATGTACGCTTCAACGGTGCCGGTCCCGGTTATTACTTATGGGTGAACGGCAAGCAGGTAGGTTATTCAGAAGACTCTTATCTGCCATCTGAATTTAACATAACGCCTTATGTGAAGCCCGGAAAGAACACCATTTCAGTACAGATATATAGATTTACCAGCGGATCGTTCCTCGAGTGTCAGGATTTCTGGCGTTTCAGCGGCATCAACCGGGATGTATTTCTTTGGTCGGCACCAAAAACACAAATCAGGGATTATTTCTTTCGCACCGACCTGGATGATGAGTACAGGGATGCTAAAGTGACGCTTGATATCGAACTGACGGGCAAAAAGCTTAAAAGAGGCAATATAACTGCTAAGTTAGTAGACTCTAATCTACAAGTGGTGGCAGAGAGTGAGATAAGCAATCCTGTTTTGGGAGTTAACACTATTGAGATGGAGGTTGATAATCCCGACAAATGGAGTGCTGAGACTCCAAATCTCTACAACCTTATTCTGACCCTTAACGATGGAAAGAACACAATCGATATAAGAGGTGGAAAAGTGGGCTTTAAAGAGGTTGGAATTGGCAGTAGGGGTGAGCTGCTGATAAATGGTAAGCGTATGGTTTTTCATGGTGTTAACAGGCATGATCATAGTCAGATAGGAGGCCGAACCGTGACTAAGGAAGAGATGGAGAATGATGTAAAAACAATGAAAAGACTCAATATAAACGCTGTACGTACATCTCATTATCCCAACAACCCATACTTTTATGAGTTATGCAACAAGTATGGTCTATATGTGTTGGCAGAAGCTAATGTAGAGACTCACGCTAACATGGGGCTTTCAAGCGTGGAACTGTTTCGCAAGCCCATGGTAGAACGCAATCACAACCATGTAAAGTGGATGCGTAACAACGTTTCAATCTTTATGTGGTCTTATGGTAATGAGTCGGGTGGGGGCAACAACTTTGAATCTGTAGAGAAAGCGATCAAAGCACTTGATAACACACGTCTGACACATTATGAGGGCAACAGCGAGTGGAGCGATGTGAGCAGCACCATGTATGGCAACTACGATCATATAAAATTCATTGGCGAATCTCGTCTGAATGAAACCTCTCCACGCCCTCATATACAGTGTGAAAACAGCCATGCCATGGGTAACGCTATGGGTAATGTTAGAGAAATGTTTAATCTATATGAGAAATACCCGTCACTAACAGGTGAGTTTATATGGGACTGGAAAGATCAGAGTCTTTTAATGCCGATTCCAGGTGCGACAAATGAGTTTTTCTGGGCTTATGGTGGTGATTTCAACGACCATCCGAATGATGGTACTTTCTGTACGAACGGACTTATCTTTGCAGATTTCACCCTATCGGCAAAATCATATAACACAAAAAAAATATACCAGCCGATTGATTTTTCGCTTAATGAAGATGGAACAGCCTTTTTGTTGAAAAGCAAGTTGGATTTTAAGAGCACAGAAGATCTGGCTATATACTACACTTTGCTTGAGGACGGCAAAAAGATTAAAACCGAAAAGCTTGATGTAGTGCTTTTACCGGGAGAGATAAAAGAGGTGGTGATTAATGAGAATGCACTGATGACAAAGAAGGATGCTGAATATTTTATACGCTTCAATGTATATCAGAAAGAGGCCAGATGGTGGGCAGAGGCGGGCTACGAAGTGGCAACGGAGCAGCTGCAGTTGCAAGATGCGGTAAAGCCTACTTACGAAATTCCTGCTACAGGGGGACTTTCCTTCACAGAGAATGGCGATGAAATAAAAATTTCAGGTAACACATTTGAAGCACTGTTCAGCAAGAAAGAGGGTACCCTTGTAAGCTATATAAGCAATGACAGGCAGCTGATAAGCAGTCCCCTTGCACTGAACCTGTTCAGACTGCCCACAGAGAATGATGTAGCACAGTCAGGGGGCTGGGACGAGATGGGTATCAGAGAATTGACCGTAGATGCAGGCAGCTGGGATGTAAATGTCTCTGATGCGGGAAGTTATGCAGACCTTCAGATTACTAACCGGTACAATGCTAAAGGATCAAACATCTACCGAGTCGACTTTGCTTTTAAGGTATTAAGTGACGGAACAATTTTTGTGAACACATTCTTTGAGCCGAAATTAAAGATGAGTGTTCTCCCAAGAATCGGATATCGTTTGGAGATGCCTGAGAACTTCGAGCAACTGACATGGTTTGGTCGTGGTCCGTGGGAGTCTTATGCCGATCGTAAAGAGGCCGCTCTTGAAGGAGTATACAACAGCACTGTTACAGATCAGTGGGAGAGATATGTACTTCCACAGGAGACAGGAAATAAAGAGGATGTCAGATGGATGAGTATTACCGCAGATGATGGAGTAGGATTGCTATTTGTAGCACCGGAAAGGATGTCGGCTTCAGCCACTCACTATTGTCCTGAAGATATCTATCAAAACAGGAACAACAGAAAGCGACACCCCCATGAAGTGCCGTTTACTGAGAGAACTATAGTCAACCTTGATGCCGTAATGCGTGGTCTGGGTAACGCCAGCTGCGGTCCCGATGTTATGGATCAGTACGAGTTAAGGGCAGAAAGCACGCCATTTCAGTTTATCATAATGCCAATAACTGCAGCAATGGATAATAACCGACTCTCTGAAAAAGCAAGAGTAGAGAGTCCCGTTTGTCAGCCCGTTGTAATTTCGCAGGAGAAGGATGGACTGATTAGAATGACAACTGCCACATCCGACGGCAATATTTACTATAGTGTTAATGAGAGTCCTTTCACCCTTTTCACTACGCCGTTTGCTTTACCCGAAGGGGGAAATATTAAAGCCTACAGCAGTGCTGAAGGTTTACACAAAAGCATAACAACTGAGGTGGACCTGTTGATGTTTATCGACAAATCTGAATGGAAGGTGATCGATTACTCGAGCCAGGCAGCGGGTGATGAAGCTTACAAAGCTATTGATAATGACGAAACAACCAAATGGCACACACCATACAACAGGCCGGAGCCGAGACATCCCCACACAATTGCGGTGGATATGCACGAAACCTATTTGGTGGAGGAGTTTATCTACACGCCAAGGACCGACGGACTAAATGGAAATATCAGAGATTTTGATCTTTATCTCAGCAACGACCCTGACAATTGGGGTGATCCGGTTGTTAGCGGAAGATTCGAGAGAGGTCCATCAACAAAGCGAGTAAAGCTTGAGGAAGGAATCAGTGCACGCTATTTTAAGTTAGTAGCTAAATCTGAGGTAAACGGCAGAGCATGGACATCAGCCGCAGAGTTGGGCATCGTAGCCTCTTCGAAAGAGTAGTTGAATGACTTTTATCAAAAAAATCACCTGCAGATTCTTTTGCAGGTGCTTTTTTTGTGGGATTAATGAGAATGTTTTTGACACTAAAATTTAAATCGTCGGGATTTGTATAGCCATCAAAAGATTTAAGGTTGAAGTTATTTAGCTTCTCTATCATTTTACTTCAATTTTACTAAAACACAATTTTTACATCTTCCTTATAATTTTGTAATGTTCCATTCAAACTGGCTGTCCAACCGTCAATAAATACTTTGCCGTTTTTAATGGCGTTTGAATAATCGTCACTCGTAATTTTCTCGCTGTTGGTTATGTAAAAGTGGTTGCCGATTTTGTAAATGCAATCTTTTACCACTTCTTCGGGAACTTGTGTTGGCTCGTCTAAACCAACGGTGAAAATCATAT
>ENA-UOOK01006216-UOOK01006216.1-fermentation-metagenome-genome-assembly--contig:-NODE-6216-length-11558-cov-3.482917_pt1 | contig 11558 bp, 4 predicted proteins | sample MGYA00245777_ERZ724023 | MGnify/ENA primary metagenome ERZ724023 (study PRJEB28704, sample SAMN03018312) | fermentation metagenome | biome: anthropogenic terrestrial biome; feature: soil; material... | reverse complement strand
CTCATTTTCTCTACTCCTTTGCTGTTAATATTTGCATTACATTTACCCGGTTCATGGTCAAAATGGCGATGCAGGCTCTGTCTCAGTAATTCAATTTTATATGGCAAAAAACATTTTCAAGTCTATGCTGAATACTGCTCACTCCCTAGACAGCATTGAAATGACATTGGTTGAAAGAATCCGGACTATAGCCACTGCCGCCCCCACCATGAAACACAAAAAGAAGACAAAATTAACAAGAACATTTTCTATCGCACTTTGGTTTTCTATCATCATATAAAATACCGTCCCCAAAGTAATCCCCGTAATAATCAAAAGCGCTAATTCAAAGAATACCAGTAAAAATACTTTTTTCTTTCCTGTTCCCAGGCTTGCCATTAGGGCAAACTCATGTTTACGGTTTCGAATAAACACATAGCTGACAAAAAAGCCAATACCTATTGTCAGGATATTTAGCAGAGGCAATACAGTCTGTAACATTTTTATGTTGCGGTCTATAGAATAAAGCATTGCGTTGTATTGTTGGTCATGTATAGTCAAGGAATACCGCCCCAATCCGGGGGAAATTGACCTCTCGACAAAATAATTGCTTGCTACATCCTTAAATTCGTCCAACCTGCTGTTATCCCTCAAGATAAAGCTAAGGGAATCTGCATCGCAGCGCTCCTCGATTTGGGCATACCCGTCCAAAGCCGCCTGCCAATTGCAATAGATATCTCGGTTTCCACCCCGGTAATAACCTGCAACTTGCATATCGCAAGCAACTGTTGCCAATCCCGACTGGTATGTGTCAAGTAGCAGATTCACTGCAATATTATCTATTTGTTGTGTATCGGAGGGAGGCAAACCATCTATCGTTTCTTCTTTCTCGACAATTATATTGTACAGATCCTGGGGAAGCAAACAAAAATACCCAGTGGTTTCTTGAAAACATTGTTCATCATACCCCGGAAGATATGTTATTTCCACCCCATGTACCTGGTCTAATCTCCGTTCCGCTTCCAACCGGGTTAGCGCAACCATACTCCGGTCCTTTATCTTCAGTTCCTCAAGCAACTGAGGATAACGGGCCAGGTACGGAATCTCAAAAACCATAACGGTTTTTATACATAACTTATCAACATGTTGGAACAGCGGGCTTTCTTCCCAGGTTAAGTAATCAATTACATATGCGGATATAGACAATCCCTCGGTTTTTTCTCCCCTTCGATCAGTCACAACACAGCGAATGGGCATATTTGGTAGCATTTCTTGCCGATTTTCTACCTGTAGCGCCAGGTAAGAGTTGAGCTTTAAGAGCATTACCGCAAAAATCCCACCCAGTGCAATCAGAATCAAAGTCTGCCAAAGATTCCGCAGCAAACGCCGACGGACATAGCGGAAAATCATATCTGCATCCCCTGATGAAGAAGAGATCGCACATTAAGAGGAACTGTCAGGGCAATCACCACCGCTAAGAGGATTAGAATCAATCCTTGTAAAAGAATGTAAATGATAGGTAACCTGGGTGTTATGGCCGCCAAGGCAAAGGGAAGATCGGCAGCGGATTCTTGAAGGGAATCGTATGTTTTGGCTATTACCCCTTGATACACTACCGTGCCAACTGTGCCGCCGATTAATAATCCACACAAACATATGATGGCAATATAGCCCAGCACGAACTGACGGATTTGGCGCCTCCTCACTCCTAAGGAAACCATGATGCCAAGAACGGGGTGCAACCTCCTGGTTATCAACAGAAAAAAGAAAACCACGACAATGCCCCAGACCAAGGAACTGACAATAAATAAACTTCTGGCCTCCCCCCATAGGGTTAAAATTTGTGATGCTATCCTGCCATATCCCTGGTCCAGCACTTGCACCTTTCCATCTAGCCCTGTCCCGGCAATGCTTTCAAGAAAGGCATCTTGACTTCCGTTTTTCAAAACTAAGGACAACATTCCCCCACGCTCTTCACAGCGTAGATTAAGCGCCTGCGGTATCCCTTCCGGGAATGCCTTTAGGGGAATGAAGATGGTGTTTGGAGTAAATGAATTATACTGATAATCCCATTCCGGCGCCGTATACATGCCAATAATTCGATAGCTCTCCTCCCCTGAAAACTCCAGACAAGAGGAAGTGAATTTTAGGGGCTCATGCCAGTAAACTGAATTTGACTCCGGTCGATAACACGGGCGATACCCAGTTTTTTGCATGGAAAGGCGCAGTTCGTCCCCCAGCATCAGGCCATTTTCCCTTGCCAGTGAGGTGCTGATTATACAAACTTTAGCGCCTTCATTATACTCGTCCTGGCTGAACTCCCGCCCCTCCAGGATATGCGCATCCTGCCGATTAAAGTGGATTATTGCCCGCAGGTTATTGGTACCCACCGCACTTAGGGCATGGGTATTTTTGTTTGCTATCTCGATGGCCAATCTCCAAGGTTCCCCTTTTTCTGATTCCAAAAAATCTGCCACGCTGCCGGTCAACTCTTGCGCGGACAAAATTAGATTATCATCAAGGAGACGGAACCGTTGAAAGGGATATTCATCAAAGGAAATACCCAGGGCTGTGGCAACATCCTCTGTAAAGGGGGAGTATATTTGTTCCCAGTAATCTTCCGCGTCCGGAATAAGCTCCCGTTCGTTTCCAGGCACATCTAATAACATAGAATCTTGGAATAATCCCTTTAGAAACCATTCAGGTTCAGCGCACAGCTCAGCCATACCCCTACTCGAACCATATTGGGGTAAGAAGACTTCAGGGTAAAGACTGTCTGTGGCTAACAGATAGTCTTTACCAACTGTAAAGGGAAACTGATAAGAGGGCAGAATTCCTCTCGCGGTGATTTCAAGGTATTTAAAGTTCTCATGAAAGGGATGTACTACTGGGGATTGGCAGTGATCAATCTCAAAAACGGCGGAATAATTCAATGATCCTAGGCCATAAGAAGTAGTTACATCCATAGAAGTACATTTAGCTTTAAGAATCGCAGATGAAACCCCCTCTTGCAGCTCCCAGTCATAAAATGGGTGACCATATTTTGCAATAAGCTCCTGCCACTTAAGAAAATCTCCGGAGCGATCTGCCTCATGCCTGGCGATGGCGACTTCCAGGGGCTCCAGAGGATGAACGACGGAGAATATATCTGGAGAAAAGGCCCGGCTGCTTTGACGATAATCTATTGACTTAACCGTACTTAAGTTTTCGACTGTTTCCCAAAAGGAGACCTCTGGGTCCGGAATGTCGCCGCTCTTATCTACTCCATAAGTCCTAATCACACTGCCATCGAAATCAATCATCGGGTACATGGGTTCATTATTTCGCCAAAAGTCAGTATCATCAACCACTGCGACGGTGGTAAATACTTGATCCATGGCCGCTAAGTTTTGCCGTGAAATATACCATTGCCCAGCGCTGACAGTCAGAAAGCATATAACTGCCGCCAAAAGCACGACCCACAAAACAGATTTCACCCAACCCCGGAAAAGCTGTTTCCAGACGAATTTTTTATGCACCTTTCCACCTCGTTTCCGACTATAAAAGCAAACCAAGTAATATGCACCTTTATTACGACGTATTCTTCATGGCTGTTTTTTCAATATCCTTAACGCCAAAACTTCAGAAGATTGCGTACATGATTCTTGAGTATAATTGATTAAAGTTAGTTTTATTTTAATACTTCTACAACAGCCCTCCTTATCCTTCTTTTTACAATAGAAATTCCCTCCTAGGCAGGCGGTAGTGATTTCGTCTGCAACCTGTATGTCACAGGCGCGCAATAATACATCCCAGATAACTTATGCTTTATGCCTACGGACAGCGCTTGCTGAAGCTTGCGCAAGCACACTTGCAGCTTCTGCGGGCATCATCCAGCTTGCCGTCATAGGTCGGAAATATTCTTCAATGCATTATTTATCATAGCAGATGGGCCTAACGGAAATAGAGCCGAGTACCCCCTCCTGGACAACATGCCGAAGGGGGTGGGTATTTTCTTCAGTCATTCACCATTATGTCCACAAGAGGTCTGTCTGTCCTTTACGCCGTCGCCATTTCTCCATCCTGCATCCGCAGCACTACATCGGCTTGCTCGGCGATGGCCAGGTCATGGGTGACGATGATGACGCAGCAGTTCTTTTCATGGGCCAAACTTTTCAGGATGTTGACGATATTCGCCCCGTTTTCAGTATCCAGGTTGCCGGTGGGCTCATCGGCAAGGATGACCTTGGGCTGGGCAGCCAGGGCCCGGGCAATAGCGATTCGCTGCTGCTCGCCGCCGCTGAGCATTGCAGGATAACGTTTGAATACTTCTTCTGTCAGCCCCACGCTTTCAATCATTTCCGCGGCCTTTGCCCTGGCCTCCTTTGCTTTGACCCCCTTTAATTCCAGGGGATACATGACGTTCTCCAGGGCGGTGAGCAGGGGAAACAGGTTGTAAGCCTGGTAGATGACTGCTACATCCTCCCGGCGGTACTTGTCCCTGTCCATTTTGCCTGTGGGAGTGCCGTTATACACCACCTGTCCGTCTGAAGGCAGGTCCAGTCCCGCCAGCAGCGAAAGGACGGTGGTCTTGCCGCTGCCGCTTTTGCCGACAATGGCGTAGACCTTGCCCTGTTGGAAAGAATAAGAGGCGTTCTTAACTGCTTGTACTGTCTGATACCGGCTTTTATAGGTGTACGAAACATCTTTTAGACTCAGAATGCTCATTTTCTCTACTCCTTTGCTGTTAATATTTGCATTACATTTACCCGGTTCATAGCCAGAATAGCGATGCTGGCTCCCACCAGGTAAAAGACAACATAGCCAATAACAGTCACAAACTGCTGGGCGGATATGTGCTGGGCAGTTGCCAGGGTAAGGAATATGCCCAGAGCGGCTCCCAAAAGACAAAGAACCCCTTGTTCTGAAAAAAATATTAGAAAGGTTAGGACCTTGCTGGTTCCCAGAGAACGCATGATCGCGAATTCCGGTTTGCGAATGCGGATCAGCAGGTATGAGACTACGAAGCCAATGCCGGCGCAAAGGAGGTAAATTACGGGGTAAAGGGCGGTAGTAAAATCGATATAACTTTGCACGCTGGCAGTGGCATTCTTGAGCAGTCGATCGCTGATAATAAAACTCAGTTGTTTATAATTGCTTCCGGAACCTGCCTGTTGATTGACAAAGTTCAGGTTTTTAAGCAAATCTCGAAATTGGTTTAATTCCTGGGTGTTTTGCAGAATAAAGCTGGCGCTGTCAGTAAGCACAGGCAGATCTAATTCCCGATAAAGAGCAGTCACCACATCCAACGGACAGTAAATCGCGGCGGGACGAAAGGGGGACTCGTATGTGCCCACGATCTTTAGAGAGACGGAACTATGGCGGACATTTCGCCAGTCAGAAACTGCGGTATATTGCAATTCGTCCCCTATTGCTAAACCATACAAGCCTAAAGAATCCTCGCTGACTAGGCAGACTTTCTCGGCAGATGCAAAAAGTGACTCGTCATAGCCGTCCATAATTTCCGGTGGTAAGGCAAAGGGGGTAATAGAGTTAGCTCCAATTAAGCGGGGAGAGTTGTAGATCTTATTACTGAGCTGGGTGCCCGCCAACTCCTGCCAGGGCCCTACCATTCCCCATATCTTCCGGGTATAGATACCTTCGCGGACAAAACCAGATTCTTCCAGCCCCTTGATCGTTTGCTCCTCAATATCCAGCCCCTGGGTATTCCCATCCAAACTAATGATATACCCGGTAACTTCAATGCTTGCATGTAATTCATCCAGGGTCTGCTCATGCTGACTTATAGCATTGCCATACATGTATGGCAATGCTATAAGTCAGCATGAGCAGACCCTGGATGAATTACATGCAAGCATTGAAGTTACCGGGTATATCATTAGTTTGGATGGGAATACCCAGGGGCTGGATATTGAGGAGCAAACGATCAAGGGGCTGGAAGAATCTGGTTTTGTCCGCGAAGGTATCTATACCCGGAAGATATGGGGAATGGTAGGGCCCTGGCAGGAGTTGGCGGGCACCCAGCTCAGTAATAAGATCTACAACTCTCCCCGCTTAATTGGAGCTAACTCTATTACCCCCTTTGCCTTACCACCGGAAATTATGGACGGCTATGACGAGTCACTTTTTGCATCTGCCGAGAAAGTCTGCCTAGTCAGCGAGGATTCTTTAGGCTTGTATGGTTTAGCAATAGGGGACGAATTGCAATATACCGCAGTTTCTGACTGGCGAAATGTCCGCCATAGTTCCGTCTCTCTAAAGATCGTGGGCACATACGAGTCCCCCTTTCGTCCCGCCGCGATTTACTGTCCGTTGGATGTGGTGACTGCTCTTTATCGGGAATTAGATCTGCCTGTGCTTACTGACAGCGCCAGCTTTATTCTGCAAAACACCCAGGAATTAAACCAATTTCGAGATTTGCTTAAAAACCTGAACTTTGTCAATCAACAGGCAGGTTCCGGAAGCAATTATAAACAACTGAGTTTTATTATCAGCGATCGACTGCTCAAGAATGCCACTGCCAGCGTGCAAAGTTATATCGATTTTACTACCGCCCTTTACCCCGTAATTTACCTCCTTTGCGCCGGCATTGGCTTCGTAGTCTCATACCTGCTGATCCGCATTCGCAAACCGGAATTCGCGATCATGCGTTCTCTGGGAACCAGCAAGGTCCTAACCTTTCTAATATTTTTTTCAGAACAAGGGGTTCTTTGTCTTTTGGGAGCCGCTCTGGGCATATTCCTTACCCTGGCAACTGCCCAGCACATATCCGCCCAGCAGTTTGTGACTGTTATTGGCTATGTTGTCTTTTACCTGGTGGGAGCCAGCATCGCTATTCTGGCTATGAACCGGGTAAATGTAATGCAAATATTAACAGCAAAGGAGTAGAGAAAATGAGCATTCTGAGTCTAAAAGATGTTTCGTACACCTATAAAAGCCGGTATCAGACAGTACAAGCAGTTAAGAACGCCTCTTATTCTTTCCAACAGGGCAAGGTCTACGCCATTGTCGGCAAAAGCGGCAGCGGCAAGACCACCGTCCTTTCGCTGCTGGCGGGACTGGACCTGCCTTCAGACGGACAGGTGGTGTATAACGGCACTCCCACAGGCAAAATGGACAGGGACAAGTACCGCCGGGAGGATGTAGCAGTCATCTACCAGGCTTACAACCTGTTTCCCCTGCTCACCGCCCTGGAGAACGTCATGTATCCCCTGGAATTAAAGGGGGTCAAAGCAAAGGAGGCCAGGGCAAAGGCCGCGGAAATGATTGAAAGCGTGGGGCTGACAGAAGAAGTATTCAAACGTTATCCTGCAATGCTCAGCGGCGGCGAGCAGCAGCGAATCGCTATTGCCCGGGCCCTGGCTGCCCAGCCCAAGGTCATCCTTGCCGATGAGCCCACCGGCAACCTGGATACTGAAAACGGGGCGAATATCGTCAACATCCTGAAAAGTTTGGCCCATGAAAAGAACTGCTGCGTCATCATCGTCACCCATGACCTGGCCATCGCCGAGCAAGCCGATGTAGTGCTGCGGATGCAGGATGGAGAAATGGCGACGGCGTAAAGGACAGACAGACCTCTTGTGGACATAATGGTGAATGACTGAAGAAAATACCCACCCCCTTCGGCATGTTGTCCAGGAGGGGGTACTCGGCTCTATTTCCGTTAGGCCCATCTGCTATGATAAATAATGCATTGAAGAATATTTCCGACCTATGACGGCAAGCTGGATGATGCCCGCAGAAGCTGCAAGTGTGCTTGCGCAAGCTTCAGCAAGCGCTGTCCGTAGGCATAAAGCATAAGTTATCTGGGATGTATTATTGCGCGCCTGTGACATACAGGTTGCAGACGAAATCACTACCGCCTGCCTAGGAGGGAATTTCTATTGTAAAAAGAAGGATAAGGAGGGCTGTTGTAGAAGTATTAAAATAAAACTAACTTTAATCAATTATACTCAAGAATCATGTACGCAATCTTCTGAAGTTTTGGCGTTAAGGATATTGAAAAAACAGCCATGAAGAATACGTCGTAATAAAGGTGCATATTACTTGGTTTGCTTTTATAGTCGGAAACGAGGTGGAAAGGTGCATAAAAAATTCGTCTGGAAACAGCTTTTCCGGGGTTGGGTGAAATCTGTTTTGTGGGTCGTGCTTTTGGCGGCAGTTATATGCTTTCTGACTGTCAGCGCTGGGCAATGGTATATTTCACGGCAAAACTTAGCGGCCATGGATCAAGTATTTACCACCGTCGCAGTGGTTGATGATACTGACTTTTGGCGAAATAATGAACCCATGTACCCGATGATTGATTTCGATGGCAGTGTGATTAGGACTTATGGAGTAGATAAGAGCGGCGACATTCCGGACCCAGAGGTCTCCTTTTGGGAAACAGTCGAAAACTTAAGTACGGTTAAGTCAATAGATTATCGTCAAAGCAGCCGGGCCTTTTCTCCAGATATATTCTCCGTCGTTCATCCTCTGGAGCCCCTGGAAGTCGCCATCGCCAGGCATGAGGCAGATCGCTCCGGAGATTTTCTTAAGTGGCAGGAGCTTATTGCAAAATATGGTCACCCATTTTATGACTGGGAGCTGCAAGAGGGGGTTTCATCTGCGATTCTTAAAGCTAAATGTACTTCTATGGATGTAACTACTTCTTATGGCCTAGGATCATTGAATTATTCCGCCGTTTTTGAGATTGATCACTGCCAATCCCCAGTAGTACATCCCTTTCATGAGAACTTTAAATACCTTGAAATCACCGCGAGAGGAATTCTGCCCTCTTATCAGTTTCCCTTTACAGTTGGTAAAGACTATCTGTTAGCCACAGACAGTCTTTACCCTGAAGTCTTCTTACCCCAATATGGTTCGAGTAGGGGTATGGCTGAGCTGTGCGCTGAACCTGAATGGTTTCTAAAGGGATTATTCCAAGATTCTATGTTATTAGATGTGCCTGGAAACGAACGGGAGCTTATTCCGGACGCGGAAGATTACTGGGAACAAATATACTCCCCCTTTACAGAGGATGTTGCCACAGCCCTGGGTATTTCCTTTGATGAATATCCCTTTCAACGGTTCCGTCTCCTTGATGATAATCTAATTTTGTCCGCGCAAGAGTTGACCGGCAGCGTGGCAGATTTTTTGGAATCAGAAAAAGGGGAACCTTGGAGATTGGCCATCGAGATAGCAAACAAAAATACCCATGCCCTAAGTGCGGTGGGTACCAATAACCTGCGGGCAATAATCCACTTTAATCGGCAGGATGCGCATATCCTGGAGGGGCGGGAGTTCAGCCAGGACGAGTATAATGAAGGCGCTAAAGTTTGTATAATCAGCACCTCACTGGCAAGGGAAAATGGCCTGATGCTGGGGGACGAACTGCGCCTTTCCATGCAAAAAACTGGGTATCGCCCGTGTTATCGACCGGAGTCAAATTCAGTTTACTGGCATGAGCCCCTAAAATTCACTTCCTCTTGTCTGGAGTTTTCAGGGGAGGAGAGCTATCGAATTATTGGCATGTATACGGCGCCGGAATGGGATTATCAGTATAATTCATTTACTCCAAACACCATCTTCATTCCCCTAAAGGCATTCCCGGAAGGGATACCGCAGGCGCTTAATCTACGCTGTGAAGAGCGTGGGGGAATGTTGTCCTTAGTTTTGAAAAACGGAAGTCAAGATGCCTTTCTTGAAAGCATTGCCGGGACAGGGCTAGATGGAAAGGTGCAAGTGCTGGACCAGGGATATGGCAGGATAGCATCACAAATTTTAACCCTATGGGGGGAGGCCAGAAGTTTATTTATTGTCAGTTCCTTGGTCTGGGGCATTGTCGTGGTTTTCTTTTTTCTGTTGATAACCAGGAGGTTGCACCCCGTTCTTGGCATCATGGTTTCCTTAGGAGTGAGGAGGCGCCAAATCCGTCAGTTCGTGCTGGGCTATATTGCCATCATATGTTTGTGTGGATTATTAATCGGCGGCACAGTTGGCACGGTAGTGTATCAAGGGGTAATAGCCAAAACATACGATTCCCTTCAAGAATCCGCTGCCGATCTTCCCTTTGCCTTGGCGGCCATAACACCCAGGTTACCTATCATTTACATTCTTTTACAAGGATTGATTCTAATCCTCTTAGCGGTGGTGATTGCCCTGACAGTTCCTCTTAATGTGCGATCTCTTCTTCATCAGGGGATGCAGATATGATTTTCCGCTATGTCCGTCGGCGTTTGCTGCGGAATCTTTGGCAGACTTTGATTCTGATTGCACTGGGTGGGATTTTTGCGGTAATGCTCTTAAAGCTCAACTCTTACCTGGCGCTACAGGTAGAAAATCGGCAAGAAATGCTACCAAATATGCCCATTCGCTGTGTTGTGACTGATCGAAGGGGAGAAAAAACCGAGGGATTGTCTATATCCGCATATGTAATTGATTACTTAACCTGGGAAGAAAGCCCGCTGTTCCAACATGTTGATAAGTTATGTATAAAAACCGTTATGGTTTTTGAGATTCCGTACCTGGCCCGTTATCCTCAGTTGCTTGAGGAACTGAAGATAAAGGACCGGAGTATGGTTGCGCTAACCCGGTTGGAAGCGGAACGGAGATTAGACCAGGTACATGGGGTGGAAATAACATATCTTCCGGGGTATGATGAACAATGTTTTCAAGAAACCACTGGGTATTTTTGTTTGCTTCCCCAGGATCTGTACAATATAATTGTCGAGAAAGAAGAAACGATAGATGGTTTGCCTCCCTCCGATACACAACAAATAGATAATATTGCAGTGAATCTGCTACTTGACACATACCAGTCGGGATTGGCAACAGTTGCTTGCGATATGCAAGTTGCAGGTTATTACCGGGGTGGAAACCGAGATATCTATTGCAATTGGCAGGCGGCTTTGGACGGGTATGCCCAAATCGAGGAGCGCTGCGATGCAGATTCCCTTAGCTTTATCTTGAGGGATAACAGCAGGTTGGACGAATTTAAGGATGTAGCAAGCAATTATTTTGTCGAGAGGTCAATTTCCCCCGGATTGGGGCGGTATTCCTTGACTATACATGACCAACAATACAACGCAATGCTTTATTCTATAGACCGCAACATAAAAATGTTACAGACTGTATTGCCTCTGCTAAATATCCTGACAATAGGTATTGGCTTTTTTGTCAGCTATGTGTTTATTCGAAACCGTAAACATGAGTTTGCCCTAATGGCAAGCCTGGGAACAGGAAAGAAAAAAGTATTTTTACTGGTATTCTTTGAATTAGCGCTTTTGATTATTACGGGGATTACTTTGGGGACGGTATTTTATATGATGATAGAAAACCAAAGTGCGATAGAAAATGTTCTTGTTAATTTTGTCTTCTTTTTGTGTTTCATGGTGGGGGCGGCAGTGGCTATAGTCCGGATTCTTTCAACCAATGTCATTTCAATGCTGTCTAGGGAGTGAGCAGTATTCAGCATAGACTTGAAAATGTTTTTTGCCATATAAAATTGAATTACTGAGACAGAGCCTGCATCGCCATTTTGACCATGAACCGGGTAAATGTAATGCAAATATTAACAGCAAAGGAGTAGAGAAAATGAG
>ENA-UOOK01006215-UOOK01006215.1-fermentation-metagenome-genome-assembly--contig:-NODE-6215-length-11559-cov-3.937935_pt1 | contig 11559 bp, 10 predicted proteins | sample MGYA00245777_ERZ724023 | MGnify/ENA primary metagenome ERZ724023 (study PRJEB28704, sample SAMN03018312) | fermentation metagenome | biome: anthropogenic terrestrial biome; feature: soil; material... | reverse complement strand
ACTCCGGTGCTGACGACTATCTGACCAAACCGTTCAAAATGAAGGATCTGGAAATACATATTGATGCGATAATTGCAAACAGGCAACGTGTCCGGGAACGTTTTGAAGCCCAAACGGACTTGCAACCGGACAGATCGCATTATACCAATCCTGATGAAGATTTTATCCGGAAGGCGATTGATTGTGTCAAGGGTCATCTTGATGACCCTGCCTATAACCGTGAGACTTTTGCAAGTGATATGGCTATGGGGGCCTCTTCTCTTTATAATAAACTCCGCGCCCTGACGGGTCAGAGCATTGTGGAGTTTATTACGAGTATCCGTTTGAAAAGGGCTTGCCAGATATTGAGAGACCATCCGGATATTTCCGTTAAGGAACTTTCTGGTAAGGTTGGTTTCAATACCCCCAAGTATTTCTCGAAATGCTTCAAGAAAGCCTTTCACGTCCTGCCGAATGATTTTATTACGGAAAAGGGTAAGAAGGGTGAGGGCTAAAGGGATAATCTTAAAAGTAAAACAATTATTTGTTCTGGTTCAGCACGCCTGAATCAGTATCTCTGTATTTCGTTTGCGTAGTTCTTTCCTTAAACTTTTTCCCGAATTCAAAATGATAGGCAAAGGTGACACTGAACAAATTCTTCAACTGTGTCAGATAGTAGGTCGACTGGCTGGGTGCTATCGCACTGACTCGCTCCGTACTTCGGCGGAAATTCGTAAAGGGATATAATACCTGGGCTCGTAACTGCAACTGTTTATGGGTATAAATCAGACCTGTTTCTGCCGAATATGGTGATTTTGTTATCGTTTCACCGAAAAGAGAGTTTTCTGGAGTCATGAACCTTTCGTAGAACGTTAAATCTTTATAGGTGAGCAGAGTGGTCAGTCCGAAATTAAATTTACTGTAGGTATGCCTGTACGTCAGTCCGTCAGACCAGAATCGTCGGAATCCTACATAGTACTCTCCTGAGAATTTCAGATCCCTGCCTAAGCGTATGTTCTCCGGATCAAAGAAAAGGACAGCCTTGAAAGACCTGTATGACTTCTGGTTTGATTCGGTGCAGACCAGTTTGCCGTCCTGTACATAATAGTATTCCATGATCGGGTCGGGCTGATAGGAATAGTTCACACGGAATACGGTCATAATTTTGTAATTATTGAAAGTATAATTCAACGTGTGGTCATAAACCCGGTACGTTTTCAGGTTTGGATTTCCTTTGGACAACTGGATCGTATCTATCGCCTGTTCCACATTGGTCAGTGATCCCAGTGAGGGTACGGAGGGACTTACGCTTAATGTGTATCCCAGCCAGCCGTATTTATGTGGAGACATCCCCAGACGCAGGGTGGGGGTGAAGATATAATAGGTATGATGGATGTCACCGTCCTTGAAATAGGAGCGTGTCATTCCCATACTGACCATATAGGAAAACGGTTTGAGATTACCCCTTAAGTCCGAGAACACAGAACTGTTTGCCTGGTTCATGGAGGAGACTACTGGATTCTGACCGGAATAGGCGTTTCTTGCATGCATCTGATAGTGTCTTATGCCGGCACTTAGAATAAACGGCTTGAAGGTCTTTTCATAAATGGCCTCTCCCCATACGGATTGTTTTCGTGCTTCCACATCTGTCAGAATATGGGCCAGGTCTGCATCCTTCTCCGTGTATTCCCTATAGAGACGATGTGTCTTGTCGTTGATCAGAGTGCCTACAATATCCACTTGGAAAGTCTGGCTCTTGTCAATCTGTTTATTGAAAAACACGTCTAGGGAAGGAGTGTAAGACTTATCGCTGGATAGCGTTTCTGAATAACTGTAGTTCTCACTTCCTCTTGAATAGAGCCTGTTGGTTTGATTGTCGTTGGGCCTGTGATAAAACCTGTTATAAAAAGCAATATTCAAGAGGTATTTGTCCGGTTCGGAGTAATTATATATCAGACTGAGTTTCTGGTCCACATGACTATATCGGTAGTCCAGGCCTTCCTGAAGACGCTCAATGGTCTTGTCTCCTAAATGGAAGGTCTCATCGGTATTGCTGTTCCTTTGGTTCCATCTTCTGAAATAGTTGTTATAATAGAGTCCGAACTGTGATTTCTTATGGTTCAGTTTGATGCCAACGTTGTTATCCAATTCGTGTTCATGCATAACATCAGGAGAGCCGTTCGTATAGAGGCTGACCAGTCCTCCTGTCGTTTTTCTTTTTACGATGACATCGATTACAGCCCCTACGTTGTTATCCCCGTACTTCAATCCGGGATTGTCAATTACGTCTATCCTGACGATTTCCCTGGAAGGTATCGCCATAAATTCTTCCGCAGACACCTTTACCCCGTTAATCCTCAGTTGCACGCTCCCTCCGTTGTCGGCAGAGATGGACTTGCCTACCACATCTACCCTGATATGGGGAACCATCATATTCCATAGCAGATCGTAAGGATCGTGGGAGTGCCTTACGGCATCTTCCGTAGGAAAGACGACCATCCGGTCTATCTTGCGGAGGATCGGCTGTCCATGTACAGTGACGCCCTTGAGCAGGGTGGCATTCCGGTGAAGTTCTATGCTGCCCATGTCCAGATCCTTGTGCAGGCCTTTTAGCGTAATCCATATTTGTTCATAGCCGATGGAGGATAGTTTTAAGAGGTAGTTGCCTTTTTTAATGTTCGAGAATTCAAATTCTCCCTTGGGACCGCTTGACATACCTGCAATGAACGAAGAGTCAGCCCGGAGCAATGAGATGTCTGCGTCCTGTAGGGCTGACTTTGCGTTTCCTCCTGTTTGCTCATCTGCCGTGACCATTACCCGCCCCTTGATTCTGAAGGTGTTCTGGGCTTTTAAGAAACTTGGGGACGCCAGAAAGGGTAAAATGAGTATTGCGAGTAGGAACAACTTACAGTTGGTCTGAGGACAAAGGTGTTTATCATTATTAATCTTTGTTTGTTCACGGTCGTAAAAAATCATGGTCCGTTTATTATATGTATTTTGTCAAAGGTATAAAAATATTTTGAATAAATACTCATGAATGTTCAGCAAGAAGAACGGAATTAACTAAGTTTAAACGAATTAGTCTGTGTTAATCAAAGGAATATCTATAAATATTCATTGGTTTCTTAATGATGATGGCAAGTCCAGAAACTATTGTGAAAAAGGATAAGAAGGGTAAGGCAACACGGCATTCTCTTCTTTTGCATCAGTCCTGGTGAAATAAATGGCTTACTGCCGTGGCCCCAGGAACCTGTCTCCGTTCAGGTGTATCATGTGGTCGGGCATTTCTGCGATTCTTTCTAATAAAGCTATAGACAAGATACCCGAACCTGCTCCTGCATCAAGGATATTCAACTCTTTCTTCTTGGGCAGGGTGAAAAGTGAAGCCATGAAACGTGCGGTGGTCAGACTGGTAAAAAACTGACCATATTGCTTACGCAAGGATTTGGGCATCTGTGCAATAAAATCATCCGTCCGTTTACTGACCCATTCCAATATCATATTTCCGGTTTTATCTACAAATATAGATAATTTTTCTGAGATCCTAAGTCTATTGAAATAAAAAACAATTTTTTTTCCTGTTTTGCCAATTTGATGATTCTGTTTTCAAGAAACTGATAGAGAGCAATCTATCTGGAATTGACCTGATGGAGAAAGGCAAACTCAAGATAACTTATTCAGCAAAATGCAGCATCGGAATGATCTTGATGCAGCATCGTGATGACCTGTATGCACCATTAAGACGATCTCTATGCACCATTGGGGCCCTCTCTATGCACCATTAAGATGATCTTAATGCACCATCTATGTGACAATTGGCCTTGATCGTGAAAATCAGCTCATTACTAATTGGATTTCTATTCAGCAGTTCTTCTTTAACTTGATTAAAGAGGAGTGTGATAGCATATCTTGACTTTAGCCGAATTAAATGGAGAATTTAATGGGGAATCTGACGGATTTGATTTGTTAAATAGTAGATGCGCTCCTGTTCAGTTCTTATGAGTGATGATGTTCATCGGTTATAAATTTAGGGAAATATTGGTAGAATAGTCGTTTTTGGAGTTTGCGAAGATAAAAATATATAAATCTGTTTTTTTTTAGTGATATTATTAAGGATTATGGTTATCTTTGTATCTGAGCGAAGAGGAAAAATAACCTTATAAGATGCTGTGACATGATACCAAAATTTTCAAAAATTCCGTGTAAATCCATAACAATGGAGTCTATTAAGGATTTTCTCGCAGACAGGAAAACTAAACGGATTAATTTTGCATGGATACAGCAAAATGCACTTCGGCCAAATAAGGATAGGGAAACTTTTGCCAAGTGGTGGTTTGATATTCCTTTTACGGAATCCATTGAATTGTTGCTAAGCAAGGATTTGGGTATTCCGATTGCCTTTCCTTCTAAAAACTATGACAATTATTGTCGTTATTTTAAAGATGAGGATAAAGATCAGTTAGATAAATATAAGGAGACTTTGGAAAAATGTAAGAATCTGGTTTTCTTACGTGATTGTCTGGACATATCTCTTGCATTATCCATGAATATTGGAAACGCGAATGAGAGGACAGAATTAGGCGAAGCTGAGTATCAAGTGAAATATCATCCGCAAGGATCGGATACCTGTAGATATTTTAATCTGCTTGTGTCTGAAACACAAAAGTGGTTGGAACAGTTACCTTACTTAAAAGAGGCCGATTATATCTGTTGTGTGCCTACTAGTCATACTTTTATGAAGCAAATAGTATCCCAACTTACTGGTTTTGGATTTAAGGATATTTCTGCTGGAATTTCTTGGATCAGTAAGCAGAAACAATTAAAAGAAGCTGAAAATTCGATTCAGAAATTAGACATCCTAAATCGATCTGGATTAAAGATTTCAACGGGTATTGATTTAAAGAATAAGACGGTATTACTTATGGATGATCTTTATCAATCAGGAACCAACATGCAGTTTGTGGCAATGAAATTAAAGCAGGCTGGTGCCCGACATGTTTATGGTTTAGCTCTAGTTAAGGCCTTGAGTAATGATTAAATGATGTAGAATATGGATTGGTCCAGTGATGAAAATATTAAAATTACCTATCGTCTTTTAAGAATAAAGGGATATGGTCCGGCAAAGGCCAACAAATTATTGTGGTCCTTAAAACCATCCATAGAGAATTCGAAAGAATTTGAAGCATCTCTCTATTGTGCTTTGAAACCACAGGAGAAGAAAGAATTTGAAGATCCTTTCGAACTTTATCAGGATAGTAATGAACGGATAGGTTATATCTCTGTGCTTGATGATCTGCTTTATCCAAGTATGTTGCGTACTTCGCTTCGGCATAACTCACCAACTGTGTTGTCATTCATGGGTAACGTGAATTTGTTGAAAAAAGAAAAAATAGGTTTCAGTGGTTCTCGAAAAGTTTCAGAGAGAGGGATATGGATAGCAGGAGATTGCGTTAAGCAATTAGCACAAGATGATGTCTGTGTGGTTTCTGGTTATGCCAAAGGTGTCGACTTGATAGCTCTTGAGGCAGCTCTCAGAAATGGTGCAACTTCTATTGTCGTTTTGCCTGAAGGGATAAGTAACTTTCGTATCCGTCCCGAATTACGAGAACTCTGGGACTGGAATCGTGTCCTGGTTGTAAGTGAGTTTACCCCTCATGCCAGATGGATGGTCAGTCATGCTATGGCACGGAATAAAACCATTATAGGGTTGAGTGATATGATGCTGGTAATTGAGGCAGGAAAGACAGGGGGCAGCCTCGATGCAGGACTTAAGACCCTTCAGGCTGGAAAAGCTCTGTTTGTTCCTAGATTCCGGGAGTTTCCAGAATCTGCTTTTGGTAACTTAATTCTGTTAAGGAATGGTGCATACGCCTTAGGTTTGGGACGTGGTACACATCATACAAACATTGAACTGATCCGGATTTTGATGCATCGTCGTTCAATGGAACTGTTTAAATAATATATTAGGAGAGAAGGATAAAGTAGTTGGCTGAATCAGCAGTGTGAAGTTCAAACAGTGGCCATCTTGATCCTTGTACGAATACTAAACTCCCGTTTAAATCTTTGTGACTTGTTGAGGGAGGTAAGTGGTTATTCCTGTTGAGTGGGGTAAATCGGTGTTAAGAGAAGCACAGGCAGGTTAATATCTGTTATAGATTGAAAACTTTCCACGAAAATATTTGCCGAATAAAAATATTTCCCTTATCTTTGCTGCATATTTCCATTGGAAAATATTTCTAATGAAATGATGGCGATTTTGAACTTTATATAGGATGAACATAAAAAAGAATCATACATTCGGCGTAGCCATGATAATGGTGGCACTGGTGACTTTTATCTGGAGTTGTGGATCTGCAACAGGCAAGAAGGGGCAGGAGCAATCCGGATCAGCAGGAGTGAAAGATCAACAACGGGCAGAAGTAGCCCGTCAGTCAAATAATCATAAGGAGAAACAGAATATGAAACCAATAGAATTGACATCGGATGAGTTTAAGAAGAAAGTAATGGACTTTGACCAGCATCCAAACGACTGGAAATTTGAGGGGGACAAACCGGCTATCGTAGACTTCTATGCTACCTGGTGCGGACCGTGCAAGGCCACGGCACCGATCATGGATCAATTAGCGGTCGAATATGCAGGGAAGATCGACTTTTATAAGGTTGATATTGATCAGCAACAGGATGTGGCAGCTGCCTTTAATGTGCAGTCCATCCCTACAATTCTTTTCATCCCGAAGAAGGGAGAACCGAATATGTCAGTAGGAGCGATGATGAAAAATCAGTTTGAAAATATTATTCAGAAACAATTATTGAAGTAGGTTGACGTTTTTATAAGGAATAGATTGTAACGTGCGGACTGTCGGTTTTACCCGGTAGTCCGCTTAACTCGTTTTTAGAATCATGGACCATCACTGTATTTGTAAACTTAGAAAAATTTATAAGGCATTATCCGTACTTGAAGATCAGATGATGCAGACCTTCGGGCTGAATCTCAATGAGACAATGCTGCTTTGTTTGTTGTCAAAATATGAGAACCCGACAGCTAACGAGATCTCTGAACAGATGAGTCTGTCTCATTCCAATGCTTCCAAGGTGATTGCCTCCCTGGAAAAGAAGGGACTGATCAGTCGAAAAATCTGTAAGGAAGATAAGCGCAGTATGCGTTTCAATCTGACCCGAGAAGGGCGGGAACAACTTGAAAAGGTGAATTGTGAGAACATCGTCCTGCCGGATTGTCTCCAATCATTGATGTAAAAGTAAATCTTTATTCCGGTGATGCCTTAGGTTGGAATAATGCATCATTTTCCTGTCCGTAATTGACGTAACTCAAAGCATCTCATAAAAAAGACCTTACCTTTGTCGGATATTGCAAAAGCAATAAAGACAGTGATAAGGTCTTTAATTGATGGAACTATTTAATATTTATTCTATTTGGTATTTGAAAATCAGAATGCAAACACAGCTCTGACACTCTTTGTTTTATCGTCTTTTCCACTTTTATATAATGTAGGTTGTGACTGATAAAAACCTATGGCAGCATTACCGAGATCATTGTCTTCTGTTTCGTAGATGGTTGTAGAGGTCCAATATCCGTTATAGTAACCGTTGTTGATAGGATTGTTATATTGATTGGTTTTAGAAATAGAACTAATAATTTCAGAAACTTTTAATGCCTTAGACCACTGGCCTGCAGTTGGCAAATACCAACCAGTTGCTTTTGGGAAATTGGTTAGAGGGGATGTAGTGTTATAGTTATAAGCTGCTTCCCATGCGGGATAATTGGAATCTGTTCCTAAATTTAAATCTTTGTAAGTACCATCATAGCCACTGTTGAAATCTTGTGTATCTTCTCCTAATTTGTAATTTTTGAGAGGACTTGGCAGAGCGGCAGCACCTTCTTTAGGCCCCCAAATGTCGTTTGGTTTAACCTCTGTTAATGACATGACATATCCATGTGTGGCACCGGCATCTTTTTCCTCTTGGCTCAGACTATCAGAGATTAAGACACCAATAGCCTCATTACCATTTGAATCTTTTTCATTGCTGCCCCATGTCCCATCACTATAGACATAATCTCCGACGCTGATGCCCTTCTCCAGACTTGTAATTATCTTTGTCTGAACAGTAGCAGAAGGGAAATTCTTGTCGGTTAAAGTAATGTTCTTTGTATAAGTACCACTTGTACAAGTTAATTTTATAGCGAGGGTGCCACTGACGCTTGTTCTGGCAGGTACAGCCAGGTAGACACTCGTTTGACCATTTGTTATTGCAATTGAAGGGTTGGATAGTGTCAGAGAGCTGGCATCTGTGGTCGACAGGTCTGCGTTATGTGTTGTGGAATTGAACGTATAGTCTGCCTTGTTTGCGAACAACGATTGGTTATTTGAACTGGTGAAAGAAAAACTTGCATCCGTGATCGTTCCGGAGAGTTGGGTGTCATTGAAATCAAGTCTCAAGACACAGATCTGATGATTGAAAGATACAATCTTCGAAGGATCTCCCTTTCCATACATTAGGTCATATTTGGCAATATTGTCACAAGCCCCATTCTGCCCTGTGAAGTCAACGGAGGCTGAGAAAGGACTGCCAAGGGTAATATTGCTGTTTGTATTATAGTTGAATCCGTAGATGGAATCGCCCTTTGCAAATTGTTGAGCTTGCGTATCCGTAACCTCACCGATGAAATCATTGCTTGCTTTCCAATTTAATGACATAGGGTTAGAAGTGTCATCAGCAAATGAGACGGATAAAGCATCTCCCGTTCCCCACGCTGTGGTGAAGACATTATCCTTATCCGATTCTGTAACACGAGTGCTGCCTGTGTTTATGGACGCATTCAGTGCCACTTGCGCTGATTTTGTGGCATTTGTGGTGCTATCATCTGTAGAACAGGATGCCAGTCCTAAGACCAGGATTCCTATCAGGAATACATATATTTTTTTCATAATGATATCTTTCTCTAATTGTTTGTCTTGTTTTACAAGGATCTGCCATTAGCATTTTTTTATAGATTATTCCCTCTAATTTATCTGACAGATTCTGCTTAATTGTTAAATCATCTTGAATAATCGTTCAAATTTAATAAAACATTTAAATTATTCTTTCTCTCTTGAGATAGTCAATGGACGAAGATTCATGTGATAAATCCTTCATCAGATCATTTCCCCTTTTTGTATGGCTTGATTCAAAAGAAACAATAAACCTCCATACTTCTTTTAAGGATTACTGGTAGTATTTCCCCAGGTATCACTTCCACTATTGTCGTTGTTTTCAGTCCAATCTCCTGGGCTGCTGCCACCAGTGTTGTTATTACTCCCAGGTTTTGCGGTCAGACCTGCACTTGTGGAGGCCATCAGGCTCTCCACATCCACTTTGAGGCACTCCACACGGGGGGCCTCATACTTCATCTTTTCCATCATTTTTTATATTTAACCATTAATAAATTTACAAAAACAATAATCAGTACTCATAAAATGTATATGTATCAACCTACTTACATTTTAGTTTTGAACTAATTATCATTTCGAGGTGCAAAGTAATAGAAACTTTTGTATGTTGCAATTATTTTATAAACAAACGTAGGATATTTAATTATATTAAGTTTAGTTAGCGCAATTTAATGTATACTCGCCCAGTTTTATGAAAATTGAGATTTCTCCAGTTTGATAATAAGCCGGAAAAGTTTCTTCAGTAGTTGCATGAATTTACTTTATTCTTACTTTTATAAATGAATATATGCTGATTATCAGTCATTTATGTTTATTCGAGGCTTACTTTATTTTTTTACGTAGAAGTGGGACGATGTCTATAAACAGTAACTTTGCATCGAGAAAAATTGGAAAGATACCATTGTGAAAAAATGGGTATGCACCTGGAAATAACTTTATCGTAGAGTGTAATCATGAGAAGTTCAGACATAAAAATAAAATTTATGGAAAAATGCAGAATGAATAATGAGCAGGAATGATTTTATTCAGGAAAGGAGAGAGTTATAATGACAATGGATGGGCATCAGAAAAAGAAGGGGCGTATGTTGATGATGCCATTATCCTTTTAAGGTCAAGACTTGCTGTATTTAATCTTATTTGATCAGAATGTACTTAAAAATTATTCATCATCGAGTTTATCAATTGCCTGTTCCAGTTAGGAGGGGAGAGTTATGTGCAGGCCATTCTTGTCCGTCCGGAGCAGAAATGCCAGAGCCGTATTGAGCTATGCCGACGGACTCAGATATGGAAGGGTCAGACAGAGAGATAGGAGTCGTTGTAGAATTTCGAAATGAACAGGAAATAAAATAGAGAATAGTATGAAAAGATTTCTTCTGTTAGTTATAGGTTTACTTCTTATCACAACGGGCATAAAGGCTCAGGAAGTAGCAGTCAAGACAAACATCCTTTATGATGCTACCGCTACGTTCAGTTTAGGAGTAGAGACGAACCTGTCCAGGAAGTGGACGCTGGACGTCTCCGGGAACTATAATCCGTGGACCTTTTCCCATAATCGGAAATGGAAGCACTGGTTGGTACAACCTGAGGTGCGTTACTGGAACTGCGACAAGATGCGTGGTTCCTTCTGGGCTGCGCACCTGTTAGGCGGTCAGTACAATGTCGGGAATGTGAATGCTGACTTCACCTTTTTAGGGACCCCGTTCTCCAAGTTGAAGGATGCCCGCTACGCCGGTTGGATGGTCGGTGGCGGTGCCGGTTATGGTTATTCGTGGATGTTGTCACGCCACTGGAACATCGAGGCCGAGTTGGCTGCCGGATATGTCTATACCCGGTATGATAAGTACGACTGTACTACCTGTGGCAGCAAATTAGAGAGTAACAAGTCTCATCATTATGTAGGACCGACAAAGGCGGCCCTGAATCTTATTTATGTTTTTTGAACCAAAAGGGCATGAAGAAAATGAATATACAATTCCTGGTGGCCGTCCTGACAGTTCTGGCCTTACCCACAGTCGTTGATGCACAGATGCTGCAAGACACGAAAGTGAACGTGATGAATACTTCTGTCCGGAAGGAGGGGAAGGATGTCTTGCTGGACCTGGATATGGACCTGAGCAACCTGCACCTTCCTGCAAACCGCGGGCTGGTGTTTACGCCGATGTTCATAAATCCTGCTGATACCTTGAAACTGCCAGCGGCTGAGATTATGGGGAAGGACCGGTATATCTACTACCAGCGCACCAGGCAGACGGCAACGCCGGATCCGGCATTGGTGGTCAGGAGAAGGAATGGAAAGCGGCAGACGGTCCACTACAGTTATGTGGTACCCTTCAAGAACTGGATGTGCCAGTCGGAGCTGACTATGGGGGAGGGGCTTTGCGGGTGCACCCAGACCCTGCTGTCTTCCAGGCCGCTGCAGTCGCTCCGCAGTCTGGCCTTTGCTCCCGAGGCGTGGAATTTCAGGTATGCCTATATCCAGCCGGGCGAAGAAGATGTCAAAAGGCGGATGCAGGCCGGCAGTGCCAGGCTGAACTTTGCCGTCAGCAGTTCCGTGGTCGTTCCCGGCTATGAGAACAATCCTGTGGAACTGGGGAAGATCCGCCGGACCATAGAAGCGATCCAGGATGACCCT
>ENA-UOOK01006213-UOOK01006213.1-fermentation-metagenome-genome-assembly--contig:-NODE-6213-length-11562-cov-23.599548_pt1 | contig 11562 bp, 9 predicted proteins | sample MGYA00245777_ERZ724023 | MGnify/ENA primary metagenome ERZ724023 (study PRJEB28704, sample SAMN03018312) | fermentation metagenome | biome: anthropogenic terrestrial biome; feature: soil; material... | reverse complement strand
GCAAGGCTTCCGGAAGCGAACCGTACCTTAAAACCCAGATCGCCGCATTTTCCATGGGATTGGCAGCGTTGTTCCTATTGGTAATGATAGATTATGACATATTTGGAAGCCTTTATATTCCAATCTACGTAATATCCGTCGCATTGCTTGTATATGCATTGGTTAGACCGGTTTCCGCATCTGAATGGGGAGATGTAAGAAGCTGGGTTTCAATAGGTCCCATTGTTTTTCAGCCTTCCGAGGTTGTAAAATTCAGTGTAATTATTTCCTTATCCAAGTATATTGACATACACAAGGAAAATATAAATGACCCTTCGGTCTTGATAAAAATACTTATATTTGCACTTGTGCCTGTGGCTTTAATATTAATGCAGCCGGATCTGGGTACCGCTCTTGTCTTCATATTTTTTATCGCAGTGATGCTTTTCATAGCAGGAGTAAACAGAAAATACATTGCCGCAGTACTTTTTATACTTTTAGCGCTGATTGTGGCAGGTTTGATTATTCTTCCGCAAATGATGGAAAATTATGTGCCCAAGGAAAACTATATGCTGGACAGAATAGTTGCATTTTTGTATCCTGAATTAGATCCGGAAGGAATTGGCTACCAGGTAATTCAGTCAAAGACAGCCATCGGCTCGGGGCTTCTTCATGGAAGAGGCATTAACAACGGAGTTCAAAATCAGTTGGGTTACCTGCCCACAAAGGAAACAGACTTTATATTTGCAGAAATCGGTGAGGAGCTTGGTCTTATGGGAGGTCTTTTGCTCCTTTGCCTGTATGCAATCCTGCTTTACAGATTAATTAAAATTGCAAGGAATGCATCCAACTTATTCGGCTCGCTCATGGTATCCGGAATAGCCGCAATGCTTTTTTTCCACATATTTGAAAATATAGGCATGACTATGGGGCTGATGCCCGTAACAGGAATACCGCTTCCCTTGATAAGCTATGGCGGCACATTCATGCTTGTAAATATGATAAGCATTGGGCTATGTCTAAGTGTGGGCATGAAGAGAGGAAGGATGGATTTAAACGACTTTAACTTCTAAGCACCTGCAAAAATCCATTACCAGGGCTACCACCTCTTCACCTATTCTTCTTTGAGCCTCCTCTGTGGCGGCTCCGATATGTGGGGTGCAGGATACCTTAGGATGATTACACAGCACAGGATTCGGTTCCGGTTCCCGAGAAAATACGTCTAATCCCGCACCTGCCACCTTACCGCTATCCAGCGCTTCCAACAATGCATCCTCATCAATAGTCCCTCCCCTTGCGGCATTAATAATAAATACTCCGTTCTTCATAAGCTCAAACTCTTCTCTGCCTATAATCGGTTTCTCAGTTGAGGGAACATGAAGAGAAATATAGTCAGACCTTTTCAGAAGCTCCTGAATAGAATAGTATTGGTATTTCTCATGCTTCTTCACATACATATCATAAAATATAACATTCATTCCCAAAGCTTCAGCTTTTTTTGCCAGTGCCGTCCCTATCCTTCCAAAGCCTATGATTCCCAATGTTTTTCCATAAAGTTCTACTCCGGTGTAGGCTTTTTTGTTCCAGATCCCATCACGCATGGTCACATTGGAAGCGGCAATAAACCTTGAAAGTGCAATCATATGCCCTAACACCAGCTCTGCAACAGAATTGCTGCTTGAATTAGGAGTATTTTTAACTGCTATACCATTATTCTCTGCATATTTTACATCCACATTATCCAGACCAACCCCCGCTCTTATAATAAGCCTGAGTCTTGTGTCCCTGGCTGCATCTATTAAATTTTTATCTGCTTTTGTTGCAGACCTTATAATTAAAACATCAAAATTTTTAATTACCTCAGCTAACTGTTCATTATTGTAATGATTAGTATCCACCTGGATATCATTGCACTCAATCGCCTTTACCGCATCTTCATCTAACCCGTCATTTGCTAATATTTTCATTGTTTACCTCCATAAATCAAATTTTTAAAATATCATTAATATTATTAAGCAATTCATTTATATCCTCAATTTGAGTATCCGCCATATGAGCTATTCTGAATGTCTGATCCTTTAAGTCTCCATAGCCGTTGGATATCATCATTCCGCGTTTTTTCAATTCATTATTTAATTCAGCTACATTAATGTTTCTGACATTGCTTACGGCTGTTACTGTTCTGGAAAGATAATCTTCATTTGCAAAAAGCTGAAATTTCTCTCTTGCCCAGTTCCTCACTATCTCAGCCATATTTAGGTGCCTTTGATATCTATTTTCAATACCTTCTGTGTTTAATATATAATCAAGCTGGTAATCCAGAGCAAACATATGAGAAATTGATGGTGTGGAAGGATACTGGTAATCCTTTTTAATTATATAGTTATACAAAGTAAGCAGGTCGAAATAATAACCCCTGTTTTTAACTGTCTTAGCCCTTTCTTGTGCCTTTTCGGAAAAGGTACAAATTGCAAGTCCTGCAGGAAGCCCAATGCATTTCTGGCTTGAAGTAATTACAATGTCAATCCCCAGCTCATCCACATTAACCTTATGTCCGCAGGCTGAGCTTACCATATCCACACAGAAAACAACCTCAGGATACTTTTCCACTACCTGCGCAATTTCTTCAATAGGGTTAGCAACTCCTGTAGACGTTTCATTGTGAGTGATAGTCACCAAATCATATTTTCCGGTTTTAAGGGCATTATCTACAGCCTCAGGGTCTGTTGCTTCACCAGGTTTAACTTCAAATAAATCTGCCTCCACCCCATTGTTGATTCCCAGTTCATACCACCTCCTGCCAAAGGCACCTACAGAAAACACCGCAGCTTTTTTTGCAGTGCAGCTCCTTATGGCTCCTTCCATCAGTCCTGTGCCTGAAGAAGTGGAAAGCAGAATCTGTTCCTTTGTATTCCACACTTTTTGCATATTTTCTGATATTCTTTTTTGCATAGCTGAAATTTCCTTTGTTCTGTGCCCTATCTGAGGGGTTGCCATTTTTGCCAGCACATCCTCCCTCACATCCACCGGACCCGGTATAAATAACTTCATAATTCCTCCTTATAAATTAACTATAAATTTTAAAATAAAAACTCCCATCCCTAAAAATAAATAAGGGACGAGAGCCATTATATTAAAAAACTCCCATCCCTATTACATATTACAATAAGGGACGGGAGCTATACTTCCGCGTTGCCACCCAAATTAACAGACCTACATCTGTTCACTCAAACCCTTTATCGCAGGGATACGTCTTACTTATTTCGTAAAAAGCTCAGAAACGGATTCATCAGATTACCTGCAAATTCTCACCTGCCATTTGCTCTCTTAAAGATAAATTCCGACTACTGTTTTTCTTCATCGCACTAAATATTTTTATTATTGTATGATTAAAATTCAAAAATGTCAATAGATTTTATTTATTTTTTATAATTTGTCTATTACCATAGTAATTATACTAATATTTTACCATAATTCAATAGAAAAGTATTAGGTAAACACTTACATTGCTTATCTTTTCATTCTTCTATACGTCATAACAATAATATAGGCGTATATTAATATATTTAAAAGATTTAAAAATATATGGAAAGGATTGAGCGTCCAAGAAAATAAAAACTGGAAATGAATGATTGGGTTAAACAGTTGCCAGATAATCAGTCCTTCTGAAACAATAAACCAATATAAAACATTATAGGTAACGCCCATAAAGTAATCCCCTAAAAGAATAAAGAAAACCGCTAATATTGAATAGATAATATGATAAAAACTAAAACTACGGTACAACCTATTAACCATAAACACATAATATATTAAAAATGTGAACAATGAGATTAAACTAAAAGCTGAATTTCGCAAAAAGAAGTTTATTGCCCCCATCATTGATCCGAACACAATTGCGCCCAAAAACCCTTCTAATAAAAATCTTCTTAGATTTGGTTTATGAATGGGTTCTTTTAATTTGTTAATAAAATTTATAAATTTTCTTTTCATCTAAATCTCCATTTGTTTTAATCGATAATGAACTAATTCAAAAACAACCATTGTCAAGATACCTTTAATAAGATTAAACGGTAAATATACAGAGACGATTCCAACTGTATATGCCCATACTGTTGTCCCTAAAAAGGCATATTGTGGGTCTTTAATAATTGTCGTAAAAAAGATATGACTCCCACCTGAAATATAGATTGGTACGGATACAAAGAAATTCAATGCTACCATTATTATACTAAAAACTAACATGACAAAGCTGATATTAATAATATGTTTAACAAATGGTGTTTTCTCTGGGTTATCTTCTTTTTGCCCAAATAATGGTTTGTGGTTAGTCTTAGTTATGTATGTGATCAGCATATAAGATAAGATAATCACCACAGATGCAATAATAGCAATGACTTCTCCAAAATAAGGAATAAAACTGGATACTGTGGTTGTTAATCCAATTAAGAGCCTTGTTGCACTTCTTAATACAATTGCAATACTTGCATATTTAAATCCTAAAGTTATGAAACAAGCTAAAATGATAACTTCACTAAAATCAATCGCCAAATATGGTGCAGGTGGCCAAGGGATTTGAATAAATCCAATCACAACAGCCAATGCCGCAAATATTGCCGTTAAAACACTTTTCTTTAATGCTTCATTTTTCATTTTATGTCCTCCTTTTAAATAAAAAAATCGTCACTAAAGGGCAGACGAATAAAAAGACATAAAAATCTACATTCTCTTCTTCCATCCAGACTATACTGTCGGTACCGGAATTTCACCAGTTCCTGCTAACGCTCGCGGACTATAACCGCCGATCGAGGAATTACACCTCGCCCTGAAGTATTCATGTTTATTATAAGACCACAGGTGTGGTTTGTCAACCAATATCGGCCACTAACGAATGAATGATTGTCTTAATTGCTTCTATTTCGTTAGTTAAATCGTCTAAAAACTGTTTATTCAAAGGTCTAAACATACGAATCGTAAAAAGCTCTTTTCTTGAATCGATTGCGATATATGTAGCGTGTTTCTTAACGGCGACAAATAGCTTCTTATATTTTTCATTCACTTGAATTAGTGCTTCACTAAAAGGTGTTTTAAATAACTTCTCAACGCCACTTTTATCTCTTGAATAAACGTCAAAGGTGGAATCAATTAAATCATTTGAAGTAACTCTTTTGTTTTTGAGTGGTAAATAATCAAATTGTTCACTACCTTTAGGAATAACATAGACACTATCAGGTAATCTCGATTCTAGATTGACTTGAATAAAGAGCCCACTAAAAACAATACTACTGATTGTCTTTTTGGAGTTTGCCAGTGTATCATATAAAAATATTTCACTCATTTTATACTTACGATTATAGAGTTCACCACTAATCAAGTCTTCGCTAATAAATCTTTCGTGTGTTTTAAGGAGGTGTGAATTATAAACTTCACTTTGAGAAAAACCTTCACTTGGTCTATATAGACTACTGCCTAAGTGTTCTCTATAGAGTTGAGGAACGATATCTTCTTTGATGTTTCTTCTAACTGAGTTATAAATAGACTTACCGATAATAGTAATTAACAGTCCACTTAAAAACCCGAAATAAAAATACGGTTCAAAATAAAACATAACCGCAGAACCTATTGTGATTAAAATACCTACTAAAACCAATATTTCTGCTAAATATTTCTTTTTCACGATTTGTTTAATCATCTTCATCACCTTTTAATATTATAAAGAGTTTTCACTTTTTTTTCAATTGAAAACCTTTTCTTTTATACTTTATAATTAAATAGTTTATAATATGATTGAATAGGAAGTGACATAATATTATGAATCAACAATTTGTAGGATTAATTATTTTAGACGGGCAAGGGCTTGCCCCAGCAAGTGATACAAACAGTGTTACTTTAGCAAACAAACCAACCATGGATTACCTTTTAGCCAATTACCCTCATAGTACTTTAAAAGCTTCAGGAACCTCTGTAGGACTACCTGAAGGTCAAATGGGTAACAGTGAAGTGGGCCACTTAAACTTAGGTGCCGGTAGAGTTGTATGGCAAAGTTTATCAAGAATTAATGAGGCTGTTAAAGATAAATCTTTCTTTGATAACAAAGCCTTCTTAAATGCGATCAAGCATGTTAAAAAACACAATTCTAAACTTCATATTTTTGGACTAGCTGGTACGGGTGGCGTTCACTCAAGTAGCCTTCACATCACTAGTTTATATGAATTAGCCAAAACACATGGTTTAGCAGATAAAACTTATTATCATGCTTTCTTAGATGGTCGAGATACCCCTCCAACTAGTGGTTTGGAATTTGTTAAAGATATCGCAAAATCTGGTTTAAATGTTTCGACAGTGAGTGGACGTTATTACGCCATGGATAGAGACAATAACTGGGATAGACTACAAAAAGCAATTGACAACTTAACTTTAGGGACTGGTGCTAAATTTAATACATTTGAAGAAGGTATCCAAAGTTCTTACGATAACGGCGTTACCGATGAATTCGTTATTCCCTTTTTAGTCAATGAAAACGGCTTAGTAAAAGACAATGACGCGATCATCTTTGCTAACTTTAGACCTGATAGAGCCATCCGTATCGCGACAGCATTTTCAAATCCAACTGCAGTAAGCACCTACTATACAGCAAATAAACCTACTTTTAATAGTTCTCATATTCCTGCTAATATTCATTTTGTTTCAATGTGTCATTATGCAGAAACGGTTAAAGGAGAAATCGCTTATGATTTACAAACTCTCGATAATTTATATGGGGATGTTATATCTAAAGCTGGTTTAAAACAATTAAGAGCGGCTGAAACCGAAAAATACGCCCATGTCACCTTCTTCTTTGATGGTGGAATGGATAAAGAACTAGAAGGTTCGACTCGAATCCTTGTCAATTCGCCAAAAGTAGCAACCTATGACTTAAAGCCTGAAATGAGTGCTTATGAATTAACTGATAAAGTGGTCGAATCTTTAAAAACCAAACAATATGATACGATGGTGTTAAACTTTGCTAACCCTGATATGGTGGGTCATACGGGATCTATTCCTGCAACCACAAAAGCCGTTGAAGCCGTTGATGAATGTTTAGGTAGAGTATTAAAGGAAATTGAGGCTTTAGGTGGCGTCGCCATCATCATTGCCGACCACGGTAATGCAGAAAAGATGCGTGATGAAAACGGCGAACCACATACCGCTCACACAACCAATCCAGCGCCTGTTATTATTACTAAAAAAGGGATAGAACTTAGAAATAATGGTGCGTTATGTGATATCGCCCCAACGATGTTAAATCTCTTAAATATTAAACAACCTAGTCAAATGACTGGTAAATCATTAATTATTAAATAAAGACAACTTCGGTTGCCTTTTTTATACGCTAAACATGGAACCGCTTACAAGTTTAAACTCACCCAGTTTAAAAGATAAATATTGTGTATAATTAGATTGACTATTGAAGAATGTGAGGTTTTTTTAAAATGTCTAATTTACTAAAACTCAGACAAGTCCTAGAAAATTCTAAACCAAATCATGGTTTTAACTATGCAATTCCTGGGATTTTTAATTTATTTAATTACAACAGTATAAAATTAAAAAATGGGGAGGAACTTGTTAATCCTTTTGATTTTTTGATTTCATTACTAGACGAGGTTATCCTTAAAAAACATGTTCCCTTAGAAACCAAAAGTTTATCTTTAATCAAAGGTCTTAAACCTAACAAAAATGGGGGTGACTGGATTAATAAAAGTGTTGTCTACTCAATGATGATACGTGCTTCTTCTAGCTGGGATCATGATAGAAATGGTTATCTTGATGAAGATAATATTTATCATTTAAAAGAAACAGGTACATTTATTAAAACCTTAATGTTACTCCCGCTTCTTCAAGAACTTGGGGTTGACACTATTTATTTATTACCCATCAGTAAGTTTTCCTTAAAAAACAAAAAGGGTGAACTGGGTAGTCCTTATGGTGTTTCTAACTTTTTTAGTATCGATCCAGGTTTAGATGATCCCATGGTATCTGAACATATGTCTTTGGAAGAACAATTTAATGCCTTAATTGAAGCTTGTCATACGCTAAATATGCGTGTTATGATTGACATTATTCCTAGAACAAACGCAACTGAAAGTGAATTAATCATTGACCATCCAGATTGGTTTTACTGGATTAAAACGAAAGATTTAGACATCTATAAGCCACCTTATGTAACTGCGATTAAAGACAAGACAGTAGCCCCTGACTTAAAATATATGGAAACCGTTTTTCAAGATGAATCCGTTAAAAACCATATAAAATTATTTGAGTTTGATCCTAAATCACAAGATCCCTTAAAATGGAAAAAAGTGGTTAGTGCCTATAAAAAAGGAAATCCAAACATTCTTGATTTAATTGATAAACACTATGGATTAACTATCGCACCCGCCTTTAGTGATCACATCAACGATATTCAACCCCCATGGACAGATGTCACCTTCTTTAGAATGTATCTAGACCATCCTCAAGAAACGATTAACTTTTTAGAAAACAAAGATACAGCCCCTTATATTTTATTTGATACAATTAAATCCAACCAATATCATGGCAAAAAACCAAACATGGAATTGTGGGATACTTTATCAGATATTATTCCTTACTATCAAACTAATTTTGGGATAGACGGGGCGAGAATTGATATGGGGCATGCTTTACCTGAAAAACTTATAAAGATGATTATCGACAAAGCACACGCGATTGATCCTGATTTTAGTTTTATCGCTGAAGAGTTAAATCCAAAAAATGCGGGTAAGGCAAGAAAAATGGGTTATAACATGATTATTGGTAATGGCTTTTCAATGGAATATGAAATAGATAAGCTTAAGATGCATGAATTCATGTTAAATGCGCATAACCTACCTTGTAAACAATTTGCCTGTGGCGAAACACATGATACACCAAGACTTGCCGCAAGAGATGGCGGAATGGTACTTTCTAAATTCTTAACTGTTATGAATATGTTTGTTCCCAATACGGTTCCTTTTATTAATTCAGGTCAAGAAGTCTATGAAACGCAACCAATGAATACAGGGATTGGGCCGCGTGAAAACGAACTTTACATGTTACCAGAACATGATCCATACTACATGAAACTTGCCTTATTCGATAAATTCGCCTTTCATTATCTAAATCACATGAGCTACGATATTAAAGATAACTTGAAAATAATCAAACCAATTAGAAAAAAATATTTAAACGTTATTACAAATAAGAAAAACTATCTTTCCCTTCACTTTACTGAAGGACACAACATCATTGGTTTTGCTTATGAAGCTAAAAATGAAATTTTATTCATTATTGGCAATCCATATTATCAGTATTCACAAAATGTGAAAGTTGATTTATCAAAAATTAGAAAAACCATTGATTTAGAATTCAAAGGAAATATGCTCTATGCAATGCATGAAAAAGGGACAAGAGAAATTCATGAATTTGACTATCAAGGTAACCCTTATTTCTTAATGGGAAATGGTGAAGTAAAAATTTTTACAATAAAAAAGAATTAATAACAACATAAATTATTTGATAAAAGCGTCACTTACGATATTAAGTGGCGTTTTTTTATATTTATTTGTTTTTATTATTCATATTTAATTTATGCTATTTATAATATTATTAATATTTATAAAATGCGTATTAATTATTTTACCCTATTTTATTATGCGTATTTTTTTAAAAAAAACATGATTTTTTTTTTTAATAAATCATGTCTTCATAAGCGGTGAATTCACTGGAAATTTCAAGTGATAAAATGGAGTCCAAAGGGTACCAACAATTATCAACATGCAGCTGTCTTTTTACCAAATCTAATTTTCTAATTAAACCTGTAACATATATAATTGATTCGTTTTTATAAACATATAGTGAAATAGACTTTTGAAATTTTAAGGCTGTCGAAATTTGATAGTCCATTATCGCCAGTTGATCTTCAGATAAGATTGGTTTACTGGGTTTCAATCGTTTATTTTTAAGCTCATAAACCGCCTGTTTAAATCCGGTTAAGGCGTCAAATGGGAGCCATTTAATTAATCCACGGTCTAAATCTTTAAGCATTGTGACCACCTACCGATGCTTCACGTCTCCGTTTTGTCGAGGCTTCATATAAGACAGATGCTTTATCAATCGAACTTGGTCCATAATGATCTTTTAGTGCATCAACTGCTAAATCTAATTGATACTCAAGTTGTTCCGCCTGATAATCTTCAAATAAGCTAAGTTGCTGATTAGTTGTGGTTGTAAGATTGGATGCGCCGATATGAATTCGTCTAATTGGATACTCCTCAACGAACGAATCCAATAAATGATATAATGCTTCTAAAATTTTTTTTGGATTTGACGTTTTATTGTCTAATCTCATTTGTCTGGAAAAACCGCCACCATATTCCTTTGAATAACCAATACCTAAGCTAACGACCAGACACATTTTTTTATTTAGTCTTAGTCGTCTTGTTAAATCATCCGTCATTTCTCTAATAATTAACTTCGTATCGTTATAATTATAATTTTTAAATAACACTTGACCGACTGAATAACTCTGGTGAATGCTTTTTAATTCGCTTTGATCTTGGATTTTCGATTCATCACGACCATTCGCATGATTATAGAGTTCCACCCCCATAATTCCAAAATACTTATGAAGTTTTTTAGGATCATAGTTGGCTAATTCACCGACATTATAAATACCTAAACGATTTAAATTTTTCTCCGTTTTCGGTCCAATCCCCCACATTTTTGAAAGTGGTTTTACTGGCCATAATTTTTTTTGAATATCGTCTTTAGTCCAACTTGCGATAAAATCTTTTTTCTTTTTTGATTCTAAATCTAAAGCAAGTTTAGAAATTAACATGTTTGGACCAATGCCACAAGTTGCATAAAGGCCCAATCTTTCATGAATTGTTTTTAATATTTTCCTAGCTAACTCATAAGCGGTCATTTTGTAATAATTCAAGTATGCTGTTACATCTAAAAAAGCTTCATCAATTGAGTAAACAAATAGATCTTCATCGCTAATAAAATCCAAATAAATGTCTAAAACTTTAGTGGAATATTCAATATAAGTATTCATTCGTGGTTTCGCAAAGATAACGCTATGAATTTTATCAATTTCAAAAATTCGACATCTTGATGGAACCCCTAAGTTTTTTAGATAAGGCGAAACTGCTAAAACAATTGAACCGCCACCCCTAGACTCATCAGCAACCGCTAAAGGGGTTAAAAAGGGATTTAAATCGCGTAAAACACATTCTACACTGGCATAAAAACTCTTTAAATCAATACACAGAATTTGTCTTTCCATTTTATAAAATCCCCTTTCTTAGTATGCCTATTATACCAATTTTTTTATCAAAAAAAAGACCAATTAGAATGAAACTAATTAGTCTATTTTTCATTAGAAATGTTTTGTTTTTAGAGGTCGGATGAACAACCCCAAATCCGGTATTTATCTAATTGTAAAATTCAATTAGCTAAAATTAATGCTAATACCGAAGGCAGTTAGGATTGCAATCACAGCAATAACAATAAATATAATGCGCCATACTTTTCCTAACCCTT